>Ga0116166_1003360_pt1 | contig 12443 bp, 12 predicted proteins | sample AD_JPNMR2_MetaG_FD_89884 | JGI IMG/M metagenome (GOLD analysis project Ga0116166, IMG submission 89884) | Active sludge microbial communities of municipal wastewater-treating anaerobic digesters from Japan - AD_JPNMR2_MetaG | ecosystem: Engineered > Bioreactor > Anaerobic > Digestate | place...
ACCGCTCATTGTACTTTGCTGATAAGAGAGAAACTTTCGTTTCTACCAACGTATCGTTGGAATTAGGGCTGTTGTTTGGAGTAAGGCTGTTGTCTGTATTTAGCTCGGACGTTGAACTGCTGATATATTCCTTGCACTCCGGAAACGCAGCCTTGGTGTTTACAATTTCTTCTTTATTAGAATCCCTACTGATGGTTTTTTCTTTTTCTTCTTGGGCGCTGAAGACCGAAGCCATAGAAGCGAAGGTCGAAAGCGCCCTCTGATTTTGATCATTGACCTTTGTTTCAATCACGCCCTTACTCGTTTCACAAATATTACCCACTTTTAGGCAAAAGTCATTGTGCTTTAGGTCATTCCAGTCGTTGTACTGGATATTAGAACCGAATTCGTCACACTGACGCCTACCCCAGAACGTATATTCGCTTGTTTGCGAGAAGCTTTTCCTAAAAGTGGGTGGTGTATACTTGAGAAGTTCTTCATATTCCTTGAAGTCAATGAAAGACTGACTGTAAGTGCTTCTCTCTTCTATAAGAGAAGCACTTACAGTATAAGAAAAACCCTTAGGGGGAGTCTGAGGGGGGGCAGTGACACATTTGGAGGGGTCTTGATGTACCTGAGAAGCTAACTGCCGATCAAAAAATAAACACTGCCCACCCTTCTTCAGAATGCGAACGTTTTTCGAACAAATGCCCCAGGAATAATAAATATGCTTGCCTACTCGGTATTGCTTCTTGGGGTAAATTACACCGCTATTTTTTAATTCACCCAGTAATTTCCTTACTCTTTGTGAAGTAATGCCATATTTTTCTGCATATATATAATGATCAAAAGGCTTGCCATCACTAACAGTCATGAAAATATTATGCCTTAACGATCCTTCATGTAGGTGTGTTGGTACACTTCTGCGTGGCTTGGGTGTATTGAGCTTGGTTATTTTGGGCCGATGAGCTTTGGTCCAAGCCCTTCGTGCATATATGCCTTCCCACCACTTACATCGACGAATATAATCCTCCATATCTATGGGCTTAGGATTACCTTGGTCATCAAGAGGCACCGCAAAATATCCTACCTTCTTAGCTGTAGGATAAATATAGCGTTTATCTAATAGCTTCTTTAAAGCACGCTGAATGTGTTGCGGGGTTACACCAAAAGCTTTTGCCAAATCCTGCTTGTTGATTTTCCTTGCAGGATTGCTTCGGATATACAAATAAAGACGCCAGGAAGTGCTGTTAGCCCTTACGGGTGGCTTCCTGTACTTCAATAAAGGTCTTTTATGCCGACGTGTTCGAGGTCGCTTTTGAGGTTGTTGTTGGCTTACTGGACAGTTGTTGATTGATTGAGTGTTACTATCTGCTGGACAGTCATTGATTGCTTGACTATCGCTAACTGCTTGACTATCGCTAACTGCTTGATAGTCATCATATTCTTGGCTGTCCTTAATTAGCTGACCATAAGCCGCCAATGCTTCGGAAAAAGACCAAACAACGACTTTATCATTGCGAGACCGCTCCATTTATTTGCCTCGGAGTAATATCAAAGTTAAATAAGCAACGATTACAACGCGCTCTATCAAAGCACTATCTATTATTATATTCCCATTTATAATGCTTGTCAACCTGTCAAGCCCCCCTTTTAGAAAGTTTTTTTATTTTTTTTTAGTTAGGAGCAACCACTAGAATCACCGCATACCTCACAATAATAGCAGGTTCCTTTCCTAATCATCATATGCCCGCAGTTGGAGCAAGGCGGGCCTTGCTTATTATGGTCTTGATTCTTATCGTGATTACCATTCATAAAGTAGTTATCTAAGAATTTGGCTACATAATCGATAGGAGAAAGTGCGGTAGGAATATCCTTATTACTAGTAAATCCGTTAGGTTGGAATTCCTTATATCTGAATTGCCGAATGAAGTCTTGCAAGGGAACTCCATATTGTAGTGCAATTGATACCGCTATAGCCCAGTTACTTAACAAGGCATCATAAGTGCCTCCACCTGAGGCAGTCAAAAATATCTCACCTAGTTGTCCATCTTCAAACATGCCTAACATTAAATAATGTTTTTGCCCACCTATAGTGAATTTATGAATTAAAGCACGAGAACGTGTATCGGGCAATTCACGCCGTATTGGTGCATGTATATGACTTGTATCTTTGGCTTCTTGCGTTATTATAGGCTGTGATCGTGAACCATCACGATAAAAGGCCGCTGCTTTAATTCCTAATTTATGGGCATTAATTATAGCATTGTAAATGTCATCAATAGTAGCGTCATTAGGGAAAGAGATAGTCTTTGATATAGCGCCACTTAAAAATGGCTGTACTGCAGCCATCATACGCAAATGTCCGTTATAATCAATACTACGTGTAGAGGTTTCTCCCACATAAGCGCAATCAAACACGCTAAGGTGTTCTGGCTTTACTATATTACATCCTTCTATAGTCTTGTGTTCCAGTATATAATTCAGTACTCCTTCAATTTGGGCTTCTTTGTAACCAAGTGCACGTAATGCGTTGCCCACTTCGGGATTGACCAGTTTCATCGTACCTCCTCCTACAAGCTGCTTCCACTTTATTAACGCAATTTCAGGTTCTATGCCAGTAGTTTGAGCATCCATTAAGAAAGAGATTGTGCCTGTAGGAGCCAAAAGCGTGACCTGGGCATTACGTATTAAATGCTTGCTAGCATAATATTTAGCAGTATACCAGCTTTTACTAGCACTGTCAATAATATATTGGGTTCTATCATCTGTTACTGATTCAGCAAGTTGCTCATGTGCATGTATATGATGAGCAATAACTTGTGCAATAGCCGATTGAGCGCAAGTCTCAAACGCACTCTTCTCTTGTGCAATAGTTCCCGATTGAGCATAAGCCGTAGCTGTCATTAAAGAAGTAATAGCAGCAGCTATACGATTGCTATCTACGTCATCGTAAGGTTTACCCATTCGCATCAATATAGTATGCAGATTCGTAAACCCTAATCCTAAAGGCCGATATTTAATAGAATTATCTTTTATCTCTTCAGTTGGGTAATATGCTTTATCAATGATAATATCCTGCGCCAGAATCAATATACGAATCGTATGTTGAAACCCTTCAACGTCAAAATGCCCATTGTCATCAACAAATTTGCCTAAATTAATGCTAGCTAGGTTGCAAGAACTATTGTCAATGAAAACAAATTCCGAGCAAGGATTGGAGGCATTAATTGGAGCTACATTAGGAATGGTATGCCATTTGTTAATATTATCTGAAAATTGCACGCCGGGTTCGCCGCAAAAATACGCTGCTTCAGCAATCTTTCTTAACACCTCCCGTGCTTTATAGGTATGGATTGTCTTGTTTGTAGTTATTGCGTTTGTGGTATATTCTTCGTCATTAGCTACCGCTTGCATGAAACTATCTGGAATTCTCACGCTATGGTTTGCATTTTGAAATTGTAAGCTAGAATAAGCACCATTAGGATCTGTATAATCGGCCGAATATCCTGCTGCTATTAATGCTTGGGCTTTCTTCTCTTCCTCCACCTTACAAGTAATAAATCCCGCTCCTCCGTCAGCTGTTTGCAAAATATCCGGATGATCAATGTCTAGAATACGTATGCTAGCTGCACGACGTGTCCTACCTCCCGACTGAATAACACCTGCGAATGCATCCAAGCCTTTCATGAAGGATACAGGGCCCGAAGCCCAGCCCCCTCCACTCAAAGGCTCATAGGAAGAACGCAATGGGGACAAGTTTACCCCAGATCCTGAACCTCCTTTGAAGATAAGAGCCTCATTAGTAGTGAGCTGCATTATGCTTTCCATAGTGTCTGATACGTTTTGGATAAAGCATGCAGAGGCTTGTCGATGACGATTGTCGGGGGTACCAAAATTAAACCATACCGGGGAATTAAACGCAGCCATTTGATTTAAACATATAAAACCAAGCTCTTGGCGAAAATTCTCAGCTTCTTGGGCATCATCAAAGTATTCCTGCATTATTCCCCATTCTGTTATTTGATTGACTACACGTTCTACCATACTAAAAACGCTGGTTTCTCTTGTATTATCTCCTATATTACCATAGAAGTACTTACTTGCTGCTATAGTAACTGCATTGTTGGACCATTCAGCTGGATGTTCAACGTTCTTTTGTGCAAATTTTACTTCTCCATTAATATCGGTAATAGTTACATCGGATGAATTATGTACAAACATTTGCTGATAATCTACTGCACTATGAGTGAATTTGCGTTCTATTTTCATGAGATTAACCTTTATATATCTTGGACATTGATGATACTTACATTTTGTTTTAGCTTTTTAAATATAGAAATACGTGCATTGCTATGGGATTCAAACGTATCATAATCACAATCGTAAAAATCAAACACTGTCGCTATTGTTTTGTTGTCTGCAATGCGTAGACTTCGTCCTAAACGCTGCTGTGCTATTCCAGGACTTCTTCCCCCTCCAGCCAAAATTAATACATCGATAGTTGGTACGTTGAATCCCATATCAACTACTGGTGTTCCAATGGCAATATAACAATCATTAAGGAATCGCTCTTTGGCTTCATGTAGCTTCTTAACTGACATGCCTCCGTTAAAGTATACTACATCAGTCAATGTATCTTTTAACATTTCTATCAATATTTGTGCGTGTTCTTGCCAGTTTACTATTATTAAACATCTTTTCTTTTCGGAGGCAAATCTTATTGCAAGATCTTTAATAATCTTGTTTCTTATATTGTTCTGGACTATAGTATAGCGATATTTGTTTGTATAGCTTCCTGTATGTAAAGGGCAATTGACACGAATAAATTTAACATCTGCTTTTGAAAGCCAACCCTGGTTTTGTAAGTCATTTGTTTTTAATGAGAAGATTTTAGGTCCTGTGCATGCATGCATTTTTGCAGTATCAACGCTATTATCTCTAAAAGGCGTAGCTGTCTGGCTTATTCTATAATAGGCATTTTCTAATGTCATAAAGTATTCATACCATGTTTTGGCCGCGCTTTTGTGTCCTTCATCTACATATAAGAATTCTACTGTTGACGCAAATTCTATCCCCATTTGTGATTTCGACCATGAATCATCGAATATAGATAAAGTAATGTGTTTTGGAGAGAATACACCAGAAGCAATGATTCCTAAATCTAAGTCTGGAGCATATGTTTTGAATTTATCTACAAATTCGTTGAAAATAATAGTAGTGGGAACTACAATGAGAGTATTAACGCCAATATCACAAACTGTTTTAATCGCTATTTCTGTTTTTCCACCGCCAGTTGGAATTTCAACTATACCTATATAGTGCTTAATAATAGCATTATAAGCATTATATTGATAGTCACGCAACTCTACTGAGTTTGGAATAGGCGTTCCAGAAGGCTTTACACGCAAATCAATTATGTTTGCATCAGGTACTATTTCTATTACGTCATTTATGAGACCAGTGGGAAATTTGTTTTTCTTTACAAATCGTATATTCCAATCCCAAGTGCATTTACCGCAATGTGGAAAAAGAGATATTGCTTCTCTATGTATGTCTTCCCATTGCTTTTTTCTGCGCACTCGTTGAATCGCTCTTTGTACGGCATGGGCAGTGCTACTGCTGAGCTTAGGTATGTGGTCTTTTTCTATGTGATGTATAAGCCCATATGTTCTACCTGGTATCTCATACTTTAACGCTTCGGATATCCTTCCAATCTCACTGTCACTACCATTTTCTATTCTGCTATACGTATTTTCTATAATAATGTCCATAAAGATCACTACAAAATAGAGGAATCATCTTTGTCCTTGCGTATGCATTTTATGCTTTTGGTGTCTAATGCCAGGGCAAATTCTGACGTGGTATCATAGTTCTATTGCCTTGTCTGGGCAAAATTGCGCGACCAATTCTCCGGGGGAAAGTCGTTCCGCGCCTTGGGCGGAAAATACCCAGTACCTGGACTCGCCGCGTCGCTTATAGGGGACTTCTTCCACTACTAAGGCTTGGCCTTCGTGGAGCCAGGCTGCCAGTAGGATCCCTTCTACATGGGCAGCCTGACTCTTGTCCATGGCCAAAACTTGAGCTGCAGGAAGCCTTACTATCTCCTCTTCCGCCACATTTATTTCCTCCACTATCTCAAATGCATAGCCAGACAGGAATACCGCAACCAAGTCCCTATTTGGATCTCCACCCTCAGGAAGGATTCGGAGATGTAGAGGTCCTCCATTCCCTCCAGACAGTTTCTGAATCCTCCCTGCTGGCCAGACGCCGGACTCGTCTGGCACGTCCAACCTAAGCACTGGACGTGTCGCTCCAGCTCTCCACTCCACTCTCTCTCCTCCTGGTTTTACACTCAAATTATAATACCGTACCATTTAAATCCCTCCTATTGCTGTGTTAATCCGGCAGAATCTGGGGCTATCATCCCTAGTCTATTAAATCCTCAGAACTTTTTTGCTGGTATAGTTTGTCGTTGTAGTAACGTGCCAGCGCTAGCACCGTTCTCAACTCCCACCACTGTTCCACCACCTCATCTATCCTTTCCTCCCTGCCTTGAAAGAGCTTTTGGCATGTAGGGCAAAGGATTTTAGAATCTTTTACCTGACCATGCTGAGTCTCTTCTCCACAAAAATCGCATGTTCTTTCCATTACTGTCTGCCTCCTTGATTACTTGGCGACTCTATCTCCGTGACTCTTTAGGATACTGCTCATTGAATTCTTCTAATGTGCAGCACAAATTAACGTTGCCATCCCGACTTAAATAATACATAAGAGGTTTTTCCCTTTTGGGGCAAAGGACAACAGTTACGCCGTAAACTTCTCCATCTGCTTCATGTGGTATAAATACTCGATATACATCTGGATCTACATCCGATTCTATGATCGACGTAGCTTCCTTTCTTATATAGTTGTGTATTGTTGTGATTAGCTTCTCCCTAATATGTCTCCAATGCGTTCTACGATTTTTAGTGATCTTATTCATGAATTGTATTAGCAATTGATCTTGTGGTTTTATCTCAGTATCCATAAAGTTCACCTAATTCTTATATTGTTGTGTCATTACTGCATTATACACAATGGCATTGACAATATCTGACGCATGCATTTTTGAATATATATGCATCGGAATATGTCGTATGTTAAGCTTTTTTATTGTATTTTGTTCATCCTTTGCAAGTTCATCAAAGAAGCAGTCAGTAACCCAGTATCTTGGACTAATTCTTTCTAATAACTTAGCCGCAGTGCTTTCTTCAAATACAACAACACGATCCACACCTTGAAAGTTACGAAGAATCTCTGCCCTTTCATTTGCCGGCATTACGCAGTAGGGTCTGAGTTTTCTTGATATCTTGTCTCCAGTTATGCCAACAACAATTTCCTTGATTCTAAAGCCATTACGCAATTGTTCGATTAATAGGGCTTGTCCAGCGGTAATGAGAGGAAACACGCCGCTAATTAAAACGATATTGTTGTTGTACCTATTTACGCATTTGGGGGAAGATATGTTATCCCTATCGACAGTACACAAATTAGTAACTCGTGTATTATAGTACGTATTGATCTCATTTAAAAGCGAACGTGTGGGCCATGCGATGTTGCGTCCAGTCATTGACCAAAGCTCGTATTCACTAGAAGGCAAGTTGGTCACAAACGCATCGGCTGCATGCCATGAAGTAAAAAGCATTAATTCTGTATTGTCGAATTTGGGCTGTGCTAACAGTTCTCTGTTTGTACAATCCCCGTTTTTATTTCTAACAACTCTAACTGCTGCATATAAATTCCGCTTTGTTACCATTTAACCCACTTCCTTGTTTTCCCTGGCGTATGCCTATTTGTTACTATCTTGTGCTGTTGTGCGCTTGTATTCAGTTATTATGTTTGGCCAAGCTGGTAGCACTGCTTGTTCAAAATAAGGACACCTGTGACCGTTTAGAACATAGCACGCATATCCCCAAACACATCCACGAGACGTCCAGTTAGCGCATTCCTCACGCACGATTTGCGCCAATGTTCGGTGAGGTCGTCGTACTTTCATCAATAACCTCCCAGGCTTTTTCTAACATGCGATCATTTTGCTTTCTAGCCTGGTATTCTTTAGCGCTAATTTCCTTTACGGAAACAATTCCATTATGCTTAATTCCTGGTAGGAATTTGCTAGCACGGTTAAACATGAGAGCCGTTGATGGACACGTTGATTTTACCCAAAAAGTTTTGTAATAGCACTTTTTGCTTCCTACGTGTCCAACGGCCGCTTTTATTGCATAATATTTGAACTTTTTCACGCTAGTATCCTCCCTTTTCCTTAGACTCGTCTAATTGATGAGCCATATAATACATAAGTTGATGAGTAGCCCAATCTACCTCACCAATTGTTGCATTGTCAATAACTTTCACTGCCCACATAAATGACGCATTACAATAACGTACCATTTCATACGCTGCCACAGCAGGATTGCCTATTTTGGCATTTGCGATTACACATTCTGCCCATTCATGAGGCGAATGACAATAGATTACCATCTCGACAGCTGCACCTGCAGGATTCCCTATCTCTGCATGCTCAATCACGCCTTCTGCCCATTCACGAGAAGAGTCATAATGACGTGCCATCTCGACGGCTGCATTTGCAGGGTCTCCAGTCCGCGCATGCTCAATGACTCTTTCTGCCCATTCACGAGAGGATTCGCAATAACACACCATTTCGATAGCTGCCCAAGACGGGTCGCCTGTCTTAGCATTCTCGATGATGTGTTCTGCCCATTCACGCGATGAGCCACAATATCGTGCCATCTCGACTGCTGCGCCAGCTGGATCCCCGGTTTGGGCCCGTTCTATCACGCCCTCTGCCCATTCACGCGGCGATCCGCAATAACATACTATATTGACAGCGGCACCTGCAGGATTCCCTGTCTTGGCGTGTTCGATTATCTTTTCTGCCCATTGACGCGATGAACTGAAACAACACACCATATTGACAGCTGCCCAGGCAGGATCTCCTGTTTTGGCATGTTTGATTACCCTTTCGGCCCATTCAGGCGATGATCCAAAATACCGTACCATTTCGACTGCTGCGCCAGCTGGGTCACCTGTTTGTGCCCTCTCAATGACGCCCTCCGCCCATTTACGTGACGATCCACCATATCGTGCCATATCAAGCGCTGCCCAGGCTGGATCCCCAGTAGTAGCTGTTTCGAGGTACTTCTCTATGTTACTGCGGAGAAGCGGGTACTGCAGAGCAAGTTCTCTCCAGCGCCAGTTAGGTTGAATCGGGCTAGGATCCTCGCCTAAGTATTCGATTAGTTTGCGGCCAAACTCTGCCGTAAAAACATGTGGGCATTCTGGTTTCTCAACGCTATGCATTTGAATCATCCCTTCTTATATACTTTGAGAGCTATCGCCCTCGTCTTAATGCCGGAGTAAAGTTTTGCTTGATATCAATGACGCTGGTCTGTGCTTGGGCGACTATCTCTTGCGCCCATTCACGTGATGAGCCGCAGTATTGTACCATAGCAGTAGCTGCCTGGACAGGGTCTCCTATTTGTGCCTGTTCAATTACCTCTTCTGCCCACTCCCGCGATGATCCGTAATAACACACCATTTCCATCGCCACCCAAGCTGGATCACCTATTTGAGCCCGTTCAATTACCCTTTCAGCCCATGCCCGTGAGGAACCACAATGCCGTACCATCTTGAGAGCGGCTTTGGCGGGATCGCCAGTTTTTGCCTGTTCGATTATCTTTTCAGCCCACTCCCGTGAGGAGCCATAATACCGTACCATATCGGCAGCCGCCCAAGCAGGGTTACCTGTCTTTGCCTGCTCAATGACGCCTTCAGCCCATTCACGAGAAGAGCCGCAGTATCGTACCATATTAACAGCTATTCGGGCAGGATCTCCAGTATTTGCCTTCTCAATTACACCTTCTGCCCATTCGCGTGGTGAGCCGTGACAATGTACCATATCGGCGGCTACTCGGGCAGGATTGCCAACTTGGGCCCTCTCTATGATAGCTTCCGCCCATTCACGCGGCGCGCCGCAAAAGCAGAAGAGTTCCAGCGCGGCCTTGGCTGGGTCTCCGGTCTTCGCCCAAGCGATAACTCTCATCGCCCAAGGGACGGGCGACCCATGAAAGCATGCCATCTGAACGGCTGCACCTGCAGGGTTTCCGACCTTTGCCTGCTCGATTACCTTCTCTGCCCATTCACGCGGCGCGCCACAGTACCGCACCATTTTGACTGCTGCCCAAGCTGGGTCGCCTATTTGGGCATGTTCAATAAGATTTGCAGCAGTGTCATAGATATCGGAATCAAAATTCGGCCAAGTTTCGTCCTCCTCATATCCAGGATGACCTATTTCTCTCAGACACATATTGATGTTGTTGATCACCTTAATCATCTCCTATCACTGCTATCTTCCTGTCGCACTTGGGCGGCTACCCTTTTTGCATACCTTGGGCCTATCGGCCCAGCCCCAAGGCCGTGATAGCGGCCCTAAGGCCGGGCCGAAGCCCAGCGAATATCACTGAGTACTTTCTCTTTGTTGTTCCTGGGCGGTTGTGTCTAGTGTGGGTGGCAAACGAAAGTTAGATTTTCGGCACAAGTCGGCTACCCGCAAGAAGTTCAGACAGCTAGAGCAGACAGTAATTGACTCACCCCTCCAGTCTACCACATGACTCTTTTGAGTCTTTTTCTTACAGCAATCACAGATTTTAGTCTCCATTTCTTCTCCTCCTATGCCAGGTTCTCCTGGCGGAATCTGGGGGCTATCGCCCCCGCCCTAAGGTCCTTCACTTGGGCCTTAGGGCCGGGCCGAAGCCCGGTACGGTGCCATCAAACACATCTCTGCCGCATACGGGCGGCTACCCTATCCGCCCATTCACGCGACGAACCACAGTATTCCACCATATCGACGGCCCAAAGAGTCGGGTTGCCGGTCTGTGCACGCTCAATTACGCCCTCGGCCCATTCCCGTGGCGAACCTAGGTGGCGCGCCATGTAATAGGCCCAAAATGCCGGGTTCCCGGTCTGTGCGTGCTCAATCACGCCTTCCGCCCATTCACGCGCCGAATTGCAGTACCGCACCATATCAACGGCCGCACTTGGCGGGTTTCCTGTTTGTGCCTGCTCAATTACCTTCTCCGCCCATTCACGCGCCGAACCACAATACCGCACCATTTCAACGGCCGCATAGGTCGGGTCCCCGACCTGGGCACGCTCAATTACGCCTTCTGCCCATTCCCGCGCTGAACCACAGTACCGCACCATGCAAACCGCCGCCCACGCCGGTTCGCCAGTTGTCGCTTGGGCAAAATAATCCTCGGCCGCTTCGCGAAGTTTGGGGTAATGTTGTGCAAATTCTCTCCAGCGCCAGTTAGGTTGAATCGGGCTAGGATCCTCGCCTAAGTATTCGATTAGCTTGCGGCCAAACTCTGCCGTAAAAACATATGGGCATTCTGGCCTTTTAACGCTATGCATTCCTCTCATCTCCTATCCTTATCAGCGTATGCACTTCTGTTTACTTCCCTGTATGCACCTGAGTCTACTTCCCTGTATACACCTGTGTATACATTTTTGTTTACACTTCGCCTAGCGCCTCAACCCCAAGGCCGGGCCAAAACCCGGTATGGGCACCTCCCTATCCGTCCATCGTGAACATTCAACGCTAGTTATTCCTATCATCTCCTATACCCATATATGGCTACCAGCGTATGCACTTCTGTTTACTTCCCTATCTACACCTATGTGCCCTTTTAGGTAGACACTTCTGTCTGCACTTCTGTACACACCCCCGTATCCCCTCGCGTATACATCCCTGTTTACATTTCTGTATACACCCCTGTTTACACTTTTGTATACACCTCTGTATACACCCCTGTTTACACTTCTGTATACACTTCTGTATACACCTATGTATACACTTGGCTTATCGCCTCCCTATCCCTTACTTGACCATGCACCACCCCACGCATTCCTCTTCCCCTTCCGTCAGGATATATATCTCTCCGGAAAGGACATCACAATCCTCCCCCCATGTTCCTGCCCACGTGTCTTTTACTATAGTTTTGTCGAATTTGCTGTCAGTGACGAGAATCACACGCCTCCCATCCTGCAGTGCGACCTCCTTTCTTGATGACGTAGAACACAAGACTAGCACCCTGGTAAGAGTCTCTTCGCCTAGCGCCTCCAGACAATCGTCCCAGACCTCTCCTATTACGCGATCGTTTTGAATTGTCACCGTTCTGCCTCCTATTTGGCAGGCGCCTGCGCCTGCGTATGCGCTTGCGTATGCGCTTGCGCGCTTGAGCCTATCGGCCCAGCCCCAAGGCCGTTGATAGCGGCCCTGGAGCCGGGCCGAAGCCCGGCGGGTGTTAGCGCCTGACAGGCGCGCGCTTGTCTGCAACGGCGCGCGCCCATCCGTGTTCGCGTGGGCGTTGATAGGTGCCACACCTGTCGCACCATTCCTC
>Ga0116166_1003367_pt1 | contig 12424 bp, 9 predicted proteins | sample AD_JPNMR2_MetaG_FD_89884 | JGI IMG/M metagenome (GOLD analysis project Ga0116166, IMG submission 89884) | Active sludge microbial communities of municipal wastewater-treating anaerobic digesters from Japan - AD_JPNMR2_MetaG | ecosystem: Engineered > Bioreactor > Anaerobic > Digestate | place...
AGGTTGGTATCGTACTTCACATGGGGTTACATATCGCAGCTGGTGTCGAAAGAGCGTCAGGACACGCTTTATCGGGCATTGAGCGTGCTGTGGGAGAGACCCTACGTGGAGAAATTCGTATCAACACCGAGGGATTAAAAGCCGAGGCTCAGATGGAAGCGGACGCTGCACAGCTTGGTTTGACCGACACTGAGGGATTATCCTTGGCGGCGGGTATGCGTCACGGCGAGGTTGAAAGGCACATAGCCTTTGACCGTATAGGTCACGTGATGACTGAGACTGGTGAGCGTGTAATTGAAGATATTACGAACGCACTGCAAAAGGCGGGTATTCCAGTTAAATCCCTTGAAAGTATCATAGGCAAGGACGGGTTAGGAAAGCACTTCCTTGCAGGTATGGATAAAAAGGGTGTATTCAAGCAACACGAGGGCTATGGAGCGTGCTTAAAGTCGACGCTTCACGCTTTCTTTAGTGGTGAAGACCCTACCGAACCGCTTGCACAGCTTGGGGAAACAACGGCTTTCAGGGCGGCTGCGGAAGGTTTTATTGGTGGAATTCTGAAAGGACTGAATAAAGTAGGTCTTGTTCAAGGGTCAACTATAGAAGACTTCACAAAGGCTCTCAATCGCTCCAGAAACGCCGTAAAAGTTCAAAGCGATTATTCGGTCGTGGAACATGATTCTAAACGCTCTGACGACTTCTCAGAGCGTTCTGAGGTATATAAACCGCTGGGGTACACCCATTGGTTTGACTTACAAGGTGACCGAGAGGCGGCACAAAGATTAGCTGCACAGAAATCCCTGTCTGTGCGTGATTTATTCCATAAGCCAGATGACGACGAAACCTATTCGCCTGACGACATTGCACATTCAGGTGACCGTGAGCATGGAGAGGAAGACAGCTCCGCAGGAGGTTCTTCTGGCGAAGGAGGCTACGACGGCGAGGGTTACGATGATGAAAGTCCGACCAGTATGGAAGGTTCGGGCAACATCCAAGAGAAAGATGGCTGGTTAAGGTCGCCTTACGGTAGTTTAATCAGGGGTGAAAATCGAAGCCGAACAGGTCTGCAGGACGATATACAGAGTTCTCTGAAAGGTACAGTGAAGGGAACTGTAAAGTCAATGGGCTTGTTGGCGAAGCTGAAACGAGCTAAGAAGAAAAGACGCAGGCTGATTTTATCGGCAATCGCAATCCTGCTGGTGATTTGCATACTGGTGAGCTATCTGTTTATACAGGTTTTCTTAGGAGCAATCGGCGACATTATCAATTTCAAGCATAGTGGACACTGGGGGCAAGGCGATTGTACTTGTGACTGTTTAAAGCAGTTTTATTCGGGCGGTCAGCAAGGTGGACTTATTGAAACAGGTGACGGAGTAATATCAGGTTCGCTTGAAAATGGTGGTATCGTTACTTTCAATGTTCCTGAGGAAGTTACCCAGCAAAGGGAAAAGCCAGACGGTTCGGTAGAAATTAAGACCTTATTTACCCGTAAGAACTGGGCAGTATATGAGTTTGGGGATTCACATTTAGTTACCCACCCCGCTTACGATAGTGAAGGACTTCCCTATGTTGTTGTAGCCATTAAGCTATTAGACCCGACAACTCCTGACGACAGTTACTTGTATAAACCTGCAGTTGTAGGTAACAACCCAGTTTACGCAAGGTTGCTATTGAAAGAGGAGAGCGGGGAGTTAAATGCGGTAATTGTGCGTATTAACACCAACGAAGGTAAAGCACACACCTTCAACAAGTATCCGGGGGAATCAACTCGTTACACTCCTGAGGCGTTCAGGGCTGCACAGATGAGAACCACAGCGAACGGAGTAGATTTACGTCCGTATGTTGACGAGAAGGTAACCTACAACATTCCGAGCGGTATTATTCAGACAGGTATTGCGTATCCGAACTCAGCTAATGCTGGTGGATATATTACGTACGACGGTCCTTGGATGCCGATGAACGCAGACGGCTCAACCATTGAGTTCCATCAGAGTTCAGCTTTATCGGATTTCAGGGCGGCACATCCAAACGCAGAGCTTTTACAAGTTCAGGTGAGCTTTGACAAAGCTAAGCTTGAAAGTTTAGCGTTAGTAGAGCCGACATCTATTGCTTCTGCAACTCCGACAACACCAGACCCTGCGGTGACAGGACCAATCATTATATGTGATTGTCCTTTGGATTGTTCTTGTTGGGATATACACGGTAGAGGACCAAACATTCTGAGAAGCGATGGAACACCTGCGTATCCTACTGGAAGAACAGGTGTAGGCTTTAATATTCCAGTTGAGGAAGTTAAGGCGAAGGGTGGTTACATTGTCCATGAAGATATAATTCCGGGCGGTGTAGTTGTTTACTATCAGAACGACGACGGTACAGACAACTCGAACGCAATGTGGGCTGATTTGCCTTATGACTCAGAAACTATCGGGTCGAACGGTTGTGGACCATCGACCTTGGCGATTATCGTATCGACCTTAGACCCAGACAACATCGTCAACCCTGCGGATACTGCAGCAGTTGCGACACAGCAAGGCTGGGCAACCAACATTGGGAAAGGTTCGTACCATAGAATAATGTGGGAAGGACCTGAATACTACGGCTTGACGGTAGAGCCGGTGTTATCAAACGACGACTCATATGACGCTATTGATACCGATGGTTACGCAACCAGCCAATTCACTGCAATTATGGACGCTGCTAAGGTTAAGCTGATTGAGGCGTTGGAGCAAGGTAAGCTTGTGTTTGGTGTATTTGACTGTCATCAGCGTGCTTACGGCTCATATCCAGCAATCAGAAACGCTGATGTATTTACAACTGGCGGTCACTTCTTTGCTATCGTAGGTATCTCAGAAGACCGTACCAAAGTTTACATCTCCGACCCCGGCAGTAAGCAAAGAACTGGCATGGAGTGGGATATAGACCAGATATTCACGGCGGTAACCAGAGGATTATACGCAGTATCGAAGTAACACGAAAAATCTGGCCTATCGAAATAAACACTAAAACAGAAAGGAGACTTTGGTATGAGGAAGCTGGCGGTAGTGCTTATGGCAATGATGTTTTTATCGGGCTGTAGCCTGCCCAAGGCTGAGAATGAAGCTCCTGTTGTTGTAGATACAAAGGGTATGCAGGCAGTGACAGTTGAGTTCGCTCACGAGCTTGGCGAAGACGCTGTCGCATACTTTTTGGGTCGTGAATTTAACCCTGCCTACGCAGATTTATTTGCAGGTTTGGGTACAATAGTAAGGGATGATGTACCGATTTATCTGAGCGATGAAGCGGCACAAGTGTTAAATCAAAAGCTTTATGAGGCAGTGCTTTTATCAATGACTTTGCCGGGAAGTCCAGATTATGTTCCTCCTAAGGAGGACAGACGTTTAGAGGCTTCTGGCGGGTATCACATTGAAGCAAACCCAGAGGCTACGCAGGCTATAAGAGAGTTCCAAAGGCAGTTATTCCCTGATGGCACAGCACCTGATATAAAGGCACTGGACAGTACAGGGAAGATAACTGACGTATTCAAAACTTGGTTCATGCGTAAGGCCGATGAGCTTGGTTGGGTAGATAAGCGACTTAAATTGGACGCCGATAACAAGCCTTATGTGTTAGCTGGGGAGTACGAGGAAGGCAGTACCTATGACATCTTAGGTACTGCTTACTCACCAGTTGTACCTGCGGAGCTGGTGACATCCAAGACAGTTGCTACCTCAAAGACCTATAAGCTTGTGCGTATGTCGTATAAATTCTTTGATAACGGCACATATCAGGCTATTTACACGACCGACCCGAAGGCGGGAGCTACACGAACAGTGAGCATAGAAGTTACCATTCTCGGCAAGGGAGTGCTACCTGACACGAAGGAAGGTTTTATTGGCAACGTAGATAAAGTGCGGGTAAGACTTTTGTAAAGGAGTGAAAGATGTGAGAAAGGTTTTAAGCGGAGTTCTTGCGTTGGTTTTAGTTGTATCCTTGGCAGGTTGCAGCTTGGGTAATGATACGAAGGTAACAGATGACGACAAGACTGCGCAGGGTATGGCTGTAACAGCGGTGTACGCGCAGGCTCGTAAGCTTGGTGATGAAGTTCTCAATTATTATCTGGGTAAAGATTACGACACTGCGTACACAGGATTTATTTACGACGCAGGTATTGGCAAGGTTACGTCAGAGAACAAGACGATTTATTTGCCAGACCAAGCTGCGTCAAGAGTTTTGTATGGGCTTCAACAGGGAGCTTACTATATGTCAGTACTCAAAGCAGCTAATGAAGCTTCTGGCGGTGAATCTGCGGATGAATTGCTTGCCCGTATGGATAGCTCTATGGTAGCTTTGTTGGATGAGTATATTTTCGTAGGCGGTAAAATTCCTGATTTAGCGGCATTTGACGCTGATTTGAAGATAACCCCAGATTTCACACAATGGTTCATATATCAGGCTCAGCAGGCAGGAGTACTTGATAAGCGTCTGAGCTTTATACAAGGTCAAAAGACTACGCTGACAGTGGAATCCAAGGATTGTGGTTCAAGCAGTGGAGGTTTGACCTTTAATGTATTAGGGGAAACCTACGAAATTTCTGCGAACGAAGTAGGTGTTACGGCCGATGATGTCAGCACATCACCTAACTTTGTTATGGATATAGAGAGTTATAGGTTCTACGATACAGGGATTTATACAGTCACTTACGTTACTAAGTCCAGTGACAAGGTGACCCAGCGACATAAGATAACTATTTCGTTCAAGTATATTGAACCGACTGGTGATTTTTCGGATGATTTGAGTAAGTTCTTGGCGGGAGTTCGAGACTTTAAGCTTATTCACAAATAAGGAGGGTTGGGTTATGCGACATAAAGGTTTAGCAGTTCTGCTGGTTTTATTCGTAGTAGCTTCTTTGGCTTTGACAGGCTGTTCAGATAAGGAGCAGACGCCGTCGGAGGTTATTAAGGCAGGCACATACGACTGGGATGCTGCAAGGAAGCTTTGTACCAGTGACATTTCAAAGGTATTGGAAGTTATTCTTGTCGGGGATTCCAACACTTACGCAGTCACTCGTAATGAATGGTTGCCTCGTATCAGACCTAATGCACAGGGTCAGATGTTCCCTGCGAACTATAAACCACCTCAAAACTGCACTACATCCGTGGTATACCGTGGTTACAGCGGACCTGAGTTCAACAGTGAAGGTGCGGAGTATCTGTATTACGACGCTTATGTGTTGAACAATGACAGCTTAGCTTCTGTGGATTACATGATTATCGTACAGCTTGAAAGAGGCAGTGACGGCTATATCATTGCGGGATTTGAGAAGCAGGAGGTTTCTCAATGAGCAGGCGAATAGTTCAGGTTTTATCGGTACTCGTGTTGTTTTCAATGCTCCTTACGGGCTGTAAAGAGAAGCCGATAGAGGAGCTTTATCCTGAGGTTACGTTGCCGTCAGCAACTGTGGAAAAGCAGGAGCAGAATGAGGATGTACGTCAGGCACTTATTGAGCAGGGTTACCCTGAGGAAGTTGTGGATACCTTGCTTACACAGGGAGCACAGAGGGCGAAACCGCTCCGTAACATAGCTTCTGTGTTTGAAGAATACGGGTATCCGTGGAACATTCCTCTGCACGTAGGCGATTATGAGTTGGTGGCTTTATATCTTATTGGGAATACCGATGAGGATAAGTTTGTTTTAGGTCAATATGACGACGCCACAGGCGAAAAGTCAATTTTTATGCACATGAGTTTAACAGCACCTGTTTCGGTTTTACAGGCCAGTTTGAGTTATAGTTATGAACAGAAATTAACCTACGCTACGGCGTATACGGACAGAACTGGTAAGATTATCGGCTTCTACTTTGAGGTGGAGCTTGAAGATGAAAACAACAGTGTGCTTCGATATGTTGCGACAACATCAGACAGCTTCTCCCATGAGGAAATAGACAGTTTTATCAGTTCAGTTGTCGATGGCAAAGTCAAACAAATTAACTAATGTGCCTGTAGGCATTTAGTTCTATACAAATACAATCCACTATGTAAAATTTTTAAGAATAGGAGGCGTTTTAATATGGCAGAAAATCTGGACAAAAAGACAATGGGATTTCCTTCAGTACAGGGCTTTCCTGCACCTGCGTCCAAAGGATTTCCAGCACCCGCAACGGGTTTTCCTGCGATAGGTGGGTTTGCAAGTTCAGGATTCCCGTCATTGCAGGCAGAAGACATCGAGGAAGAAGATAATGGCAAGGATGAACCTAAGGCAGGTACAATCCCTAAGAATGTCAGATTCTTCGAGGGAGTGAACAGGCTTAATAAGACAGAAACCAAGTACGCTTGGGAGGAATTCGGCGGTGAGCGTCTTGCTACTTACGAGGAAGACGGCAGCGGATTTATTACCCGTATAATCGAGCGTGCGTCCAAGAAGACTGGTGTGTATTTCAAGCTTACAGAGCGTCTAACCAAAGATGCTGACGGTTACGGCAGTATTGACTGGCGTATTGAGCTTGGTGCAGTTGTGCGCCGTAAGCCACCTAAACAGGAATTCCAAACTGAGTGGGGTGACGCTATTTTAGCCAGCGTTCGTAAGGTCGTAGCGGACGGGGTTAATGTATCTGCGGCTGCGAGGGAGCTTGCAGAGTCTCTTGATGTGTCATTCAGCACTATGAGAGCCAATCTGTGGGTAGCTGACAAGTGGTCTCGTGGTGAAACTACTACATTCTTGCCTCATCGTTCTATGATTCGTTCTATCTTTGAGCTTATGTGTGAACTTGGTAAGAAGCAGGAAACATTACAGGCATTGATTGGCTACAGCAAGTCTGTTAAGAAACCATCTACTTGCGTAGTAGAAATCTTGAAGGAGAATGGTATTATGTAGCACTTTAAGGTGAAGGGGAAATTGTCGTTATGATTGAAAGTGAAATGTTGTTACGTAAAAGGGATGGGCGTGTCGAGGCCTACGACAGAGAGAAACTTCGTATATCCTTGACCGCAGCGGCACTGGCTACGGTGAGCGAGGAGTTTAGAGGCGACAGTGCGAGAGAGAACATTTTATCCGTACTGGGGGTTGCTCAGACTGACGAGCTTCCAGATTTTATCCGTGGAGCTTATGTTAGACAGACTTTGGGCGACGAACTGTACGATACCATAGATTTTGTTGTGGAGCTGATTGAAACTGCATTGGCAGAGCGTGACGAAATAATCACTACTGCGGAGCTTTCAGAAATCGTCCACAACGCCTTAGTAGACGCTGGACAGACAGCTATTCTGAGGGAATACGTAATGCGTGCTACGAGCAGAGCGAGAGCTATTGAGAACGCAGGGGCTTTGATGAAGGCAGTATCTGAGCTTACAGTACTCAACAGCGTAAACTCTAACGCTAAACGTGAGAACGCAAACGTAAACGGCGAGACAGCGATGGGTACAATGCTTCAATATGGAGCTACGGCGTCCAAAGCGTTCGCACTGAATAATCTTATCCCGGAGCATATTTCTGAAGCTCACAGGGAAGGCAGCATACACATACACGACTTAGACTTCTATAGTCTAACAACTACTTGTATATCAGAGGACTCCCGGATAATTATTAGACATAAAGGAGACGTTAAGGTAATACGTGCTAAGGAACTTGATACTATTTTATCCGCACACCCTGACGACACAGTTGTATGGTTAGACGGCTACGAAGTGTACAGTGACGGTAAATTTGTGAAATTAAAGAATATAGTTAGACATTCATCTAAGGGTAAGAAGATGCTCCGTATAAGTAGCCTTACAAGCACACTTGAAGTTACTGATGACCATTTAGTAACTATTAAAGATAAAGGTGTTCAGGTGGATATAGAGGCAGGTAAACTATGCGAGGGTATGACGCTTGTAAAAGCAGGGTTAGACTCTAATAAGTACACACTAAATTCCATAGATTTGATAGAGCTGTGGGGAGGTAGAGAGGATATAGTTATAGCTAATACCTCAGAAATTTTAGATAACCTTAGGAAGGATAAGTCAAAATGGAAAGAATTTTGTAGTGTATTTAGCTACAAGACTTCTAAGGGGCGTATGACCCGGGTAGGTCACAGACGAATGACCTTGGCCGACTATTTACAGGTGGAACACTTAGTGAATATACCAAGGGAACAGTTAGAATTAGCCCACAAGTGTTCAAAGAGCACTACTAGAATACGCGCGAGAGTACCACTAACTGCCAGTTTAGGACGTTTTATCGGATATGTACTTGGAGACGGGTGTGTAAGTGAGTCTTTGGACACGGACGGTAGGACTCTAAATAAGCGTGTATCCTATTGCAAGCAAGACCCCACAATAAAAGAAGATTTTGAAAGAGTTATTATGGACGTATTTGAGTCCCCTTCGTATTCTGATAGAGTAGTAGACGGAGTAGTTTCAGGTGTAAATCTAGGCGGATATATAGTTTACGAGTTGTTTAAAGGACCTTTTGGGTTTAAGAATGGTGCAGGGGACATCAAGTTACCTGAGTGGGTTTACTCGGCCAATGCTACATTTTTAAGTGGCTTTTTAGGGGCATTGGTAGATAGTGACGGGTATGTACAGGGAGACGGCTACCGAGTAGGTTACACTTGTGCTTCAAAAGAGTATGTGGAAGGGTTGAGTATCTTGTTGGCTTTAAGAGGCATACCCACACATATATACTGCAATAACCTAAAAGGAACAGTGGCTAAGTTTGGGGATAAAGAGAGCGTCCGTAACCATGATAGCTACCAACTGAATATTACAGGGGGTCTAAATGAAATTTTTAAGGACATACCTTCTTACAAACTAGATACCTTAGAACTAAGTGATAGCAATGTATTGCCCGATAAGAAGTACCAAATAACGTCCATAGAAGAAATGGAATATTCGGGCTATGTGTACGATATGGAGACCGAGGATAGTCATTTTTCTGTGAACGGGGTGTTAGTGCATAACTGTACGCAGATTGACTTAGAGAAGCTGTTTGAGGAAGGTTTCGACACAGGTCACGGATATATCCGTACACCTACCAGTATTGAGTCCTACTCAGCTTTGACTTGTATAGTGATACAGTCGAACCAGAATGAGCAACACGGAGGTCAGTCTATTCCAGCACTCGACCACTATTTAGAGAAGGGTGTTGCTAAGACGCTGGCTACTGAAATTGCAGAGCTTTGCCGATTGAGTTATGAGCTGAAAGGGCATATAACTTCCGAAGAAGCTACTCAAATGGCTAAGGAAATCAGAAAGACTTTATTTGAGTATATTCAGGCAAATAGGTTCTTAAAGACCGATAATGGTAGAGCTTACGCCAAGATGATAGTTGAAAGATACGCACCTGAGTGTGTTGATAACTTCGATACTATTTGGGATTCAGCGGTTAGACGTGCCGAGAGAAGAACTCAGCAGGCTATGGAGAGTTTGGTACATAACCTGAACTCACTCCATGCACGTGCGGGAGCACAGATACCATTTTCATCTATCAACTTCGGTACGGCGACATCTTGGGAAGGCCGACTTGTTTCATTCATGTTCCTTGAAGCAGTCGATGCTGGTTTAGGTAAAGGGGAAACACCGATATTCCCGATTAGTATTTTCAAAATGAAAAAGGGAATTAACGTAGACCCAGAAGACCCGAACTACGACTTGTTTAAGAAGTCGATACGCACGACAGCTAAGAGGATGTATCCGAACTTCTCTAATTTGGACGCTCCGTTCAATCTGGCGGTATACAGAGCAGGTAATGTTGCGACAGAGGCAGCGTATATGGGTTGCCGTACCAGAGTTATGACTGATATTAACGGTCCTGACGAGGTAACACGTAGGGGTAATTTGAGTTTTACTACAATCAACTTACCTCGTATTGCACTTACTACTAAGAACCTTGACAAGTTTTATCAGAAACTCGACCAGAAGTTGGAGCTTGTACTTGAACAGTTGCTTTCCAGACTTGAAATTGTGGCACGCCGTAGGGTAGCCAATATGCCGTTCCTTATGGGTCAGCATATTTGGAGAGGCTCTGAGGGGCTTGCTTACGACGATAGTGTAATGCCAGCGTTGAAGCACGGCACACTTTCTATCGGCTTTGCGGGATTGGCAGAAACACTGGTAGCTCTTACAGGACACCATCATGGAGAAAGCGACGAAGCTCAGGAACTTGGACTTGAAATCATCAGATATATGCGTAAGTTCTGTGATGACAAGACCAAGGAGTTATCACTCAATGTGACTTTATTGGCAACTCCTGCGGAAAGTGCTTGCGGAAGGTTCTTACAGCTTGACCGTAAGGAATTTGGCGTAATTCCGGGGGTTACCGACCGTGAGTATTACACCAACTCATTCCATGTGCCAGTGTGGTATAAGACCAACGCAAGGCATAAAGTTGAAATTGAAGCACCATATCACGCATTAACAAACGCAGGACATATCAGCTATTTAGAGCTGGACGGTGCAGCAATCGACAACTTGGACGCAGTTGAGGACTTGGTAATGCTCATGTACAACAAAGGCTGCGGGTACTTTGCCGTAAGCCATGCTATCGACCATGACCCTGTATGTGGATACACAGGATATATTGGCGATGGACCTTGCCCAAGGTGTGGGCGTATGGAATTTGAGGAAGTACCCCTTAGCAGGGTTACTCAATGTAAATAACAAATAATGAAAGGCGGTTCAGTCGTTATGCAAACAGTAGGTAAAGGTGTGGGATTTCATCGTATCCGTAGAGTTACGGGGTATTTGACAAGTGATGTCAAGTTTATGAACAATGCGAAGCAGGCAGAGGTTCGTGAGAGGGTTAAACACGTTACGCCTGTAAGCAAACAGCCTCAGGCTAAAGTGGTGTAACCATGAAGAAAATTTTCAGTACAGACTCCAGTTTTATTAGGATGGCGGGGTGCGTACCTGACAGTTCTGTTGATGGGCCCGGAATTCGATATGTATTGTTCTTACAGGGCTGTTTCCACGGGTGTGCTGGGTGTCATAACCCAGCAACCCATCCGTGGAATAGTGAAAACGCCGAAGACGTACCGATTGAGGTTATTATAGAGCATTTTAAGGCGAACTCTGTGGCAAAAAGAATAACCATCAGCGGGGGAGAACCTTTCGGGCAACCCTACGCACTCTTGTGCCTTTTGAAAGAATTCAAAAAACTCGGTGTTGAGGATATATGGATTTACACAGGTTATGAACTGGAAGACCTTTTATCCGAAGACATCTTTAAGGAAATTTTGACGTATTGTGATACAGTCGTAACAGGACGCTTTGATATGACTAAGCGGGAGGGTGCACCTTTATTTGCGGGTTCATCTAACCAGCAGTTAATTAAAGTCAAGCAAGTCCTAAAATAAGAAAAGGAGGATTTGGAAGATGACTAAGAAATGTCCGACTTGCGGAGCAAATGTAAGCGGCGCACTTACAACTTGTGATGTCTGCGGTAATCCTATGCAAGCTCCGCAGTCAGGTTTTGGAGGAGGTGCAGTACCTCAAACTGGTTTTGGAGGAGGCTCGACCCAACAGTCAGGTTTTGGACCCGCCGCTCAACCCTCTGGATTTGGGCAACCTGCGGGATTCGGTCAACCAGCGTCGCCTGCAGGTTTTGGAAGTCAACCAGCTCAGGGAGGCTTCGGTAGTCAACCTGCACAGGGAGGCGGTTTTGGGCAACCTACTCAACCTGCACAATCTACTGGGTTCGGTCAGCCTGCACAAGCTACAGGCTTCGGTCAACCAGCGACACAACCTGCTGGATTTGGGCAACCTGCGGGATTTGGCGAAACAAAAGCCGATGGTGGTTTTGGAGGACCGCCACACGTAGAAAGCTCAGGATTTGGAGGCGGTGCGTTCCCTAACCCTCCAAGCTACGACGCTAAACCTAAGAAGGGAATACAGGGAGGAATGTCACTTGAGGCTGCACGCTTTGCTGACACTGTAAATGCACAGAGTGGCGTAGCAGATACTCAGTGGAGTTTCAAGCAGTGCTTAGTGTTCTTGCTTAAGATGTTAATTCCGATTTACAACTTGGTGGTGCTAATCACGTGTGCTGTTGGCAATCCGAAGAAATATCCTGCTACCATTACCAATTACGTAAGAGCGTCTTTGGTAGTTGGCTTGATAATCATGGTACTCTCTATTGTTCTGTCCTTAGCCTTAGGAGCTACGGTTGCCAGTATGCTGATGTTACTGTAGCGGAGTGGAGGGTGGAACTATGAGCCAAGTACCCAACAGAATTGATGCTACAACCATTCCGTGGTTTTATCAGCGGCATCGTATGCTGTGGGACTGGATAGCAGGACTTACTGAGAGAGAAATAATTAAGATAGTAGACGCAAGTCCGGGGTGCTCTCCAGATTACGCCATCAAAATGGCGTGGCCTGAATGGGATAATAAGTGGGGAGCGGCTTATGGTTCATACGCTTGTGAAGTAGCAGGTAGTTCTGCTCAGAGGTGCTTTAATTGTCCTCTGGGCA
>Ga0116166_1003381_pt1 | contig 12374 bp, 9 predicted proteins | sample AD_JPNMR2_MetaG_FD_89884 | JGI IMG/M metagenome (GOLD analysis project Ga0116166, IMG submission 89884) | Active sludge microbial communities of municipal wastewater-treating anaerobic digesters from Japan - AD_JPNMR2_MetaG | ecosystem: Engineered > Bioreactor > Anaerobic > Digestate | place...
GCCGGTAGGACGATAAAACGTAAGTGCCGATGCACGCAACAGCCCCCGAAACCAGCCGAGCCGCAATTACCCCCCAGATACTGCGAAAAACCAGTACCAATGCAATTGACAGCACAATATCTGCCAGCGAGGAAGCCAAGGACAATATAAAGGTCTTGTGAAAATCCAGATTTTTGCTGAAGTAAACGGCCCCAATGTTATGAAAACCCTGAAGCAGAAAGCAGATGCTCATCGCCCGAAATGCCCAGATTGCCAGCGGCACTTTCTCCTGCGGGATACGAAACATTGCCAGCAGGGGAGCGGCCGAAAAAAGCACTGCAAAGAGAAAAATGCCTTTGAAAATCCCTGCCGTCCAAGCAGTGTCTAAATAATCGCGGATGTCTTCTTTTTTCTGAATAAGGGCGGATTCAAAGCCGGTTTGGGTAAATGTGGACATTATTTCCATCATCATCACGGCCGCGGAGATGATTCCCAAGTCGTTGAGAAGAAAATAGTTGAAAAGAAAGAGCGATTTGATAAAGCCCAAGATGTTGACAGCAATCCGCGAGCTTATGATCCAATAGCCGCCCTTGAGGGAGCGGTAATAAAGATCCGGTTCACTTTTGGTCGTTTGAGCGTTTTGTTCCATCTTTTGCAGCCGGCAATCCTAAATGCAATGCTCTTAAACTATACCAATATAAGCTCTTAAAAGTCAAGGAATTAAGAGCATTTCAGACAAAGGGGGCTGCTGATGGAAACACAAGATACAAAAAAAGCCGACAGCTTGACTGCCTTAATGGCTCGATTTTCCTGCTGGGGGCAAAATAACAGCAGGCTTCTGCTTAAGAATTTGCTTTTGACTGAAGCCTGTCGGAACTGGCGGGGTATGGGGGAGGTTCCCGACTCATTGTTCGTGGGCGTGTCAGATATAATTGGATAAGGATTGGATACGGACAATAAACAGAAGATGACAATCTGGACTTATAATAGTTGAAATAATTGCACGAAGCAGCTAATTCAGTAAAGAAATCTAGAGATTATTTTAGATGGCAGTAATTATATCAGACAAAAATCTGCGCTCTTCAGCCGGCTTTGTGCGGAAGAGGCAGTTTTTTAAAAAAAAATTATAAGCCATTGCAAATAAAGGTATTAGCATCTTTTTTCGAAGACTTTTTGGTTTAAAATATAAGAGATTTAGTCATTAAATTATGTTAGAAATGCCCAGCAGGCGGTTAAAACCAAAGACGGATAATTATGGACAGCGGAGAACAGGATAAACAGACTCGAGATAGAAAAGCAGGGGAATTTGTCTGTCTCCTGACGTCCCAGCAGGCACGGATTTATGCCTATATTTTGTCGCTGGTTCCGAATTTCAGCGATGCCGATGATATCCTTCAGGATACCACCAAGATTATGTGGGAGCGTTTTGATGATTTCACACCCGGCACGGATTTTTTGGCGTGGGCTAAGAAAATCGCCTATTTTCTGATTATGAAGTATTATCGTGATATCCAGAAAAAGAACACGGCTTTTTATGATGAACAGCTGATCCGAAAGCTGGATGCCGACTCTCAGGCCCTGTCGGTTTCGTTCAAGGACTACCATATTCATTTAAGAGATTGTCTCAAAAAGCTTAAGCAGAAGGATCGCAAACTGCTGCGGCTGCGCTACTATGAGAATCAGAAAGTCAGAGAAATGGCATCGCGATTCGGCTGTTCGATTCAGTATGTTTATCGCAATATTTCCCGCATCCATCAGTTTCTGCTTGCCTGCATTCAGAAACAGCAAATGCTGAAGGACCTGACATAATGCCGCTGAATGCGATACAAAAGAAGGAAATAATGGACCTGCTGATTTTGTCTCTTGAAGGCGAGGCCGACAGCCGGCAGCTGCAGAGGCTCAAAAGTCTTCTCAATGATTCGCCGGAGGCACGGGACTATTATTTAAGGGGCATTGTTGCTGCCGAATGCATCCGCAAAATAGACTGGGAAGCGCTGGATTTGGTAAATGCAGCCGGTCGTGAGGATTTTCTCAACGCTGGGCTGTGGAAGGCGTTGGCGGATGAGGAAATAAAAGCCCCCTCCGTTCAGGTGGCGGCGGCTGAAGAGCCTGCTGTTCTGATTCAAAAAGTCCAGCGGCAGAAAGTCGTACGAAAAATCAGCAAAAGCTCCATTGTTTCGCTGGCCGCGGCCGCAGCGGCAATTGCGTTTGTGGTTTTGTTTGCGCATTTTGCGCCCCCCAAGGGCGGAATGGAAGTCGCTGTGCTGTCGGACAGTCTCAATGCCCGCTGGGCGGTTGCATCTGCCCACCTGAAATCGGGCATGCGGCTGACGGCCGGCGGGGGGCCGTGGGCTCTGCAGGAGGGGGCAGCGGAGGTGATTTTTGACAACGATGCAAGGATTGTTTTGGAAGGGCCGTGTGAATTTGACATTTTGACCAGCGACCAGATTCTGCTGAATTACGGCTATTTGTATGCGGCGGTACCGCGGGGGGCTATCGGCTTTACGGTCAATACGCCGTCGGCCCGCATTATTGATTTGGGCACGGAGTTCGGCGTACAGGCCGATGGGGGCGGCGATACCTGCCTGCATGTGCTGAAGGGCAGAACGGCCTTGATTGCCGGCAGCAAATCAGACAAGCAGAGCATCGAAGTCGGCGCCGGATCAGCTAAAAAAGTATCTGCGGATTTGCAGACGGTGACCGACATTCCCTGCAACCGGAGTTTATTTGTTCGGGCAATTGATTCCCAAACGCATTTTGCATGGAAAGGGCAGACCTCGCTTGACTTGGCGGATATAGCCGGAGGCGGCAATGGACTGGGGACTGGAAGAATCAATATGGCAATCGACCCGATAAGCGGCAATCCGGTCAAAGCAGAACCTATGCCGGAACTGCGAACCGCAGCCAATGCCTATCATCCCGTCGTCTCCAGCCCCTTGATTGACGGCGTCTTTGTTCCCAACGGCCAAACGCAGCAGATTGTCAGTTCGCAGGGACATGTCTTTCGGGAATGTCCGACATCAAGCGGCGCCTGTTACGGCAATATCACCTATGCGATACGAATCCTTGACTCCCAGGCAATCCCGAATGCCGGTGCATCGGAACGCTGGAATGCCCATTGTCTGTTGATGCATGCCAATATGGGCATTACCTATGATCTTCAGGCCATCCGGGCTCTCCTGCCGGACATTAAGATTGTTCGCTTTCAGACAAAATTCGGAATCGAGAAAGAGGCCATCCGGCCCAATGCCAGCAATGCCGACTTCTGGATACTGATTGACGGGCAAATCCGGCATCAAAAAATTCAGGTCAAAGAGAAAACGCTTTTTTCTGCTGATATCGAGCTTTCCGACAAAGACCGCTTTTTGACGCTTGCTACAACCGATGGGCAGGACCCCGAAGGGCGGATTTTGGACAATTTGATGCTGACAACGATTGACAGCGACTGGTGCATGTTTGTTGATCCGGTTCTGATTCTGGAAGCGAAGTAAGCCATTATGAAGAAAAGGAGGTGATCGACAAGGCAGTATGTGAATAAAAAAGTTCGATTTGTATCAGGCAACAGGATTGTGCGGAACGGAATCTGAAAAAGAAACCAAGCAAATAGAATAAACATTTTATTGGAGGACCGAAAGATGAAAAGAACGGCATTAATTTTGATGTGCATGTGTACTGCAGCAAGTTATGGTGTTGTTATCTATGATAATCCGGCCGGAGGTACCATATGGGCTTGGAATTGGGGTGATAATGGAATGGGGCATACGGCAGCCGAAGTGAATTATGGCGGCAATATCGTTATTCAGCATACGGGTGTCGTCAATAACACTACCGGCGGAAATGTAAACTATCGATACGGTTCCAAGTGGGACATCACGGTCAGCGGAAACAGCAGCGCCGATCCGGCGGATTATACCATCGCGTTTGATCTGCGCAATGTTTCGGGCAGCTGGGATCCGATCCCGCTCAATCTTGCCGTGCTGACCAAAGAGTCCGGCGGCGACCAGGGCCATGGGTATGCAACGATGAATGTGGCTCAAGCGGCCGGCTGGGTTCATTACGAATTCAATCTGGCCAACTGGGCCAATAACTGGTGGCAGGGCGCTGCATGGAATTTAACAAATCCCAGCTGGTCCCTTGAGGTCGGCATGCCGTGGCCGGGCATCTCGACTCCCAACGGCACATCTTTTACGCAGATCTGGGAGATGGATAATCTGAAAATTACGATGATTCCGGAACCCGCATCGCTGATTCTGCTGGGGCTGGGTGCTCTGTCTGTTGTGAAAAAAAGAAATTAGGATAGTGGGGTCTCTCTTGTCTGCAGAGGCATTTCCTTGTGAATGAGGATGCGGACAGGCAGCGGCCCTGTAAACCGTAGGCAACGAGAAACAAATGGAGGCAGTGATTATGAAAAAAATAGTTTCAGCTATTGCAATCGCAGCTTTTCTGTGTGCGGCTTCTGCAGAGGCGGTAGTTATTTATCAGAATGATTACAACAGCGAGACGCCGGGCGGCGGGGTTCCGGGAAGCTGGAACTGGACCAACGGCGCGGTTACGACGCATACGGCTGTCTATGCCGACATCGGCCAAAATATGGTTGTTCGCCATACAGGGATTGTGAATAATTCAGGCACCGCCGCGCAGAACAGCCGATACGGCTCGAAATGGAACATCACGGTGTCCGGAAACACCAGCGCCGATCCGGCGGATTATACGATTGAGCTGGACCTGCGCAATGTCTCGGGCAACTGGAATCCGATTCCCTTGGAAGTGTGGGTTCTGACGCTCAATCCTGCTGCCGGCACCGGAACCTATGGACATGGTTTTCCGACTGCCAATCTAACCCAGGCCGATGGATGGGTTCATCTGAAGTTCAATCTGGGCGAATACACCAAGAACTGGTGGGAAGGAACCAACTGGGATTTGACCAATTCGACCTGGTCCCTTGAAATCGGGATGCCGTACCCGGGTCAGTCAGTGGCTGTAGGGCAGTCCTGGACCCAAGTGTGGGAAATGGATAATCTGAAAATTACGATGGGAGCCGATACACTGCCTTACGAACCGTCGGTTACTCCTGTCAATGCAGACGGCACGGTGGGCAAACCGGTCAATAATAATGCACAGGTAGAGGTAACGCTCCATTTCAAAGCGGGCGGCGATCCGAGTGTTGAGACGAGTTTCCCCGTGAATCCGGCGATTTTGGGCCATTACATCTATCTGTCAAACGGCAATCCCAACGATCCGAATGTGGCGCTGCTGGATTATGTCCTGCAGGTTCACAATCCCGACCCCAACCTGACCAGTCCGGATGTTTCGTACGGTCCCATCACACTTACAAAGGATACGACCTACTATTGGCAGGTTGAGGAAGCCATCAACGATGGAACGGGCAATCCGTACCCGGCCGGCGACCCGAACAATCTCCTGGGACCGCTGTGGTCATTTGTTACAACAGCAGGCTCGGCGATGATTGATGCGGTCAGCCCCGAATTGACCGTGGTGGGTGCAGGTACCAATGCGGTTTTGACGGTCAGCGGAAGCAATATTGAAACCTATCAGTGGTATAAAATCGGGTCTCCGGATGTTTTGCTGACCAACGGGAGCAAATATGCGGGTGCCGATACCGCCGTGCTGACGATTAAAGATGTTCAGCTGGCCGATGAAGGCTACTACTACTGCATCGGCAGCAACGGAATTCCCACGCAGGCTTCCAACCGCCAGACAGGCCCCGGCCGGGTTATGATAAAGCGTCTGGTGAATTATTATCCGCTGGATGAGATGAACGGGAATGTGACGCCGGATGTTGTCGGAGATGCGGATATGACGCTGTTGACCAACGGCACCCTGCTTCCGTCCTTGTCGTCGGATAAAGCGGTGGGAAGCGGCAGTCTGAGTCTGGATCCGGCTGCTGAACCGGCGGGTCAGTACGGTCAGCTTCCGGCCGGCGTGCTGGATTATATAGATTTTACCATCACGGCATGGGTCAATTGGAAGGGCAACAGCAACGGCAACTGGCAGCGCATCTTTGATTTTGGAAATGACACCAACCAATATGTCTTTTTGACCCCTGTCGGCTGGAATGGCGTAACCCGGTTTGTCATCAAGGATGGGACCGAGCAGATTGCCGGGGTAGACGGAAATCTGCCCACCAATCAGTGGGTGCATGTGGCTGTTACGCTCAGCGGCGATACAGGCCGGCTGTATATCAACGGAACGCTCGTTGCGACAAATACGTCTATGACGTTTAATCCAATCAGTTTCAAGCCCGTTTTGAATTATATCGGACGGAGTATGTGGACCGGCGATGCCTATTTCAACGGACTGATTGATGATTTGAAGATTTACAATTATGGTCTAAGCGTCAGCGAAGTTGCACAAGAATATCTGGCTGTTGCCGGCGGGTATGTGTGCAATATGGAAATTTATGATATGCAGAACTATGATGTCAACCGCGACTGCAAGATTGATATCGCTGACTTTGTCAGTTTTGCCGCCCGATGGCTCGATGAACAGCGTATCTACCCGCAATAGCATCCAAACGGAATGCTTTTGGTAACGTCAAAGGTTTCCGGACGCACCCAACCAGCGTCCGGAAACCTTGTTTTAAAACAAGGGGAACAAGATTATTGTATTTAATGGAGATATAATATCTTTAGATATAGCGGGATACTCCCTTATTTGATTTATCTCATTAGCTGAAAAAGCGTTAAGCCCCTTCACGACTCCAACGGCTGCGGCCTGCTGACAGGGGAAATAGGCGGTTGGAATACATTTTTTTTCAAATCTATGTCCAATTCCGGATTTTTGAATTATTACTTTGGGGAGACGGTATCGGTCCTGTATCTGGTCATTATAGATGGATAAATGGAAAAAATGGATATAGCGAATCTGGAAAGTAAGCCGACAAAGGAGAGTCTGTTTTTCCAGCTTTTCATGAGCTCGCAGAAAAACCTGTATGCCTATATTTTGGCCTCGGTCCATAATTTCAATGATGCCGAAGATATTATGCAGGAAACGGCGGCTGTCATGTGGCAGAATTTTGACAAATTTGACCCGGATACCAATTTTCTGGCTTGGGCGATTTCGATTGCCCGCAATATGGTTCGCAATTATTTCAGCAGCCGGAAAAAATCCCGTCTTCAGTTTGATGACAGCTTGATGGAATCGATTGAGCAGTCCGCCATCAGGAATTTGGAACGCAACAGTATGCGGATAGAGGCATTAAAAAAATGCTGTGAAAAGCTGTCGGAATCCAGCCGCCTGCTGATTCAGCTGCGCTATGAGCAAGGGATGACGGTCAAGTCGATTGCATCCCGCTTCGGCCGGCCGATTGCAGCTATGTATAAAGCGCTGGCACGGCTTCAGGATGCCCTGCTGGAATGCACCGAACGCATAATGGCTGTTGAGAAGTGACATGAAAGACACCAAGAAACAACTGGCATTGGCGGAATTGATTCAAAAGGAGCTGGACGGCTGCCTGACAGATCAGGAGTTCACCTGCCTGCAGACTATCCTTAAAGAAAATCCCGAGGCGGTGGATTACTATGTAAAAACCATCTGTGTGATATCCAATATTTCATCGAATTCGGCCGTGCTGGAAACGGTACAGGGCAACTCTTTTCTGACCGAATCTTTCCAGAGCGGCATTTGGAAAGCGCTGGCCGATGCGGAAAAAACGGCTCCTGCTGTCGCATTCAAAGCGGCCCAGATGCCGCGGATTAGCGTGGAAAAAGTCCGGCGCGAAAAAGCAGTTCGAAAAGTCAGCAAAAGTGCAATTGTTTCCTTCCTGACAGCGGCCGCAGCAGTGCTGTTTGTTATTTTGTTTGCGCGTTTTGCACCGCCCAAAGGCGGCTATGAGGTGGCCACTCTGGCCGACGGCATCGGCGCCGAATGGGCAGCGGGCACATCTGTTCAGAAAGGGTCGCGGTTTGTAACCGGCTCGTCGGCATATATGCTCAAGGAAGGTCTGGCCGAGCTGCTTTTTGACAATGCAGCCCGATTAACCATTGAAGCGCCTGCGGAGTTCCGGATACTCGGGGATGACCGTCTGCGGCTCGAATACGGACGGCTGTATGCATCTGTACCCCCGGGGGCTGTCGGCTTTACGGTCAACACCCCGTCTGCCCGCATCATTGATTTGGGCACGGAATTCGGCGTGCAGTCGGATTTCGACGGCAATACCCAGCTGCATGTTCTTAAAGGCAAGACCGTGCTGATGGCGGGGGCAGCCGACAAGACGCATCTGGAAGTCAGTGCCGGAGCGGCCAAAAAGATAGCCAAGGCGACCGGTGAGGTAACCGATATTCCCTGCCAATCGGATTATTTCGTCCGTACTATTAACTCGGCTTCAAACTGCGTCTGGCGAGGACAGAACAGAATCAATTTGGCTGATATTGTCGGCGGGGGCAACGGCTTGGGAACCGGTACCCTCGATATGATGATTGACCCGGCTTCCGGCAAGCCCTCCAAAGAGTCGTGGGGACGGCGGCAGGCATCCAACGATTATCATCCGGTGCCTTCCAATCCCTATATTGACGGGGTGTTTGTTCCGAACGGCCGAAGCCGGCAGATTGTCAGTTCCGAAGGACATTTATTTCAGGATTGCCCGGTTACCTGCGGCTTAACCTGCGACAGTCTTGTCAATGCCCAAGCCATGCTCGATTGGCTTGCCGATTCCAATGCGGCGGCGCCTGAAACATCCGTGTCTGTCTTATTACTGCATTCCAATATGGGCATTACATTTGATCTGCAGGCCATCCGCAACTTGCTGCCGGGGGCTAAGATTACCCGGTTTCAATCGAAATGCGGAATGCGCAAATGGGCTGTAAGGTCTAGCGCCAGCAATGCCGACTTCTGGATTCTGGTAGACGGAAAACTGAGGCATAAGCAGACACAGGTCAAGGCAAACTCGATTTTTGATATTGATATTGCGCTGTCCGACAGCGACCGGTTTCTGACGCTGGTTGAAACAGACGGCGGAGATCCCGACGAGCGGATTTTTGAAGATATGATACTGGTTCCGATTGACAGTGACTGGGGCATGTTTATTGAGCCAGTACTGATTCTGAAATGAGTTTGGAATGCGGGGAATAAATCCGATTTGTTCAGGAAAACAGTTGGGATCAAGGGTGTGAGATGTGTGCCATATGCGGGACAGGGATGATACTGATTAAACGGGATTGTATGAGTAACCAAGAGGAAAGAGCTGTTCTTTGCTCTTGGAGGTAAGATGATGGGATTCAATATTTTTGGAGGATGAAAGATGGAAAGAAGACAGAAAAAGAATGAAGCAATGAAACAGGTAATGGCTGGGCTTATTTTGGCTCTGCTGGTTGCCGGGTCGGCGTCGGCGGAATTTGTGTCGGCTACCGATGGAGACGGCAATCTGTATGGAAACACCGAGGGTTTCCGAATTGACTTCGATGCAACACCTGCATCGATGGCCGACTGGAATCCGGATCTGGTTTCCGGGCAGACCTACAAACTGGACTTTGTGTCCATCAGGAATGGTTCGAATAGTGATGCAACTCCTTTATACCTTGGAGTGTATTCGGGCTTCTCTGCTGGTACCTGGTCCGGTTTTCTGGGTGTGTCGGATAACGCCATCGACTTTGCCGCTGTTGCTGCCGGCGCGTGGGCTCAATATACATTCACCGGAATCAGCGTTACCGTGGATGCAGCGGTTGGGTCGGGTTCGGGCATGCTGTATTTCCTGTTCCAGACCGGTACAGCAGCGCGTACAACGGCGGAAGTCAACCGTTCAATCCAGCGGAATAACGGTTATCCCGGTGATCCCGTCACTGGAGACTGGCTTGCCAACATCATAGCTTATGGCGGTGTTGTCGATTCGCGGGCGCCGGAATATCAGGCCCAGCTTACAATTCCGGAGCCGGCGACAATGGTTCTGTTGAGTTTGGGTTCCCTGGCAATATTCAGAAAACGCAAATAGCGTAAGTGTATTTCTTAGGAAGTGCAGTTTGGAAGCAAGGGTGGAGAGTTGTATTAATGCTTTTGGTAAAAAACCAAAATTTTTTTAGGAGGGCGTTTAGTATGAAAAAAATAATGTACTTGTTATGTGTGGTTTTATTAGCTGTTTTTTCCGATGCGGAAACCATCACGGTGACCGATGATCCTACGGGCGGCGGTAACAGTTATGGCAACTGCCAAGGTTTTGCGATTGATTTTGACACCACCGCGCCGCTGGCCGCCTCAAGTGTTACCACCGGCTGGAATCCGCCGTTGGTTGCAGGTAAATCGTACGCCCTGAATTCTATTAGTATTCAGTACGGCGGTTCAGTCACTGTCGGTAACGGCAGTGCTGTTTACCTGGGAATATATACGGGGGGGGTCAACGGCGGAGGATTTTTGGGCGTGTCCAAAAACACAGTTAATTTTGAAACAACCGCCACCGATGAATGGGTTACTTGGGAATTCGAAAACATCAATGTAATTGTGGATTCCGCTGTTGGTTCCGGAACAGGGCTTCTTTATTTCCGATACCAGACAAGCCCGACCGATGGCGCCATCAACGGCATCGAAATCAGTACGCGCCGGCTGAACTATGATGCAGCCATGACTCAGGTTCTTGCCAGTATAATTGCTTATGGAACCCTGCAGGGAGCACGGGCTCCGCATTACAAGGCAGATATCGGCAGCAAGGACACCCCCTTTATGCCTCACGAGCCGGTGGTCCTGCCGGAAAATTTAGACGGTTCATCTGGGACACTGCAGCCGAATAATGCAGATGTTCAAGTGACGTTTTCTTTCAAAGCAGCGATGAATGCGGAACAAACGGCAGTCAATCCTGATGTTGTGGGCCATTATATTTATCTTACAAAAGGGACATCGGATCCCAACCTGTATCTGCTGGATTATGTTCCTCACACCGATTGGAACAATCCCGAAGTGCTGTATGGGCCGACGACATTGGTGAACGGTCAGGGCAAGACCTTTAAATGGAAAGTGGAAGAAGCAGCCAATGACGGTTCGGGGAATCCTTCTCCGGTAGGTGATCCCAACAACATTATGGGTAATGAATGGACCTTCACGGCAGTCGGCGCCAATCCCCAGATTATAAGCGGTCCGGTCCATACCCTGACGGATGCGGCCGGCAATGCATCGCTGACAATTACAGCCAGCTCCGTGGCCAACAACTTCCGCTGGTTCAAGGTAGTCGGGGTGAAGGATGCCGCCGGCGGCGAGACGGATGATATTATGCTGACGGATTCCGGCATTTATTCCGGAACGACCACTCCCACGCTGGTTATCACCGGCGCTGCCTCCAACGGTTCGGATGATGGGCAATATTATGCCGTTGCGTACAACGGTGATCCGGCGACGCCGGGTGTTCCGTCGGTCAGTTCGCCGACAGCATGGCTTTGGTATCCGCGTCTGGTGAACCATTATCCGTTTGAGACTTTAACGGATGGTGTCAGTCCGGATGTTGTCAGCGGTTACAATTTGACCGTGCTGAGCAATGATATCGGGACGGATGTGCCGGTTCTGGATGCCGGAGTGCCGGAGTTAGGAGGTTCCAGTTTGAAGTTTAATAATCCCAGAGGTACCGATCCCAATACCGCCGATGCACAATATGCCCAAATCAGCTATGGCTGGGCCGGCGGGTATAAGGATATTACGATTTCCGCATGGGTCTATTCAAGCGGCGGTTCTAACTGGAACAGAATCCTCGATTTCGGCAATGACACCAACAATTATATGTTCCTGTGCATCAATCCGGGCAGCGTCAACCGTGCCGTGCGGTTTGCGGTGAAAGTGGCCGGCGGCACCGAGCAGAGTGTAACTTCTGCTGCAGGAGCGGTTCCGGACAATGTGTGGACCTATGTAACCGCCGTATTGAGCGGCAACACCGCCCGTCTTTATATCAATGGCGAGCTGGTCGCTACCAATACCAACTTTACGTTTGATCCTGTCAGCTATGGTCCGAGCACACAAAATTGGCTCGGGCGAAGTCAGTGGGGCGCCGGCGACGGCTACTTCAATGGGATGATTGATGAGTTGAAGATTTACAACTATGCCCGCACGACCGAGCAGATTGCGCAGGATTATCTGGCCGTCCGGGGCGAGTGGATCTGCAACAGGGAATTGTATAATCTGCCGTACGACTTCAACAATGACTGCATCGTAGATATTTCCGATTTTGCTGCGTTTGCAGCAACATGGCTGGACAGCTATCGGATTTACCCCGATTAGTCAATAGGGATTTTTAGGATAGGTGTGAACGGTTTCCGGGCGTTTGCAGCCAGCGCCCGGAAACCGGATTATATGCCGGCTGAGTGACAATAGAGGCGTGCATGGATAGAGAGTGGTTTTGCGAAAACAGCTCAAATGCACAGCAGGCAGGGGAAAAAGCGCCTGCGGAAGGCTTGGCAGGAGTACCC
>Ga0116166_1003401_pt1 | contig 12334 bp, 12 predicted proteins | sample AD_JPNMR2_MetaG_FD_89884 | JGI IMG/M metagenome (GOLD analysis project Ga0116166, IMG submission 89884) | Active sludge microbial communities of municipal wastewater-treating anaerobic digesters from Japan - AD_JPNMR2_MetaG | ecosystem: Engineered > Bioreactor > Anaerobic > Digestate | place...
AATTTCAGGATCAGACGCGTTCCATTACTGTTTTTAGGCGATGAAGAAAATGACTTCTGGAGCATAGCAAGACAGGGTAAAGACGCACTTACCAAACGGCTAAATGAACTTATATCAAACCCTAAACTTCCGCAGTTTAGACGTGTCTTAGTGCATGGTGTCATTGAGCCAAAACTTGGGATTGGCGAGGGCGATAACGATGTGGTTTGTGTTGATTATATATTAAGCGATTATTCATTAGCAGTAGGACTTTATATTGAAATCATAAACTTCACACTTGATTCAATAACCAAGGAGCCGTAATTTATGAGCGGCTTTGAAGTTGTAATTGAAGCGGTTGATAAAGCATCACCGCAGCTTGAGAAATTATCAAATGAGCTAATCAAAACTGCCAAACGTTCAGTTGAAGCAGCTCAGGTAATATCTGAGAGTTCATCTAAAACAGATTCAGCACTGTCTGCGCTTCCTCAAAAGATTGACTCAACCGCTAAGGCAATGTCATCAGCCCAGGAAGCAGCAAAACAATTAGTAAACCAGCTTGCCGGTATAGCAAGCATAGCAGGTATGACTGCATTTTTTAAAAGCGCAGCTCTGGCTGCTATGGAAGAAGAAAACGCATTAAAACGTCTTGAGTTTGCTGTTGAAGCGACAGGTGGTTCATTTGAACGGGAAAAAGAAAAAATCATTGCTTTTGCTAACGAGCAGCAGTCACTTACAAAGTTTTCAGACACGCAGACTTATGAAGCGCTTGGCAAACTGGTAAGGGTTACAGGTGATGTCGCTCAGGCAATGTCGGCTGTTAAACTTGCATTTGGTATGGCAAGTGCTTCAGGTAAGGATTTAAACTATGTATTGGAACTGCTTGCTCCAGTGTTAAACGGCGATGCCACACGTCTTAGAGCCTTAAAAAACGAGTTCGGCTCATTTATAGGTGATGCTGACAGCGCTCAGGAAGTAATAGATGCATTATCCAGAAAGTTTTTAGGTGCAGCTGAAAGTGAAAATACTTTCAGTAAAGAAATAAATATGTTAAAAAACCGGCTTGGCGATTTTAAAGAAGTAGTCGGTGCTGGTGTTTTGCCTGTATTTAAATTATTACTTGAAGGTGCTTTGAAGGGCGCGCAATTCTTTGAAATTCTCGGAGTAACTATAGCAAACATGTCTGCTAAATCTGTTATATATATTGAGTCGCTTGCCGAAAAAGCAGTGGCTGTATTTAAAGCACAGTTTGATAAACTGCCTGTGATCTCAGAGCAGACATCTGCAAAACTAAAAGCAATAGAAGAATCCACTGCTGGTCATTTTATAGAAATCCATAAAAGATACTCCACCGAAGAAAAAAAACTAACTGAGTCGCAGGTTGAACTAAAAGCCAGAGCAACCCAGAAAACAATAGAGCAATCTGAGCGAGAAGCTGAAGAGCGCAAAAAACAGATGTATGATGCTCATGTCCGACTGGTTAAATTAGACGCTCAGCGTCTTGAATCAGAAGGTAATACACTTGAAGCCCGACTTAGATTAATAGAACTTGAAAAACAGGAGCGCATAAGGAGTTTCGAAGAGATGCGTTCAAAAGGATTGATAACAGAAGATGAACTGACAACTGCAAGACAGAATGCTTCTGCCATAGCGATAGCTGAATCGCAGAAAGTTAGGGACTCATTAAATGCCGACTTATTAATGGTTAAGAATACAAATAAAGCTGTGTCTGAAGCATTCGCCTCATCTTTTTCAGGCGCAATAGCGGATATGATCCTTCAAGGTAAAAGTTTTGAAGAGGCATGGAAAAGTGTTATGAATACTGTACTTAGAACTGCCATTGAAACATTCACAAAAATAGCTATTGAGCGGGCTATTGCCGAATCAAGCATAACCGGTGGACTCAGCGCACTTGCGCCAGTAGGACTTCTTGCTGGTTTTACATCTATTATGTCGCCGATAAGCAAAGGACTTGGGAAAATATTCGGATTTCAGGAAGGTGGAATAGTTAAAGAGCCGGTTCTTGCAGCTGTTGGTGAGAAAGGTCCTGAAGCTGTTATCCCACTGAGTAAATTAGAGCAGTTTAAAAATGATGTGAATTTAAATATCATTCAGTACAACAATATAAATATCTCAAATTCAGGTGATGTTCCGGTGAAAGAATTAATGCGTAAAATCTCGGAAGTAACAAGATCTGGTGCAAGTGAAGGCGCTGAGTTAGTTAAGTCAATTTTATCAAAGCAGACAAAACTGTCGCGGGAGTCGGTGTGAAACAACTCAGTTTATCATATAAAAACTTACAGACAGGTAATTTAATAAAACCATTTAGAAAGGTTGAATTATTCAGACGTCTGCCCGGCTCAATGACATGGGAAAATTTGCCAATCGATATAACACCGGAAATAATAACACTTGAGCGGCTTTCATGGAAATTAGATACAGAAGCATTAAACGAATTTAAAGCGTCAAACCTCAGAATTGAAGTTGAGAACACTAAAAAACAATGGTCAGAAAACTCAGAAAGATTTAACGGCTTTTTACTGTATCAGTCGAAAATTAAATTATGGCTTGGTATAAATAACGAATTTTTCCCATGCTGGCTTGGTTTTATAGACGATGTCATTATTAATTCAAATGCTCCTTTGGTTCAATTAGAACTGAAATCAATAGAGCAGTTGCTTGATAATATAAAAGCAAAAGACGCAGCAATTAAAATCAATAACGAACTTCTGGGAATTGGGGATGGCATTAAGTCTGAGTTTGAACTTTCAGAATTCCCAGTTGGTGATGTCAAAGAAGTCAGAGTCGGCGGTGAATTCCAAAGACCTGGAACAAGATGGAGTGTCTCAAACCTAAACGATATAAACCGAAAAGCAGTTATTAAGTTTGACACAGTTCAACCTGAGCCAGGTAAAGAAGTAAGGGCTGATTACATTGTCTGGAAAAGGGATAAACAGAGCCATGAAATAGTCAATGATTTACTTGATTTGGCGCCATATCTATCAAAGGAAGTGGAGCAGGTCAACTTTGAGCCGCCTGCTGAAAGGGAGATAATCCATACCTATCAGAGCGATTTTGAAAGATATACATTACATAACGCAATTGTAATTTCTGACGACGAGCCGCCTGAAGATGACGGGCAGATTACAATAAATGGTTTTGATACAGAACAGAAATGGCGTAATGCTTTTAATATAAATCGAATAAACTTCAAGCGTATAAAAAACGGCATACACCCGCTTTGGACTTCTCAGTATGAGGCGGATTACCCGCCGCAGCAAGAAAAAGTAATAATAGAAAACGACTACACTTTACCATGGTCTGAGACACTGCCCAGCAGTTCAACAGCAGAACTTTCAGACAGCGTAAGAACAGTAACTCATAATGGCGGAGCCGACTATGTCCTTTATAATCAAGCCGAAGAGTTCGGACTTTCAAGATGTATATGTGCTCGCCTTAAATTTACTACATTAAATGGCAGGGTTACACTTGGAACAACCATAAGCCAGGCGCCGTATTTAGGCGCTCAGATTGAGTTTACAAACATAAATCAGATTCGTGTCCGCTCAGGCTCATTGAGTCAGACATATAATATAAATTTATCTCAGTTTCATGTCTTTAGATTAGCGCTGGAAGTTTCAAACCCTAATTCAGGAATATGGCGGCTTTATATTGACGGAAATCAGGTATTGTCTGGCAGTTTAGGAACTTTAGCAGGCGGGACTTCTGGTGTCAGATTACAATCAACTACAGCTTCAAATAATACTTTTCATATTGATTATATAAGATACAATGGTATAAGTCCATTACCTGCAAGCGGTGAAATTGCTTTTAAAATTGACTATGGTGCTGAACTTTCAGGGCTTACAACCTTTTCACTTATAAACACATTAGGTCCTTTTTTCGCTGAATTACAAGGGTTGAGTAATTCATCAAAGTTTTATTACAGCTGGAGTCAGGACGATGTTAATTATACAGCCGAAACAGAGTCCCAAAATACAGGTAATATTGGTAATTGGAATAACACGCATTCGCCAAGATATATAAAATTCAGAATAGTTTTAACTGACAAACTTGAATCATCCGTATCAGGCATAAAACGGCTTTGGCTGCCGGCAATAGCCACATCACCTGCCATTGACGGCGGCAGTGGTATTATTTCATGGGATAGCTGGAAGTTAATTGGTTTAAATAACGACGGCTCTATTCAAAGATTTACAGCAAGTTCAACTAACTTAACCCCGTCTGGTTTTGGTTTCCATAGAAGTGTTGCCAGTGATAATTTGATTAAAACAGATGAATATCAGCAGTCACTTGGCTTTGGTGTGACTCAGAAAATGTGTTTTATTACACTTATGAATACCAACGGTTCAAACCCGCCTGTTCATAAAACAAGCATAATAAAACTAATCACAAAGAATGTGCTTATCACAATGGCTAATTTCGGCAATAACTCAGTCCTTTCCATCCTCAAGGAATTAGCAAAAATAGCTGATTTTGAAATAGGTATAAATGGTGAAGGATGCTTTTTCTTCAGGAACAAACACAAACAAGCAGAGCCGGTTATAACGCTTGACGCAAATAATATTGAGAAAATAAACAACATATCTTACGGCTATGACAGGGTTTATAACAGTATAATGGCAAATTTCGGTAAGTTTTATAAATTAGCCGATTCCTCTACAGAGAATGAACCAGAGCCAAGTTCAATAACTAAATTCGGTACAAGGGTATTATCAGTAGGCTCAAGCGGTATGCTTTTTGAAAGTGATGTGGATCTTGCCACCGTTATGGTTAAGCGGTATTTCAACAGTTATAAAACGCCGAAAAAAAGAATAACACTTACAGCGAGATTTATGCCTGAGCTTGAATTAAGTGATGTAGTTCATTTGAAACTGCAAGCGTTTAATTACGAGTTCTTACCTGAATTTAACGCGAAAATAACAGGCATTGCTCATGATTTAATGAACTTTAAAACAGAATTAGACCTACTGGAGTTATAACATGCTTAAAGAAAAATTATCCATGATAGAACAATTTCAAGACAATGTAACCTCAACAGGGCTTGAGTTATCAGCCATGCCAATCCGACTTAAAAGAACTTATACATTTGAACTTGCTGATGATTTTAATGACGGAGTTTTATCGCCCAAATGGCTTAGACAAAACCCTTCAGTTCCCGTTGAGTCGGGCGGATTTCTTGTTTTTAACTATCCCAATTATAACCAGTTAAATAGTCAGGTTGTGTTTAATTCACAATGCGGTATGTATGAACTTGAGACAAGATTTATCTGCGAGACGCTCTCAAACAATATTCTGCCATACTCGGATTATTTTGTGCCGTTTGGTCCTGCTATATTAGGTGAGCCAATTATAACACCGCCTTTAACTGACGCACAGCGTGAGTCAAAACTTGTATGGGAATGCTGGACTAACTGGAGCCCATATACAAATTTCCTCGCTTTTCTACCGTTCTGCTACGGTGCAAATGGTGTAAGGTATATGTGGAAACAATCTGAAAATCAGTGGGTTATTGATCCAGGTCCAAGTGGACGACAGGCAATTTTTTTATATAACCCGGCAGGAATACCTATAACACTTAAAGCAAGTATAAGTGGTGAAGGTGTAGTGATTAAAGCATATAAAAACGATAATGTTTCTCAGGTTATATTTGAAACTACACAAAGCCCGGCTTTAAGAAAGTTTGATTATTATTACCTTCAGTTAGCACATGCTGGTAACTTCGGAGGTGGAAGGACTAAATATGATTATTTTAAGCTTTCAGGACCTGTTATTGAGCCTAATTACGGCGAGTTGATTTTAAGACGGAGTTTCCCTATAAAAACAAAACTTAAAAGTTATTTTATTGACAGAATTCTAAACGGCTCAGTGTTAAAGCTCAATATCCGTTCCGCTGATGACATCGAAACGCTTAACACATCAGAGTTTAAGCAGGTTGAGCCGGAACTTATAGTTGATAATACTGAAACAGGCAGTATAGAACTTCCATCTGGTTTGTTTTTCGATTTTAAATTAGAGTTTATAAAAACAGGACAAAGTCCTTTACTTAATGCGTTTGGCTATATCTTTGCACCAGATTTTATAGAAGACGAACAACCAGTTATACTTTCGGTTAATGAGTCGGGTGTAAAACAAGCAATGGTTACATCCAGTGAAGAAGGGCTAAGTGAAACTTCTAATACCAAAAAACTAATAGATGGCATTCTGAATACGCAGTGGGTTTCACTTAATGCTGATGACAGTATTCCTGTAACTTTACAAATTACTTTTCTGAGTGGAACTGGTGGGAATGAGCTTAGAAATATTGGATGTGTAATACTGAGAAATACCAATATAAAAGATATACGCATTTATGCTGGTATAAAAACGCTTTTTGAAGGTGAGCTCCTTGATGAGAATGTTTTTATTCCTTTTGAATTAACCTCAACACCTGTAATACAAATTGAGGCAAGAACCACAAAAACACCAAATGAAAACAAGAGAATAGGTGAATGTTACTGCGGACAAATCCTTGCAGTCCTTCCCGGCTTTGATTTATATGAGCCAAAAGTTGAGTTTATTGAGCAGGGTTCGATGAGGACTTTAAAAGGCAAACTTGTAACTTATCGGCTGGCAAACAAATATTCAGCAAGCTGGAAAATTATACTGACAGATGAAACTACAACTAACAAAATAAGAGATGTATTTATAAATGAGCCGTTGATAACTTTCTGGCCTGAGCCTAAGACGAAACCATCTGAGTTATATAACGTTTCATGGGCTGTGGATGTTTTAAGTTATCCATATACAAGCCAGTTTAAAAATGCTGGTTATACAATATCAGTTGAAATGACAGAGTTATGATGACCGCGTCAAAGAATTTAAAAATCTCGTTTGTTTGATTTATGGAGGTTCTTATGGCTGACAAACCGAAACTTGTTCTTAAAATACCATTTGATAATTTAAGAAAATGGCATGGTATTGTCTGGCACCATTCAGCAACGTCAGACGGGATTACAAATGATTGGAACGTAATATGGAAATATCATACCTCATACAGAATAGACGGCAATATCGTTTCAGAATCAGAGTTTAACAGACGCTTTGCTATAAAAGATGGGAAAGTGTTTGAAAAGCCCTGGAAAGCAATAGGATATCATGTAGGAACTGAATGGGTTGATGGGAAGCTCGTTTTTCATTGGGGAAGACCGCTTTCAATGAGTGGCGCGCATGCCGGTGTTAAGAACTGCTCAAACCAGTTTAACGAGGATTATCTTGGCTTTTGCGCTATTGGAAACTTTGACTTAAAACCACCTGAACCGGAGCACTGGGAGTTTAACCTTATGCTTACAAGGGCTTTTATGGAGCAGTTGAGAATACCAGTAAGCCATGTTATAGGACATTGCGAAGTTTTTGATAAATTCGGTGTTCCAAGGCAAAAGACATGCCCTGGCAGGTGCTGGGACATGGAGCTTTTCAGGAGTGAATTATAATGAACCGAATTAAACGACTTACAATAAAGTTTGCCAGGCAGACGATAAAAACCGATTTTATACAAAATATCATCAGGGATTTAAAATCATTAAGGGCTGTATGGAATTATTTTTATTTAGCGCTTTATGCATTCCTTTGTGTGTGGACTGCCTTTAAAAACCCGGAGCATTTATCTACAGCCATAACTGTTACAGGTGGAATTGTATCTGTGGTATTTACCGGCTATGTGCTTTCCAAGGCATATGAAAAGAAAAATGGGAATAATGGTAATGGGAAAAATGAAAATAGTGATTAAAATATTGTCTTTTGTTTATAGAAAACCCAAAGAAACAGCAATTATAATTCTTGCTTTACTGCTTGCTGTAACCTTGCTAAAACTTAAACACACCCAAGAAAAAAGTTATATCATGCAGGCAAAGACGCAGGAACTTCCAAAGGACACAAAACAGGTTGTAACTATTTATAAAAACAAGGTAATAATAAAGTGGCGGGAAGGTCCAACTAAAATTGAATACAGGGAAAGATATCTTCCACCTGAGGGGAAAGTTGAAATCATCACCAAAGAGAATGAGCCTAATAAGCCGCCTGAAGTAAAAGTAAAGGACTGGGGATTTACAGCTAATTTAGGTGGAGGTGTGGTTTATTCTGGTAAGTTTGAGCCGATGCTTGATTTGAAGTGGTTTTATTGGAAGAGATATGGATTAACTTTGGGAGTTACAAGACAGGGTGTTGGTTTGGGAGTGTCAAGGCATCTTGATGATGTTTTTTTGTTAAGAAATTCTGAGATTTGTGTTTTATATTTTAATAAACTTTTTATAGGACTTAGGTTAAATTTCTGATATTTAATATGCTAAAATGTTATTAGATTTTTTTATGAATATATCAAAGGTAAAAAATGCAATCAAAGTAGGTAGATTTTATTTAAGAAAAGACAAATCTCCAAATAAAATAGGAATTAAGTATTATAAAGAGGATCTTTTATCAAAGAAATCTTCTATGGTTTATATTATAACTGAAAATAAAATTATTAAAAAAATAGGAGAGTCATCTTGTGATGGTGGAATTAAAGCAACTATGAGTTTCTATGTAAATGCTATGCAAGGAAGTCCGGGTCGTTCAAGATTTATTACCCATCTGCTTATTGCTCGCAGTTTGAAGATGAAAAAAAAGGTAGAACTATATATCATCAGCTCTTCCTTGGTAACAGCAAAAATTAAAGGTTTGGTTAGTTGGAAGAGAGTAAAAATTTCTAGTTCTAAAGAAATGGAAAGATTCTGCAAGGAACAGTATTATGAAAAAGAGAAAGGATATCCAGATTGGAATTTTAAAGAAAATAGAAAGGATTATCCTAAAGTTTTAGAAAAAAAATTCATGAAATATCATGAGAAAAGATTAAAAAAAAGTAAGAAAAGGTAAAACAAGGAGATTATATGAATATTTCTAAAGTAAAAACAGCCATAAAAGTTGGAGATTTTGTTTTAAGAAAAGATGGTACACCTAATAAGATAGATATAAACTACTGTGTTGATAAAAAAATATTATCTGATGATTTTCCTAGGATTTATTTGATAGTTGAAAATGGAATTATTAAAAAGATAGGAGGATCATCTTCTAAAGGTGGGATTAAAGCTACGATGAGTTTTTATGTAAATGCTATGCAAGGGAGTCCAGGAGTTCCTAGATTTGTAATTCATCTACTGATATACGAAAGTTTGAGTAAAGGTAATAAAGTAGAGTTATATATGATTACATCTCCACGTGTAGAAGCAGAAGTTAATGGTTTATTTGGTCACAAAAAATTAGAAATTGCTAGTTTTAAAGAAATGGAAGATCTTTGTAAATTAGATTATTACAATGAAGAAGGTAAATATCCAGATTGGAACTTTCAAGAAAATGGACAACCATACCCACCTGATTTGGCAAAAAAACATGTAGAGTATCATCAAAATAGATTGAAAAATAAGTAAATTTTATTTCTTAGGTGGGCAAAATATTAAGATTTCATGGGACTCTTTTACGTGGTTTCTATTTTCTTTCTTTCTATTTGTCCCTATTCTAGTTTCTCCTTGTCCCATTGTGTATTGCCATGAGGGGAAAAACTGTTGATATTCTTTGTAATATTCTCTTATTGTTTGACAATTGTTATAAGATAATATAAAGCCACCTTTATGGTCTTTTAACATATCCCGAAGGGTTTCATGAGGAAAATTATTATGATGAATTGGAATATTTCTCATTGGGTAAATGCCTTTAAACATTTTAGAATCTTTACCTATATAATAAGGTGGATCACAATATAAGAAATCATATTTATGCTTTGGTAAAACATCTCTAAAGTCTGCACATTCTACTTTTAAATTACCTGGTTTAAAGTCTCTTATCTTCTCTATCATTCTTTTGTATCGTGTTTCATTTAAATATATTTCTGATGCCCAGCCCATAAATCCAGGACCATATGAAAGATTAAAATTATAAACATAATAAACGGCTAATTTCAAAGGATCAAGTTTCACTTTTCCTTTCCATACATCATTTAAGATAAGTCTTATTTTTTCAAATGTTTCTTTATCTGGTTTTAATTTTGTAAGTTCTTCATATAATAAATGTGGTTTTTCAATTTGAAATTTCCAATAATTAACCAGGATATCAAATATATCATAACCAATTACTTCTAAACCTAGATATTTACTTATAGCAATTTCAACTGATCCTCCTCCAAAAAAAGGAGAAACTAATTTTTTTATATTATTGGGAAGTAATTCAATGATGTATCCAACAGCTAAAGTTTTACCACCAGCATATCTTATAGGGGAGAGAGCCACTCTTTTATATTTTTGTCTTGGATTATTACTCTTAATACTCCCCAAAAAAATGTTTTTTTTATCTTCAAGACTTTCAATTTGTGATAATTGAGACATGAACAATTCCATACTAATAATATTATTATACATAATTTTCCTCCTTAATGATTTTTTAGTAGAAGATTAACTTTTACATACCTCTGCGTCGTAACCACCGAAGCGTGTCCTAAAAGCTCTTGTAGAACCCTAAAGTCAACACCCTTAGCCAATAAATGCGTTGCCGCAGTATGTCTTAACATATGTGGTCTTACTTCTCTACTAATCCCGGCCTTTATTGCCATCTTCTTCAATTCCCACCAGAAACCACCTCTGGTTAGCCTTTTGCCTTGCGAATTAAGAAAAAAAAGATAGGTATCTGTTAGGGAAAATCTTTGATTCCTTTGCTCCATATAGCGATTTATGGCTTCTTTTGCCCGATTGTTTAATGGAACATAACGTTCTTTATTCCCTTTACCTAAGACCTTTATATATCCTTCTTCATAATTTATCTGCTCTGGCTTTAAACTGAGTAATTCAGAAATCCTTATCCCTGTAGAATACATCAATTCAAGCATGGCTTTATTGCGAACATCAGTGAATTTGTTTTTAAGTGGCATATTTAATAACTTTTCCATATCACTATGGCTTAAAGGCTCAGGTATTTTTTGAGTGAATTTGGGAATACGCATATTTTTAGTTGGCTCCTCTGATATGTAATTGAAAGAAGCAAGAAACCTGTAAAATAACCTTATAGATATGGCAATTCCAAACATTGAGGCAGATTTTAAACCAGAATTCTTTTTATATTCAAGATAATCAAGTATATCATTCCTTGTGGCAGAACTAAAGTTTTTATTTTTTTGGTTTAAAAAAGCAAAGAAGCCGTTAAGATGATAATTATATGTTTTCCATGTGTTTTCAGAGAGCCCCCTCTCAACACGAAGATGCCTTAAAAATTCATTTAGAAGTTCTAAATCATTCATTTTTTTACCACCTTAACATGTTTATCTTTGTCTTTTACGACCTGATAACCCTTTCTTTTATAAGTAACCATTCTTGCTCTTATATTCGCCTCAATGTCTTTATTTTGAGTGTATTCTTTGGCTTTTTGGATTATTTCATTTGCGATTTCTTTAACTGTATATTTCCCTTCAAACAGCATAGGGTCTATAAAAGATGCCAGACAACCTTCTTTTACCAGCTTTTGTTTCTTATCGCTTTCCGGTTTTGCGACAAGTTTGCCTATACTGCTAATGTCCTTTTCAGTGTATGGTTTTATTTCGCTGTTTTTTGGTATTCCTATTTGCTTATTGAGATTCTCGAGTTTTACTATGACCTGTGTATCCTTAATTCCCATTATCCTCATAGGAATACCTTTTTTAGTCAGATAACGCTCACCTATTTTACCTTGTTCCGCTTTCATATGACCTCCTCTTATTTTAATATGTATTAGTTTTTACGACATTTTTGTAAAGCAATTCTCTATTTACAGCATAAAGCGCCTTAGTGTGTGGAGCAAATTTTGTCCCTTTAGCCATATTGGGTGACAGCAAAAATTCATTTTCATTATTTGCCATCACATCATAAAAACCTTCAGTGATAACAATGAACGCTCCATTTCTAATATCTTGGGCTTGTATTCTTTTACTAAGTTTTATTGTGTCGAAGTTTTTTATTCGCTCATTGTTTGTTTTTTTGTTTATCATAGCCACCTCCTCATTCACACGTTACAAGGAAATTCGGCGAAAGTCAAGGCCTTTCTGAAAGGAAAAATGACTTAAAATATAATTGGTTTTGGTTATCATTTTGTTGATATTTTCTTACTTCTTTTTTTCATCCAGTACATCCTTGCCTGATGTTTGATGCGACATCTCTACCTTAGATTGTGAATCTGCCATTCTTTTTACCTCAATAAAACCTTAGTGACCTCGTAGGTCAGTAAAAGGTATTTAAACAACCGCGCAGGTTGTTTAATCTGGAATCTTTATACTTACTTTCAACCCCAAGAATTATCATTAAGA
>Ga0116166_1003414_pt1 | contig 12303 bp, 6 predicted proteins | sample AD_JPNMR2_MetaG_FD_89884 | JGI IMG/M metagenome (GOLD analysis project Ga0116166, IMG submission 89884) | Active sludge microbial communities of municipal wastewater-treating anaerobic digesters from Japan - AD_JPNMR2_MetaG | ecosystem: Engineered > Bioreactor > Anaerobic > Digestate | place...
ATCCGGATTTGGGACACGCAAACCGGCATCTTAAAGCGCGTTCTGAAAGGGCATAAGGAATCGGTGTTCACGTTGGCCTGGTCGCCCGACGGCCAGCTTCTGGCCTCCGGATTCCGGGACTGGAAGATCAGCCTGACCCACGCGGGAACTGGTGAACTCCTGCGGACTCTGGAAGGACACACGGACCGGGTGTATAGCCTCGCCTGGTCCCCCAATGGCCAAATCCTCGCCTCGGGCTCCGCGGACCACACCATCCGGATATGGAACATTGCGGAAGGCCAGTCCCTGCGGATTCCGGTCGGGCCTTCAAAATGGGTGTTCAGCCTGGCCTGGTCTCCCAATGGCAAAACATTGGCCTCGGTGATTGGAGATGACACCATCCGGCTGTGGAATCCAGAAACCGGCCAGCCGATGGGTGTTCTGGAAGGACACAAGGACACGGTGGATTGCGTTTCCTTTTCGCATGACGGCAGCCTGCTGGTTTCCAAGGCGCGCGACGAAACCGTGCGACTTTGGCGCTACGGCACCTGGGAAACCGTGGCGGTGTTCGAAGACCCGGTATCATGGCCCACGGGCCTGGCGTTCAATCCGCGGGAGCCAAGCCTGGCCATTCTGGGCGAACAGGACAAGGCGGTGCGGATCTGGGATCTGGACTTCGAGGCGCTGATCAACGCGACCACCCGGCCGGCCTGTGACCATATTTCCGCCGCCAAGGTCGTGTTGGCCGGGAATGACTATCCGGGGAAATACACGCTCCTCCGGGCTTTGTTGGGAAAACCATACGAACCAATCCCCCCGGCGGAGGGCTTGAAATTCTGGCTCCTTCATTCCGAAACGTTGTCACGGCCTGGTGGATTGGTTACGCGGGACACCTATGTGTGGGATCTGACGGGCCCCCCTGGAGACAAAGCAATCAATCAGTTGTTCTTGGACGGAACCGCATTGGGAGTACTCCTAATTGATCCGGCTCAACCCGGTGAGTTGGCCTTGGAGGTCATGGAGTGGCGGCAGGCGTTCTCACGGGCGGGCGTGCCCGGCTGTCCGCTGTTGCTGGTCCTGGACCACGACCGCGCCCCGGTGACTCAGGAGATGGAACGCCACTGCGAATGGCTCTGCCTGGAACAGGACATCGTGGATTGGATTCCTGTCGCATCCCTTTCGGGCGAAGGCGTGGAAAGGTTGCGGCCGGCGATCCTCGAGCATATCCCGTGGGAGCGTGTACCGGAAATCCCCTCTCCACAAGCGAACTGGAATTTCCACGAATTCCTGGCGCGGCGCAGGGAGGAGTTAGACATCCTGATCCGGAAGCAGGATTTGCGGGATGAATTCCAGTCAACCTTCCTGAACACGGAGTTGTCCGACGTGGAGTTGGACGCGTGCATTTTCCTGGCGCAGGCGATGGGATTGGCATGGCCTTGCGCGTTAGGGGATTACGTCTTGTTGCAACCGGAACGGCTGCGCGGGTATGCCATGGCGGTGTTGGACGCGGCGCGCCGGCATCCCCAGGGATTGGGCTGCGTGGCTGAGTTGGATGTCCTGAACGGCCGGATCGATTTCGGCGGGGTGGAGCGGTTGTCCGATCCCGGCCAGGAAAGCGCGATGTTGCGTTTGGCGGTGGATCTGTTTCTGAAGCGGGAACTGGCCGTGCGGGAAGGGCCGTTTCTCGTGTTTTCCTCTGCCGTGCGGCCTTCCACACCGGCCCTCCCGGCCACGCCGCCGGTGGAGGTGGTGTACCGGTTCGCGGGAACCGTGGAAAATATCTACGCCGCGCTCCTCGTGCGGTTATGCTCCAGCGGGGCGTTCGAACTCAAGACCCTGGGGCCGGACATGGCGGAGTTCCGGAATCCGCTGGGCCGGGATTGCGGATTCACCGTAAGCCGGCCCGGGGAAGGCCAGGGGTTGATTTCGATCTTCTTCGGGCGCAACGCGACCATGGACACCAAGGCCCTGTTTTTGCGGTACATCCATGAACACCTGCAGAAATGGGCGGAAGCGGGAACGGTGAAGCGGGAGCTGATCTACCGTTGCCCGCAATGCGGCCACACGGTGGAGAACCGCCAGGCGATCGAGTACCGCCTGGAACAAGGCAAGCGGCACATCCCCTGCCAGTATTGTGATGAGCCGATTCCGTTGTTCGAGTTTGTGGAGTGAAGGGGCCGATTTTACGTTTACCCACAAGTCACCCGCGAATGTCATCCCCGCGCAAGCAAGCCTTGATCGATTTCTCCGCCGAGGCACGGAGAGCGCGGAGGATGATTTTGGGGGAGATCAAGTTCTGCTAAACGCTGTTCGGATTTGATTTCAAAGCGCCGAAGGCGTGAAATAAGATAGCCCAGGGCATTGCCCTGGGCTATTGTCTCTTGAATAAACAGTATTCATTTCATCAAACGTAACTATTGACTGGTATGCAGAACAGTTTTTGAGCGCCCACTGAGCGTTTAATCTAGCCCAGGGCTTTAGCCCTGGGAGGGTCACAGCCAGGGCCTTGAATTCCCTCTCCCTCTGGGAGAGGGCCAGGGTGAGGGTATTTTTGCAGAAGTGGACCTGGGTGCCCGCACTTATCACTCCAATCCATGATGGATGTTTAAAAAATATTTCTCCCCTCTCCTCAGGTGGAGATAGGAGAGGGGAGAAGTTTTCTTCCAGTCGGGAGTCCCTTTACCGGTTATAGGTTTTTGTCACATAGTTGTCGTTATGTGGAAGTTCGAAAAATCTCGGCGGAAATTCAGCGTCGTTGAACTTGGCGGACACGAGGGTCAAGGAAATGGAATCGTGGAAGTTTATGCCCTGACGTTCCTGAATCTTGATAACCTGAGGAACCCAGACCGGCCCGGTCTGATCAAAGTTTTCACAAATCACCCTCTTGACCACCTGACCTTGCTCATTCAGGACTTCTGCCTTTTCCCAATAGACCGGGTTATCACGCAGCAATGTAAAAGCGTATTGTTCACCCGGATTTCCATTCTCCGGCGCAGTTTGGATCACATGGAACTGAGGATCCAGGCGGGTGATCGTGAAACCCTCACCAGTGAAATAATCCAGGTTGAAGCCAAATCCGCCATGGATTACAGGCAGCCGCCAGCGTTGCGTGAATCCGGGTGAAATATCGATCCGCTTTTTCTCGGGGAAAATGACATATCCTTTTTCACCATCGAACAGATAGTAATGATGCCCGGTGGTATCATTGGCGCGGAAGACGTCCTCACGCATTTTGTTACCAAGGCGTGAAAAAACGTAATACGACTCGAATTGCAATCCTTCACCGATCATTTTCTCGAGTTTGGCAATCGAATCCTCGATTTGATCATCCGTGATATCCGCTTGCATAACCGCCTCATCCGGTGTCAACAGGCCCGCTTTCCGCTTCTCCAAGGTTTGCTTCAATGAAGCGATCTGTTTTCGGCAAAATTCCGGTGACATCGCGCTGGACTCTTGAACCGGTGGAACCGTCATGGTTCCCGCATACTGCAGTTCAAATGCTTGAATACCGCCTAGTTCCCTTTCAATCAAGGATTTCAGTTCCACAATCGACAGGTTGTCCATCCCCAAGGCGGGATAAACTAACAAGCTGCTCAAAACACCCAGTGAAAGAATCATGGTTCTCATGATCTGACTCCTTTTCTGATACAAGGGTTTCATTCATTTTGTTTATACGGGTATCCCACATTTTACATAATTAATTAAAACCTCAAACTGAAATCGCAATAATCCACAACCATGATAGCTAACATAATTCCATGATGCTTTATTGAAGCATCGAGCTCCGAATCCATTGGGTTCAGATGATCCCGGACAATTTGATACATTGGGATCCGTACAAGTACCTGTTAGTGTCCAATAAACCGTCCAAACCGGGGTCTCGGTGCTTGCGCATTGGCTATCCCATGTCATTAACCCCATAGCAACAAGCCAATTCTTCAAAAACCACTGCATCCACACATTGATTCAATGCACCACAGCCATCTTTCCAGACATCTTGTGATGAGCAGGATGGGCATGCACCCTCGGAATAGGAATCGGATACGTCATACGAAGCAAAAGCGCCATAAAGGAAAAGAAAGAGGCCTGATAATAAGAAACATCCTTTCCTCTTCCCGTAATCAAGGATTTTGGTACTCATGGTCACACTCTCCTTTCGGATCCGTGATTTTTCAATAATATATACTAATATTATTTTCGTAACTGTTTACCCGATTGCACGTATATTATGTATTTCGCCCTTTCAGGGCTTCCCTCACCCTAACCCTCTCCCAAAGGGAGAGGGGATTAATTACTATTCTTTTATCTTTTCCAGGGCTTACGCACTGGGCTACACTCATGCTGCGCCGTTGGCGCTCGAAGGTTTTACTGCAAACCGGTAAATAGTTACAATCCCTTTTATTTCATGAATGCCATCCAATATCCATTCATACAACCTCCTTAAAATGGATTATTTTTGTCTGTCAGATTGATTTTCGATCGCTTCACGAAAAAAACACCTCCTTTAGTAATATTACTCAATAGATCAATTTCCGATGATTTGCTAACACCTTCTAATCCTGCGAATTCCATCTTTAAAGAACTTTATCTAATAGACGCCAAACCTCCGCTAAAACCCTCTCTTTTTCCAAAATTTTCCGTAACCGCTTTCGGGCTTTGGCCAGCAGGCATTCGACGGCTTTTTCCGTTTTTCCAATTTCCCGGGCGATTTCGCGATACGTTTTTCTCTCGAAGTGGTAGAGAATCAATGCTTTCCCTTGATTAAGAGGCAAACGATCGACGCAATGCCGTAGATATCCTTCCTCCTCCGCCTCGATCATGCGTTCCCGGGGCGAGGGAGCTGGATCGCTCCGCGGGGTGAGGACGCTATCCGGCGCCGTGATTCTGCTTTGCCTCCGGTAATCCGCGTATAGATTTTTGAGTACACGAAAAAAGTAGGTGCGGGGATGGCGGATGCATTCATCCCGAAGCAGTCTTTTATATACTTTTATAAATGCTTCCTGGACGATATCCTCGGTCTCCGCGCATTCACCCAGGATTTCGTTTGTCCGCTTCACGGCCTCCGGGCCTGTCAGGCGAATGATTTCCTCGAGGACCGGTTGCTTTTCGAACATGCCAGACCAAAGACCTCACCCCATTCCTCTCCTCATGGACCGCTGAAAAACCGTTGGTCTACTTTCCAAGCGCCAGCTGATCACGCCACCTAATCACTAATACGAACAGTATCAAAAAAAGGACGGAATAATGAAAAGATAATTAATCCGATATTTAGGATTTATCTTAGAGACGTGTACAAAATGGTAAAAAAGATATCCGATGCGAATCGGGCGGACATATAGGTCCGCCCCTGCCAATGTACCTCATAAGATTCCCTCACCCTGGCCCTCTCCCAGAAGGAGAGGGGATTGGGGTGGACCTTTCGGGTCTGTCCATTTGGATATCGATCACACCTCCTAAAAAAGTACGTATTTTCCTGGTGAGCCACACATAGCAATCCGACACACACATCTTGCTTGCATAACACCTCAAGCCGCTGAGGGCGTTTCTTGTTTCTGTGTACCTTTATTCCGAATCCGAAGTGGGGAATTCCCACCTCCCTCCGCTCCCTTGATTCCCCCAGGTTTGGAATACAATGGATGCCGTTTCCCCGAGGGGATGAGATGCCGACGGTGAGGGACAATCAAGCGTATGAAAAGCATTGAAACACGCATCGCGGACGAATTGGCAGTTCAGGAGAAGCAGGTCGAGGCGGCGGTCCGGCTGCTGGACGAGGGGGCCACGGTTCCCTTTATCGCGCGCTACCGCAAGGAAGTGACCGGCGGACTGGATGACACGCAACTGCGCGCGCTGGAAGAGCGGTTACGGTATCTGCGCGAGCTGGACGAGCGGCGGGTCGTCATTCTGAAAAGCATCGAAGAGCAAGGCAAGCTCACACCCGAGCTCCAAACCGCCATTCAAGAGGCGGACACCAAAACCCGCCTGGAAGATCTATATCTGCCCTTCAAACCCAAGCGGCGTACCAAGGCCCAGATCGCGCGCGAGGCCGGACTGGAGCCTCTGGCCCATGACCTGCTGGCCGATCCCACGCTGGTTCCGGAAGCAGAAGCGGCGAAGTATATCGATCCCGAAAAGAAGGTGGAGGATGCGGCGGCGGCCCTCGAGGGCGCGCGGCAGATCCTGATGGAGGAGTTCGCCGAAGACGCCGAGCTGATCGGCAAGCTGCGCGAGACGGTGTGGGAAAACGCCGTGCTGCGGTCGAAGGTGATCGAGGGGAAAGAGATCAAGGGCGCCAAGTTCTCGGATTATTTCGACTACCAGGAGGATCTCAAAAAGATCCCGTCGCACCGGGCGCTGGCCTTGTTCCGGGGCCGCAACGAAGGGGTGTTGCAACTCACCCTGTCCCTCGAACGCGACGCGGAGGCGGCGGAGCGCAAGGAGGTTGCCCTGTGTCAGGAAATGATTGCCCGGCACAAGGGGATCGAGGACCAGGGGCGGCCCGCGGACGCCTGGCTGCGGGAAACCGTCCGCTGGGCGTGGAAGGTGCGGATCTTCAATCACCTGGACGTGGACCTGAAGATGCGCCTGTGGAAGGCGGCGGAAGAGGAGGCGATCCGGGTGTTCGCCCACAACCTGCGCGATCTGCTGCTGGCCGCGCCCGCCGGTCCGCGCCCGGCCTTGGGCCTGGATCCCGGCCTGCGGACGGGGGTCAAGGTGGCGGCGCTGGATGGGACCGGCCAGCTCGTCGAGAAGGCGACCATCTACCCGCACGAGCCGCGCAACGCGTGGGACGAGTCGATCGCCACGCTGGCGGAGATGTGCCGCCGACACCGGATCGAGCTCATCAGCATCGGCAACGGCACGGCGTCGCGCGAAACAGACAAACTGGTCCACGACCTGATGAAACGCCATCCAGAGTTGAACCTGACCAAGCTGGTGGTGTCCGAAGCGGGGGCGTCGGTGTATTCAGCCTCGGAACTGGCGGCGAAGGAATTTCCCGATCTGGATGTCTCGCTGCGCGGGGCGGTGTCGATCGGGCGGCGGCTCCAGGATCCGCTGGCCGAGCTGGTGAAGATCGATCCCAAGTCGATCGGCGTGGGGCAGTATCAGCATGACGTCAGCCAGACCCTGCTCGGCCGCGCCCTGGCCAACGTGGTGGAGGATTGCGTCAACGCCGTGGGGGTGGACGTGAACACCGCGTCGGTTTCGCTGCTGACCTACGTGGCGGGATTGAATCAATCGCTGGCCCGCAACATCGTGGAATACCGCAACCAGAACGGGCCGTTCAAAAACCGCCTGGAGTTAAAGAAAGTCCCCCGCTTGGGCGAGAAGACCTTCGAGCAGGCGGCCGGCTTTCTCCGCATCATGAACGGGGACAATCCGCTGGATGCCTCGGCGGTGCATCCGGAAGCCTACCCCGTGGTGGAGCGCATCGTGGCCGCCAGCGGCAAGGACATCCGGACGCTGATTGGCGACACCGCGTTCCTGCGCTCGCTCCCGCCGGAGGAGTTCGCCGACGAGCAATTCGGCGTGCCCACGGTGAAGGACATCCTGGCCGAGTTGGAAAAGCCCGGACGGGATCCCCGGCCTGAATTCAAAACCGCCGTGTTCCAGGACCATATCGTCTCGATGGAAGACCTGCAGCCGGGGATGATTCTCGAAGGCGTGGTGACCAACGTCACCAACTTCGGGGCGTTTGTGGATGTCGGGGTGCATCAGGACGGCCTGGTACACATTTCGGCTATGTCATATCAATATGTCCGTGATCCCCGGGATGTGGTGAAGGCGGGCGACGTGGTGAAGGTCAAGGTGGTGGGAGTCGACCTGCCGCGCAAGCGGATCGCGCTCACCATGCGGCTGGAGGACCGCGCCGAGGACAAGAGAAGATCCTCCGCGAAATCCCCGGAGTCCGCTTCCAAAGGTTCGCGTGATTCAAGGGAAAAGCAGCCCCATCCCAAGTTCAAACCCGCCAACGCGATCGCCGAGGCCTTCGCGGAAGCGCTGAAAAAGAAAAAAAAGTAGATATCCGCTTGTGTAATTTTGAGCTAGCCGAAGCCCCTCCCGGTAGTTTACAATATTTCCGCTTTTCGATGCCATGGCAGGCCGCTGAATAGGGATCAAGCCTCAATTCCCCATCCGGAGAGGAACGAACTGATGAAAGGCTACATGCAAGCGGCGGAACAACTCATCGAGGATCTGCTGGCGGAATACGGGCAAATCTCCCAGGAAGAAGATCCGCGGAAAGCAATCCGGCAAACCCCAAACGGCAAGCTGCTGCTCGACAACATCGAAATCGTGTTCCGCCGGTCAGCCAAGCACAAGATCTTCTCCCAGCGGATTCAGAACCTGCAATCTTCCCAACTCGAAGACTCCGATCTCCTGCCCGCTTACCTCACCACCAGCGACCTGGCTTGTTATCATGACAGCCTCCATTCGCTTGGTTGTTCCAAAAAGATCTGCTACTTTTTGTTCGTGACCCGCTATGATCATTTCGGGGTGACCGAACGCGGCCATTACTCGGAAATCCTCCGGAGGCAAGAAGACGGTTGCCCGAAACACCTGGTCCACGCTCATGAAATCAAGAAAAAACTGCTGCAATTTCTGGATACGGGGCTTCCTGATTACGCGGCCGTCCAGCCGCTGGTTTCTGGGTATCTGGAAGAGCTGGTGAAATTTTTGGAGGCCCAGCAGACGATTTATCAATGCGAGGCGGAGTTGCTGGAACGGCTTTGTTCGTATCTGAACGATGTCATGTTGGCCCAATTGCAATCCGATCCCCTCTCGATCAATCCCTACGACTTGAAATCGCTCATGCAACTCTTGGACGCCATCCGCAAGCGGGGGGTGGAGATTCCTAAAATCCAAGGAAAACTGAATGGCCTAGTCATCCAGCAAATCGAGGACTCTTTGCGGGGGCAGATTGCCGTTCTGCGGGAGGAATGCGGAATGATCGGCGAAGCCGCCTGCTTCCTCCAAGATATCCTGGAAAACATCGAGACGCCGGATCAGATCCAGCACGCCGAAGACCAGCCCATTGGGCCCACCCTCCGCTCTTCCATCCTTGAAAAATTCAGCGGTTCCTTTTATGAATGGCTTTGCAAAGCCTGATCCGGCGTATATCCGGGACGCGTGGAACCGGTCCCGTCTTGCCTGTGTTGGAGTGAATTCCTGATGCCTTTTCCCCATCCGGTTCGATTGCGGCACGAGCCCGCGGTTTCCCTCGCGGCCTGCCGCCGTCTTTTCTTCGTTGTTTGGCTCTTCACGCTGGCGTTTCGCTTGTATGGCGTCACCAATCCCCTGTACGACATGAACGCCTGGCGGCAAACCGAGACTGCCGCCATCACCCGGAATTATTACGAAGACCGCCTGCCGTTCTGGGAACCGGAAATCGATTGGTGCGGCCCGCGCGGGCAGGCGGAGATGGAGTTTCCGTTTTATTCCTATTTGGTGGCCGCCCTTTACCGCGGATTCGGCCCCAACGAAGTCTGGGGACGGTTGGTCACCATCCTCTGTTCGGGCGGTGTGGCCTGGGCGCTGTGGGACATCGGACGGCAACTGGGCCATCCGCTGGCGGGTGTTTTTGCCGCCGCGTTGTTTGCGGCCGCCCCGCTTTCGATTTATTACGGCCGGACCTTCCAGCCGGACATGATGATGGTTTTTCTCTCCACATCCTCCCTCGCGTTTTTGCTCCGCTGGGAAAGAGAAAACCAAAACCGGTGGCTGCCCGCCTCGGGCGCGACGCTGGCGTTGGGTGTACTGCTCAAACCGCCCTGCCTGCTGATGGCGCTGCCGCTCGGCTGGATCTTCTACCGGCGTTATGGCACCCGGTTGGCGGCCTCCCTTCCCGTTTGGCTCTACGCGGCCGGCGTGCTGATTCCCATGGTCATATGGTACTCGCACGCGCATACGTTTTTTCTTAAAAGCGGGGCCACCTTCATGTGGCATTTCAAGGGATTCTCATGGCGGGAGAACCTGCTGGCGGTCTACCTGAATCCCGGATTCTGGCGGCGGTTGATCTTTACCCGCTTCGGTTTCGATATCCTGATCTACGCGGGCTGGATTCCGTTTCTCACCGGACTGTGGCGGGTGGGTTTTCACTTTCCCAACCGGATTCTGGTTTGGGCCTGGCTGGCGGGGATCGCGTTGTATTATCTGATTATCCCCGGCCATCACTATGGCCACGATTACTACACGCTGCTCGCCATTCCCGTGTTCGCGCTGGTGGGGGGGATCGGATTGGAGTGGATGGCCTCGGCCACCCGGGAATCCATTGGGAAACGGACTTGCCCGGCCCTGGGCTGGTCGTGGCCGTTCGTCATTCCGGCGGGGATGGCGGCGGCGTCGCTGGGATACTTGATCTCCACTGGGTGGTACGATAAGCAGTATCTTTTTTACGACGACGCCTTGCATCTGCAGCGGGTGATTCCCCAAGGCGCGTTGATTGCCGTGGCGGACGAGGTGCCCCACACGCCCGAGTTTTTTTATTTCGTGAACCGCAACGGCTGGCATTTCATGCGGGACTCTCGGGACGGGGTGGACGATTCGGCCTGGCTCGAAGACCAACGCGCCAAGGGGGCGCGGTACTACGTGGGGTTGAACGAATCCGCGGGCAACCATCCCATCCGGTATCTGCAGACGCATCCGTTGGGGCAGTATATCCTCGATCATTACGCGATCGCGGAAATAGGGTATCGCTATTTTGTGGCCCGGCTGGGAGAACCGGTTTATGGAGATCATCTGGTTTTCCAGTACGCGAAAAAATCCGTCGCCACCAACCTCGCGCCGGGCAGCGTGCCGTGGAGTCAAATCCGGTCATTCCTTCCCCTTGACCGCTGGCGGGAAGCCGAGGTGCTGCTTTTCGATTTCCACCAAGCCAATCCCGATGCGCGCGAATCCTGGAATACCATCTACGCCCAGGCGGTGGAGAAAGGCTTCCGGATCACGCATCAGGAATCCGGCCGGGTGGTGATGGAATCCAGTCCGCGGCTCGATCCCTTGCCGGGCTTCCTGAGTCTGGTCCGCTCGACTCGCGAATTGCCCCAGAGTTTGAAAGAAGACCGGGTAGCCCTTGGCTGGTTGCCGGCGGGGCGGCACCGGGTGAGCGTGGCCCTGCCTCCGGATGACGATTCGACCCCCATCGAGTTGCGTGTCGAAAACGATCTAGGAACCGTGTTGGCAAGCCGGATTCTCAGCGCCACGCATTTGGCGCACGTGCCGGAAGGGGAACGGCCGGATTTGCATTTTTCCCTGGCCGGCGACACGGCGGTTTCCGCCCGGGTGTTGCGGAATGGACAAACCATGCGGCCTGACTCGGTGGTATGGATGCCCGACGTCCGGTGCGTGCCGCTGGACGCCGTGATCCAGGCGGAACAACTGCATCATGTCCGTGCTGAAATATGGACCGATCCACATGCGGACCGGAAGTCCGCCCTGCGTGGAAAAACCCAGGATATCCCCGAATTCATCGTCTTCGGATTGTATTTCCAATTTCCTTCCGCTTGGTACGATGTGACCTTCTCGCTGCGCAAGCTGGATCCGCAGGCCCAGGGGAAGGTGGAGCTCATTCTGGTGTCGGATTCTTCCCGGCGGCTCGCTGACAAAGTCTTGCCGCTGGATGAAATTCCCACCACATACGCAAATTACACGCTCTCCGGAGCCTTAGGGGACAACGCGGCGGCCGACCTCATTGCCTGCCTGCATCCTCGCGCGGAATTGATGGCCGACACGATCCGGATCACCCAACGCAAGCGGGCGGTAGCGGCAGGCCCGGTCATCGACGGCTGCTTTTTGCTTCCCCGGGATGGAGAATTCGCGACGGTCAATACGGCCGGTGTGATCCGGAACGGGACGGGAACCATCCTCGACGCAGTCTGGCTGGAGAATACTCCCCTGGCGGGCGCGGTCTGGACAAGGTCCATGGGAGTTCTGTTCCTGGACGAAGCCGGCCGGATTTGGAACCGGTCAGGGAAGCTCCTATGGACCGTGCCGTTAGAAAGCGGTGACCGGCCCCTGCTCTTCGATGTCTCCCCCGATGGCCAGCGGATCGGCGTGGTCAGCCAATCACGCCAATTGTTTCTGCTTGAATCCGGCACCGTGAAAACACACGCCCTGCCCGAATCTCCCTTTCCACTCCGGGGCCTGGTGGTGGATAAAAGAGATACGGTAGTGCTTTACGGCGACGGCGCGGTTTGGTCGACTCCTGCCTCCTGGAAACCGAAAGAAACTCTCGATTTCAAACAGGACGCGTTGCGGGCGTTGATCAAGCATCCCCAGGGCTGGTACGCGGTGGACTTTTCAGGAGCGGTCCATTCGTTTGACGGCGCGCCG
>Ga0116166_1003419_pt1 | contig 12288 bp, 8 predicted proteins | sample AD_JPNMR2_MetaG_FD_89884 | JGI IMG/M metagenome (GOLD analysis project Ga0116166, IMG submission 89884) | Active sludge microbial communities of municipal wastewater-treating anaerobic digesters from Japan - AD_JPNMR2_MetaG | ecosystem: Engineered > Bioreactor > Anaerobic > Digestate | place...
CGCCGGCGGCGGGCCGCTCGCGCTGCTGCTCGATCGCCTGCACGCAGCGGGCACCTTGCCGGGCGCACCCGGCAGCCACGGGCGGGCGGCGCGGCTGGCCGCCATGGACCAGCGGCGCACCGGCGAGCTGGCCGAGGTGGTGCTGGAGGATCTGGCGCTGAGCTTCGAGCTGCTGCGCAGCGCCAACCGCTCGCTGCAGCACGCCGCGCTGTCGGCGGGTGACGGCCAGGTGCTCACCGTGCGGCGCGCCATCGCCATGCTCGGTATGGACGGGGTGCGTCGTGCGGCGCTGGCGCTGAGGCCCTGGCCGGGGCCTCTGGGTGAGCCCGCCGCGGCGTCGCTGCGCGCATTGATCGGCGACACCCAGCGCGCGGCCCGGCTGGCGCAGGCGTTGCGCCCGCCGGGCTACGATGCCGAAGCGGTGCGGCTGGTGGCGTTGCTGCAAAACCTAGGCCGCCTGGTGAGCGCCTATCACTTCCCCGACGAATGGCAGCAGATCCGGCGCCTGCACCGGCACGAGCCGAGGCCGCACACGAACGAATCCGACGCTGGCGGCATGACGGAGCAGGCAGCTTCCTACGCCGTGCTCGGGGTGGACATCGAAGGCGTGGGGATCGCCGTGGCGCGGCATTGGGGGCTGGACGATGCCGCGCTGCACATGGTGCGCCGCCTGTCGCTGGCCACGCCGCCGCGCAGCATCGGCAACGACGAGGACATGCTGCGCGCCGTGGCCAGCTGCGCGCACGAGGCGCTCGACGCGCTGGCATCGGCGCCCGAGCTGCAGGAAGCTGCGCTGCGCCGCGTCACCCAGCGCTACGGCCGGGCGCTGGGCTTCAGGCTCGAGGATCTGCAGGCCGCGCTGCGTGACGACGCGCGGCGCACAGACCCGGCGCCGACACCGCACGAAGACTGCACCGAGGCGCCGCATGGCGTGCTTCGAGCGGCTTTCGGGCCAGAGCCGGAACAGCGGCCCAAGCCTGCTCGGGGTGACGAGCCTGACCCCGGCACTGGTCACAACGGTTAGGGCTGCTTCGTTCCCGACCTGACCCGGTTGGCCGCGCTTCCATGCGAGGAGGCCCGTCACCGGCGATTGTAGGTGAGGCGCGTCGCGCGTCCCTTCGGTGCAGCGTCAACGCAGCTGCAGCGCGTCCGATGCGTAGCGCAAGCCCAATGGCTCGATCAGCAGCTCCTTGTCGCCGGTTTCGACCACGCCGGCCAGCGTCGCGCCGATGCCCTGTGCGGCGGCGACCTCGAGGGTTTGCTGCACCTGGCCGGCAGGAATGAACAGCGCGAAGCCGGCGCCCATGTTCAGCGTGCCGTAGGCGTCATGGTCGTCCATCTGCGCGTTGCGCTGGATGAAGCTCAGCACCGCAGGCACCGGCGGCAGCGTGTGCACGCGATAGCGCAGCGCCTTGGGGTGGCGCAGCAGCTTGCGCCAGCCGTGGCCGGTGATGTTGGCGGCGTAGTGCGGCGTGACGCCGGCGCGGTGCAGCGCCTCGGTGACCGGCGCATACAGCGGTGTCGGCGCCAGCAGCGCTTCGCCGTAGCTCAGCCCGGGCGCCAGCGGCGTCAGGTAGCCCTGCGGCAGCCGCTCGGCCAGCTTGCGCGCCAGACTCAGCCCGTTGGCATGGATGCCGCTGGAAGCCAGCAGCACGATGGCGTCGCCGGGGCCCAATTCGTCGCCCAGCGTCAGCCGCGACTTCGGGTTGACCCAGCCGGTGCACGAGGCCGCCAGGTCGATGCGTCCGGCCTCGACGATGCCGGCCAGCGCCGGGGTCTCGCCGCCGCCCCAGGCCACGCGGCAGCGTTCGCAGGCGCGTTTCCAGCCGTCGACCAGCGCTTGCGCGCGCGGCCCGTCGTCGAACCAGTCGGAACCGCCGGCGGCCCAGTACGCCTGCACCACCAGCGGCGTGGCGCCTACCGTGATCAGGTCGTTGACCGCCATCGCGATGGTGTCCTGCGCGATCGCCTCGTACCAGCTGCGCCCGGTGAGCTCGGCCATCGCGTCGGCCACCAATGCCTTGGAGCCCAGGCATTCGACGATCGAGGCAAGATAAAACGCCCCGACGTCCACCACGTAGGCGGATTCACCGCGCGAGGCCTGGACTTCGGTGCAGCCGTGCGCGCCCAGCTGTGCCGCCGTCGCCGCGGCGGCCTGCTGCGCCGCCACCTTCAGGGGGTCGATGCGCGCGTAGTCCACGCCCGACTGGGTGTAGCTCAGAGTCGAATTCATGCGCGCGCATTATCCGCGCGCGCCCGGCGGCAGCCGGGCCCGGTGCAGGGGCGCTCGTAGAATCGCGCCCATGTCCTACGTCGTGCTCGCCCGCCGCTACCGGCCCCGCAGTTTCGGGCAGATGGTGGGTCAGGAGCACGTCGTGCGCGCCTTGAGCAACGCGCTGCAGCAGCAGCGTCTGCACCATGCGTACCTGTTCACCGGCACGCGCGGCATCGGCAAGACGACGATCTCGCGCATCCTGGCCAAGAGCCTGAACTGCACCGGCCCCGACGGCAGCGGCGGCATCACCGCTGCGCCGTGCGGCGTGTGCAGCGCCTGCGTGCAGATCGACGAGGACCGCTACATGGACTACGTCGAGCTCGATGCCGCATCGAATCGCGGCATCGACGAGGCGCGCGACCTGCTGGAGCGCGCCGCCTACAAGCCGGCCGTCGGCCGCTTCAAGGTCTTCATGATCGACGAGGCGCACCAGCTCACCAAGGACGCCTTCAGCGCCTTGCTGAAGACGCTGGAAGAGCCGCCCGAGTACCTGAAGTTCGTGCTGGCGACCACCGATCCCGAGAAGATGCTGCCCACGGTGCTGAGCCGCTGCCTGCAGTTCAACCTGCGCCCGATGGCGCCCGACCTGGTGCGCCAGCATCTGCAGCAGGTGCTGCAGGCCGAGGGCGTGGGCTTCGATGCGGCGTCGTTGCAGTTGTTGTCGCGCGCCGCGCGCGGCTCGATGCGCGATGCGCTGTCGCTGACCGACCAGGCCATCGCCTATGGCGCCGGCCGGCTCGACGAGGCCGGTGTGCGCGCGATGCTCGGCGCGGTCGACCGCAGCCACGCGTGCGCGCTGGTCGAAGCCCTGGCGCAGCGCGATGGCCGGCAGCTGCTCGCGCATGTCGGCCGGCTGCGCGAGCACGGGCTGTCGGCCAGCGGCACGCTGGAGGCGCTGGCCCGGCTGCTGCAGCACATGGCGGTGCAGCAGGCCGTGCCTGGAGCGCTCGATGCGTCGGACCCCGAGCAGGCCGAGGCGATGCCGCTTGCGGCGGCGATGCCCGCGGACGATACGCAGCTGCTGTACAGCATCGTGCTGCATGGCCGCGACGAGCTGCAACTGATGTCGGACGAATACGGCGCCTTGACGATGGTGCTGCTGCGCTTGCTGGCCTTCGGGCCGGCGGCGGCCACGGCGGCAGCGCCACCACCGCCGCCACCGCCGGCAGCGGCGGGCGCGATGCCGCGGGCCGACGGCATCGATCCCGGAGCGCAGGCGCGTGCGGCGGCGGCCGAGGCCATGCCGGTCGCGGCGGCGCGCAGCGCGGGCGGCAACGCTGCGCTGCGTGCAACGCCGCTGCCGTCGGCGACGGTGCCGGCCGCGCCGCCTGCCGAGGACGGCGTTGCGAGCAGCATCGAAGCGCCGTGCGGCGATCGCTGGGCCGAGCTGGTGGCCGCCATGGTGCGCAGCGCGGCCGTGAGTGCGCTGGTGCGCGAGCTGGCGCAGCAGGCCGGGCTCGAGCACATCGACGCCGCCACGCAACCGCCGAGCTGGCACCTGCGCGTCGAACGCGACTCGCTGCGCTCGGATGCGCTGCGCGACAAACTGTGCCAGGCGCTTGCCGCGACGCTCGGCGAGCCGCTGCAGCTGGTGCTGCACGAAGGGGTGCCGCAGGATTCGCCGGCGCGTCGCGACGCGGCCGAGCGCGAACGCCGGCAGCGCCGGGCCGAGGCGGCGATCCGCGACGACCCGCTGGTGCGCGATCTGATGTCGCAATTCAAGGGCGCACGCATCGTGCCCGGCTCGATCAAACCGCTGTAAAGGACAACCCGCCATGATGAAGAACCAGCTCGCCGGCCTGATGAAGCAGGCGCAGGCCATGCAGGAGAACATGAAGCGCGCGCAGGACGAACTGGCCACGACCGAGGTCGAGGGCCAGTCCGGCGCCGGGCTGGTCAAGGTGCTGATGACCTGCAAGCACGACGTCAAGCGCGTGGCGATCGACCCGAGCCTGCTCGCCGACGACAAGGACATGCTCGAGGACCTGGTGGCCGCGGCTTTCAACGATGCGGTGCGCCGTGCCGAAGCCGTGACGCAGGAGAAGATGGGCCGGCTCACGGCCGGCATGCCGCTGCCGCCGGGCATGAAGCTGCCGTTCTGAGCCGCACCCGCCGCCGTCGCGCCGCATGGCCGAGGCCTGCCTCGATGCGCTGATCGACGCGCTGCGCCGCCTGCCCGGTGTCGGCCACAAGTCGGCGCAGCGCATGGCCTACCACCTGCTGCAAAACGACCGCGGCGGCGCGTTGCGTCTGGCGGCTTCGCTGCAGCAGGCGCTGGCGCAGGTGCGGCATTGCGAACGCTGCCACACCTTCACCGAGCATCGGCTGTGCGTGTCGTGCGAAGACGCCGCGCGCGATGCGCGGCTGCTGTGCGTGGTCGAGTCGCCGGCCGACCAGGCTGCACTCGAGCGCAGCGGCAGCTACCGCGGCTTGTATTTCGTGCTGATGGGCCGGCTCAGCCCGCTCGACGGCATCGGCATCGAGGACATCGGCGCGAGGCAGCTGCTGGCGCGCGCTTCGGATGGCGTGGTCGCGGAGGTGATCCTGGCCACGGGGTTCAGCGCCGAAGGCGAGGCCACCGCGCACGCGCTGGGCGAGGCCTTGCGCGCGCGCGGCCTGAAGGTTACGCGGCTGGCGCGCGGCGTGCCCGCGGGCAGCGAACTGGAATACGTGGATCTGGGCACCATCGCCCATGCGCTGCAGGACCGGCGCTGAAGCGGCACGCGCTACAGCTTCGATGCACCGCCCGACGAGGCCAGCCTGGAGCTCGAAGCCTTGGTCTTGCCGGCAGCGGCGTGCGGCGCCGCGGCAGCCACGGGCCGTTTCGATTCGGCGCTGGCCGTGCGCTTTGCCGATTTGTCCGGCTTGCCCTGCGCCGCAGCCGCGGCCGTGCTGCGCTTGCCCGGCCTGACCGCGCCCACCGGCTGGTAGACGACCACCACCTGGCCGCGCTCGAGCCGTGCATCGCTGCGCATGCCGTTCCATTGCGCCACCTGTTCGGCGCTGACGCGATAGCGTGCCGCCACCGCGGCCACCGAGTCACCCTTGTGCGCCTTCACGGCCAGGCGCCGCCCAGGCGGACGGTCGGGCGTGAGCTGCAGGCTGGCGTTGTCGGCGACATGCTCCGACACGTCGCTCGACCGGTGCGTGCTGCGCGGCACGACCAGCGTCGACCCGGCCTTGACCAGCATCCGCGGCGGGATGCGGTTGACGGCGCGAAGATGCTCCTCGCCCATGCCCACCTGGCGCGCCACGTCGGCGGGTTTCATCGTGGCGGGTGCGACCCAGGCGGTCCAGGTCGCCAAGGGCGCCCTGTGCGTGCGCAGATTGCGCAAGAACTGCGTCGCGTTTTCGTAGGGCAGCAGCACCTGCGGCGTGCCGGCGGCGAGGATCACCGGCTTGTTCATCTGCGGATTCAGCGCCTGGAATTCTTCGAGCGGCACGCCGGCCAGGCGTACCGCGACATCGACGTCGATGTCGTTGGTGATCGGCACGCTGAGGAAGTACGGGTGGTTGTGCAGCGGCGGCAGCACGATGGCGAAAGCCCGCGGCTGCAGCACGATGTTCTTTACCGCCTGCAGCTTGGGCAGGTAGTTGCGCGTCTCATCGGGCATGCGCAGGCTTTCGTAGTTGGCCTGCAGGCCTGCCTTCAGGTTGCGCTCGACTGCGCGTTGCACGTTGCCCTGACCCCAGTTGTACGCGGCCAGCGCCAGTTGCCAGTCGTTGAACTGGCCATGCAGCATCTGCAGGTAGTCCAGCGCCGCGCGTGTCGAGGCCAGCACGTCGCGCCGGTCGTCGCGGAACAGGTTCTGCTTCAGGTCGAAGTCCTTGCCGGTGGCCGGCATGAACTGCCACATCCCCGACGCGCGCGCTACCGACATGGCCTGCGGGTTGAATGCGCTTTCGATGAAGGGCAGCAGTGCCAGCTCGGTGGGCATGCCGCGTTTGTCGATTTCCTCGACGACGTGGAACAGGTAGCGGCTGCTGCGCTCGCTCATGCGCTGCACGTAGTCCGGACGCGTGGCGTACCACTCCTGCCACTTCAGCACCAGCGCATTGTCGATGTCGGGCATCGCGAATCCGGCGCGAACCCGCACCCACAGATCGCGTTGCGCGGCGGCGTCGTCGTTCTCGACGATCACCGAAGGGCGCAGCGGGTCGAGCGCGAACAAATAGGGCTGGGCGCCTTCCTGCGCCGCATTCGACGCCGCGGCACGGCGGTTTGGCGGCTTGGCGGCCGTGGTGCCTGCGGCGGCATCGGCCTCGGCCGTTGGCGGTGTCGCGGCGCCCGGCGGCGCGGCACAGCCCGACAGCAGCACCGCCAACGCCGCGAGCCAGGCCAAGCCGCGCGGCAAGGCCTGCAGGCAACGAGTCATCGAACCAGCGGCCGCACCACGGCGACGCACGATGACGCGGGCACGACGGCCGCAGGGTGCGCCACTAGAATCGCCGGCGCTGCCAGGTACTGCGACTCGCGCAGCGGCCAGGCGCCGCAATGTGGCGCGAAGGTGTCGTGTCCTAGGACGTGAGAGGCTGTCGTCGTCATGGTGGTCGAGGCCAAGATTATAGAGTTGGCCGAATGGATGCAAAGCGCTGCCGGCCGCTGCCTGTTGCAATGGGAACAACAGCAGCTGGATCATGCGGTGGCCGATGTCTTCGGCTTTCATGCCTTGCAGCTGGGTCTGCCCGAGCTGTGTTCGCTGCGTGCCAACCGCATGCCGCATCGCTGGCTGGCGGCGGATGCCGCGATTGCTGCGGCGGTGGCGCCGTCGGTCCTCGATGGCGGCATCGATGCTGGAATCGATGCGTCGTGCCGCGCCCTTGGCCGCGATGCCGCCCCGGGGCTGCTGTGCGATTTCGATGCGCTGCCGTTTCCCAACCAGAGCCTGGATCTGGTCGTGCTGCCGCACGCGCTGGAGCTGTCGCGCGACCCGCACCTGACGCTGCGCGAGGTCGAGCGCGTGCTGGTGCCCGACGGGCGCGCGATGATCGTCGGCTTCAATCCGGCCAGCATGTGGGGCCTGCGGCAGCGGCTGGGCCGCGCGCGCGAGGCCCTCGGGCTGGGTGGCCGCGGTGCGCTGTTCTTGCCGCGCTGCGGCGAAATGCTGGGCTATTGGCGGGTGCGCGACTGGCTGCGGCTGCTCAGCTTCGAGATCGAGGGCGGCCGCTTCGGCTGCTTCAGGCCGCCCTACGCTTCGGCGCGCTGGCTCGAGCGCAGCGCCTGGATGGAGCGCATCGGCGAGCGCTGGTGGCCGGTGTTCGGCGCGGTGTACTTTCTGGTGGCGGTCAAGCGCGTGCGCGGCATCAGGCTGGTTGGGCTGGCGCGGCCCGAGGCGCGCAAGGCGCGCAATGCCGCCACGGTGGTGACGCAGCGCCAGCCGCTGCCGCTCGAGGAGTTGTGTGAATGAAGGAAGTGGTGATCTACACCGACGGCGCGTGCAAGGGCAACCCCGGGCCGGGCGGCTGGGGGGCCTGGCTGCGCAGCGGGGCGCATACCAAGGAACTATTCGGCGGTGAACGTCTCACCACGAACAACCGCATGGAGCTGACCGCGCCGATCGAGGCGCTGGCGTCGTTGAAGCAGCCTTGTGACGTCACCATCTACACCGACAGCCAGTACCTGCGCAACGGCATCGGCAGCTGGATCCACGCCTGGAAGGCCCGCGGCTGGAAGACCGCCGATCACAAGCCAGTGAAGAACGTCGATCTGTGGCAGCGGCTGGACGCACTGGCGGGGCAGCACCGCGTGCACTGGCAGTGGGTCAAGGCCCATGCCGGCGACGAGGGCAACGAGCGTGCGGACGCGCTGGCCAACCGCGGCGTGCCGCGCAGTTGAGGCGCCACTGCGCAGCGGCATCGCAGCACGGGTGCGGCGGCGCGATGGCGAGCGGCATGGACGGCGCGCGATGGCGGGAGTCGCTGGCTGGACGCGGTGGTTGAAGGTGATGGCATGAGGGCAGGCGCTTGAGGAAGACGCACACCTGGGTGGCGGTGCTGGGCATCGCCGTGCTGGGCGCCGCTGCGTGGTGGTGGCAGCATCGCGCGCCCGGCGCGGCCACGCCGGCGCAGGCGCGCAGCGACGGCGCCGCCGTGCAAGGAGCGGCGCGCAGCGGCAGCGGTACCGGCAACGCAGCCGCCGGGCCGGTCAGCGTCGAGGTCGGCAGGGTCGAGGCGACGACGCTGCTGGACGAGGTGCAGGCGGTGGGCTCGCTGCGTTCGCGCCAAGGCGTGGTGCTGCGTCCGGAGGTCAGCGGCCGCGTCGCCGCCATCGGCTTTGCCGACGGCCAGCCGGTGCGGCGCGCTCAGCTGCTGGTGCAACTGGACGACACCTTGCAGCAGGCGCAGCTGAAGCAGGCGCAGGCCCAGGCCAGCATCGCGCGCACCAACCTGCAGCGCAACCGCGAACTCGTGGCACAGAACTTCGTCAGCCAGAGCGCGGTCGATCAGAGCGCGGCCGCGCTCCAGGTGGCCGAGGCGCAGGTGGCGCTGGCGCAGGCGCAGGTGGCGCGCATGCGCATCGTCGCGCCCTTCGACGGCGTGGCCGGCATCCGCAGCATCAACCTCGGCGACTATGTGAAGGACGGTGCCGACCTGGTCAGCATCGAGGACCTGTCGCAGGTGCTGGTGGACTTTCGCCTGCCCGAACGCTTCATCGCGCAGGCCCAGGCCGGGCAGGCGGTGCAGGTCACGCTCGATGCCTTGCCCGGCCAGCGTTTCAGCGGGCGCATCGACGCGCTGGACTCGGTGGTCGACGCCAACGGCCGCTCGCTGCTGGTGCGCGCGCGGCTGGACAACCCCGGCGGCGTGCTCAAGGCGGGGCTGTTCGCGCGCGCGCGCATCGTCTTCGCGCAGCGCGAGCACGCGCTGGTCGTGCCCGAGGAAGCGCTGGTGCCGCTGGGCGGCAAGCAGTACCTGTACAAGGTGGTCGATGCCGCCGACGGCAAGGTGTCGCAGCGCATCGAAGCGCGCATCGGCCTGCGCATCCCGGGCAAGGTCGAGGTGCTGGAAGGCCTGTCGGCCGGCGATGTGGTGGTCATCGCAGGCCAACAGCGGTTGGGGCAGGGCGATGGTGTGGCGCTGAAGGTGGTCGAGCTGGGCCCGGACCGTGCCGCGCCGCCGCCGGCCAGCGCCGCGCCGCGTTGAGGGCGAAGGCCCGCCGCCGATGCGCTTGTCCGAAATCTCCATCCGCCGCCCGGTGTTCGCGACCGTGATGTCGCTGCTGATCCTGCTGATCGGTGCGGTGTCCTTCGAGCGGCTGGCGGTGCGCGAATACCCGCGCATCGACGAGCCGGTGGTCACGGTCAGCACGCGGCTGACCGGCGCCTCGTCCGAGGTCATCGAATCGCAGGTGACCAAGCCGCTGGAAGATTCCATCGCCGGCATCGACGGCGTGGACATCATCAGCTCGATCTCGCGCTCCGAGCAAAGCCTGATCACGGTGCGCTTCAAGCTCGAGAAGAACCCCGACGGCGCCGCGGCCGACGTGCGCGACCGGGTGTCGCGCGTGCGCGCGCGGCTGCCCGATGCGGTGGACGAGCCGGTCATCGCCAAGGTCGAGGCCGACGCGGTGCCGACGATCTGGCTGGCCTTCACCAGCGAGACGCTGAGCCCGCTGCAGGTCACCGATGTCATCAACCGCATCGTCAAGCCGCGGCTGCAGACGGTGCCGGGGGTGTCGCAGGTCAATGTCTACGGCGACCGCCAGTTCTCGATGCGCATCTGGCTCGATCCGGACCGGCTGGCGGCCTACCGGTTGACGGTGCAGGACGTGGAAGACGCGATCCGCAAGCAGAACCTCGAGGTGCCGGCCGGGCGCATCGAAAGCCGGCAGCGCGAGTTCAGCGTCACCGCGCGCACCGACCTGAACACGGTGGCGCAGTTTGCCGACATCGCGCTGAAGACCGTCAATGCCTATACGGTGCGGCTGCACGACGTCGCGCGCATCGAGCAAGCGGCGGCCAGCGAGCGCAGCAGCGTGCGGCTGAACGGGGTGCCGTCGATCTCCACCGGCATCGTGCGCAACGCCACCGCCAACCCGCTGGAGATCTCGGCCGCGGTGCGCACGCTGCTGCCGCAACTGCAGGCCGAGCTGCCGCCGGGGCTGCAGGTGCGCATCGCCAACGACAACGCGGTGTTCATCGACCGCTCGGTGAAGTCGGTCTACACCACCATCGCCGAGGCCGTGCTGCTGGTGGCGCTGGTGGTGTTCGTCTTCCTGCGCACCGTGCGCGCGTCGGTGATCCCGCTGGTGACCATCCCGGTCAGCCTGATCGGCGCCTTCGGCATCATGGCCGCGGCCGGCTTCAGCATCAATACGCTGACGCTGCTGTCGCTGGTGCTGGCCATCGGCCTGGTGGTCGACGACGCGATCGTGGTGCTGGAGAACATCTTCCGCCACATCGAAGCAGGCCTCGAGCCGTTCCAGGCAGCGCTCAAAGGGGCCAAGGAGATCAGCTTCGCGGTGGTGGCGATGACGCTGACGCTGGCCGCGGTGTATGCGCCGCTGGCCTTCACGCCGGGGCGCACCGGGCGCTTGTTCACCGAGTTCGCGCTGACGCTGGCCGGCGCGGTGATCGTCTCGGGCTTCGTCGCGCTGACGCTCACGCCGATGATGTGCAGCAAGCTGCTGCGCTACGAGCCCTCGCCGAACCGCTTCGACCGCGGCATGGAGCGCGTGCTGGTGGGCCTGGGCAACGGCTACGGCGCGGCGTTGCGCTGGGCGCTGGCGCGGCGCTGGATCGTGCTGCTGGTGATGGCCGGCGCCGCCGGCGGCAGCGCGTGGTTGTTCAAGAGCGCGAAGAGCGAACTCGCGCCGCTGGAGGACCGCGGCGTGGTGCTGGCCACCGTCAATGCGCCCGACGGCGCGACGCTGGACTACACCGCGCGCTACCTGCGCGCGATCGAGGACATCGGCCGCGACTACCCGGAGTTCAACCTCGTGTTCGTGGTCGCCGGCAACCCCACGGTGTCGCAGGGCAGCGCCTCGATGCGCGCGGTCGACTGGGACCAGCGCAAGCGCAGCACGCTGCAGCTGGCGCGCGAGCTGCAGCCGCGCCTGGCGGCGCTGCCCGGCGTGTCGGCCTTCCCGATCACGCCGCCCAGCCTGGGGCAGGGCTTTCGCGAGCGCTCGCTGAACTACGTCATCGTCACCAGCGACAGCTACGACAACCTGGCCCGCGTGTCGCAGCAGTTCCTGGCCGAGATGGCGAAGAACCCCGGCTTCGTGCAGCCCGACACCGACCTGCGGCTGAACAAGCCCGAGATCTTCGTCGAGGTCGACCGCGCGCGCGCCGCGGACATGGGCGTGAGCGTCGACGCCGTGGCGCGCACGGTGGAAACCATGCTCGGCGGGCGCACGGTGACGCGCTACAAGCGCGACGCCGACCAGTACGACGTGATCGTGCAGACGGCCACGCAGGGCCGCACCACGCCCGAGGACATCGAGCGGCTGTTCGTGCGCGGCCGCGGCGACACCATGGTGCCGCTCGGCTCGCTGATCAAGGTGCGCGAGGCGGTCAGCCCGCGCGAGCTGAACCACTTCAACCAGCGCCGCTCGGTGTCGATCACCGCCAATCTGGCGCCGGGCTACGCGCTGGGCGAGGCGCTGCAGTTCATGGACGAAGCCGCCAAGCGCATCCTGCCCAGCGGCTACGCCACCGACCTGAACGGCGTCAGCCGCGAATTCCGTTCGTCGTCGGGCGCACTCGGGCTGGTGTTCGTGCTGGCGCTGATGTTCATCTTCCTGGTGCTGGCGGCGCAGTTCGAGAGCTTCGTCGACCCCTTCGTCATCCTGCTGGCGGTGCCGCTGTCCACGCTGGGGGCGCTGCTCGCGCTGCACCTGGCCGGGGGCACGCTGAACGTGTATTCGCAGATCGGGCTGATCACCCTGGTGGGGCTGATCAGCAAGCACGGCATCCTGATCGTCGAATTCGCCAACCAGCTGCGCCAGCAGGGCCGCCCGATCGCCGACGCCGTGGTCGAGGCCTCGAGCCTGCGGCTGCGCCCGATCCTGA
>Ga0116166_1003433_pt1 | contig 12254 bp, 4 predicted proteins | sample AD_JPNMR2_MetaG_FD_89884 | JGI IMG/M metagenome (GOLD analysis project Ga0116166, IMG submission 89884) | Active sludge microbial communities of municipal wastewater-treating anaerobic digesters from Japan - AD_JPNMR2_MetaG | ecosystem: Engineered > Bioreactor > Anaerobic > Digestate | place...
CTCAATTCTGTCCAGAATATCTTGATACGAAAAAATACAATTGGAGAAAAGATAGTTGGTATGTTGTGTATTATTGTCCAGATAAACTAGATCCAGATAAATACAATTGGGAAGAATATAGTTGGGCTGTTGCTAAATATTGTCCTGATAAGTTAGAACTGAAACACAAGGATAAAAACAAAAAACGTTATCAACAAATTTTAACAAATTTCGAGGATATTCCAGAAAAAGAGAGAAGAGAAATATTACTAAACATGTTGGAAATTTCAGAAAACTTTTTGAATATTATTGCATATTATATCGACTATCATTCAAAAGATAGGAGATTAGCTGGTATTATTACTGATTTGATTGATAAAAAAAGAGTTAACGACTATTCTGATTTAACTAACTATATGCACAACTTTCTAACATCATGGGATGAATCACATCAACCTGATATAATAAAAACAGATGGAACATACAAAAAAACCATTTCAATTGATAATCCAACAGCAATTAAATTATACAACACTGTTGCTGATAATCACAAGGAATTTGATTTAGCAGTTGAATTATTCAAAAGACTAAATTATAATACATTAGAAGCACCAAGATATTACAGGATATTTGGATTTACATACTTTGTTAATTATGTTGGAGAATCTATTGTTGTGGACATATATAGCAGAAACTATAACGATGAATGTTTAGGACAACTAATATATAATCTGTGAACTATCTACCTCTCATATTATACATAATATCCTCCAACATAGCTCCTTGTATATGACAAAGGGGGTGTTTTTCATAAAAGACACCCCTAATTTTTTTTCGCTTTATTTTTTTGATTTCATAATAGAATCATAAACATCTAAAATAGCATTAGCAGAACCAAACAATGCATTCAAATTTTCCGTAAATTTTCCACTAACACACATATTTTCCAAATCAACTAAAAATCCTAAATAATCACCTGAAGCTAAGGTTCTACTCAATTCAGCAGCATCACTCATTAAACTCGTCATATTATCACCTTTCAAACTACTTTGCATAATAAACAATCTTGCTTGTAATTCATTAGCATTTTGAACAGCTCTATTAAATTCACTTATTCGATCTCTACCTTCACCACTATTGAAATTACTATTAATCAAGTTTCTCAATTCTCCAGCTGCCACACCCATATTTTGGTAATTAATTTTTAGAACATCAACATTAAAGGGAATATCTCTAAAAGTAGATGTCATAATACTAATTTTATTTAGAAAACTCAAATCACTATTTGAAATATTTTCAAGACTAGCTAAAGCAGAACTCATATTAGTCAATCTTTCACCTATTTGAAAAGCATTAGCATTTATCATATTAACTTTAAACAATGCATCACCCAACTTTTCATTCAAATTTAACTTACCAAGACTAACAGCATCAAAAAACGCAACAGAAGCACCCAAAGTATCAGTTAAACCACTAATAGATCCAGTAATAGACGTAGTTGATTCACCTATAAGCGACAAAGGTGACGACACAGCATAAGATGCTTTACTAACAACACTCATAACTTGGCTCATACCCGATTGAATAGACTCATTAACACTATTAATAGCATTTGTAATATCTTTAACTGCACTTTTTAATGATTGACCAAATTTACTACCTTTAACAGGCACTTCTTTACTTTCAGCTGGTGGTTTTTCAGCAGCTTCTCTGGCTTTGGGGTGGTACAAATCACCATATTCAATCCAATCAATCATACTAGCAATATATTTAGTCAAAGTAGGTCTATCAGCATCTTCATTAACATTAGCATCACCTTTTACTCTATATGCTACCATAGTATCATACAAAGAATCAACTGTGATACTAACATCTACAATACCCGGTTGTTGTTGATAAGCAATATCATTAGTAGGACCACCCTTATTAATTTGTACATTTGAAATAAATCCAGCGGGGACATAGAACAGGCCTCCACACTTTGCCTTAATCATAAGTGGGAATGAAAAGGTATACGGATCTGGTTCATTAGTAGTAACAGTAGTAACAGGCACAGTTAGAGCAAGTATATATGCAATTGGTTTAACAATAGACTCTACATATTCATCATAATCATTCATATCAATACAATACAATCTAATAGTAAACTGGTATTGAGCACTAAAATTTGAACCTTGCCAAATAGAAGGATAATCCACTCTCGCACCAAGCAACAAATTCATAGCCGCTTTAGCATAAGGTGCTATATAACCAGCAGCCGAACTAACATTTTTCACAGTTGAATTATTACCATTCGCTATACCTGGGAACATTTGAGCCAACTTTTCCATAGTTGATTTATACGGTCCAGCCAACGGTGTATTATTTATCGAATTAGCCACATCAGACACATCTTGTATACCCATAACTCTCGCCAAATTAGCACCTAATTGTGATTCAGCCGAAAACAACCCTTCAAACATAGTTTGACCATAGGAATTAGAGAATGATTCACCTATTTGCAACGAATCTGCTTGGGCTGCAACAACCAACGGAGTATTAGGTTGTAATGTTTCACCAAATAATTTAGTCAGCGATTTTAATATTTCATACCACACACTTTTTCCCTCTTTAGTATCCAAATTAAGCAAACCCATACCTCCACCACCACTAGCACTACCAAATTTAGGCATAGCCGGGTAAATTTCAATAATAGGCGTTCTAGCCAACAAATTAGTCAAATGTTCACCTTTAGGAATAGACGAATCAATTTGCGGGTATTTAATAGATGGATGCAGGCCTATTATATCAGCTTTTAACGTTTTATTAGGATACCACGACTCTTTATAGACAATATTTGTATCATATTCTTTTTTCGAAGTAGCCTCTTTATTATTAATTGGTCCACCACCAGTTTCTCTTATTTTCATAACAGCAAATCACCTCCTAAATTAACGATTATTTTTTTGCACCTTTTAATTTTAAACATCACTTTTAATCAGTAAAACCTCTCAACATGAACTTAATCATAGAATTATTTTCTTCATCTTTATCTGATTCTTTCTTACTATTACCACTCTTATTATTTTGTACATTAATAACATTAGACACCACCATACGCACACTTTTATCTAAAGCAGAAGTTACAACATTAGCTTGATTTTTAATTGATTGACTCAACGTTTCACCAAAATATTGCATATCAGTACCTAACGATTCAAAATTTTTAACAGACGCTGAAGCAAAGGCTTTGGCTCTTCTTTGTTCATCTTCTATTTTCAAATCAGCTATTTTTTCAAAATTAGCCATCTTTTTATTCAATTCAACAAACTTATTAGTATCTATCACTTTATCCATCTTTTTAGCCAATTTTTCATCTGGAGCAAACACCATCAGCACATTAGGCATATTATTAATCAGCTGTTCAAAACCCTTTTCACTCAAAGTATTTAGGTTATAGAACACATTACCTTTAACAATCGACTGACTTTTCAGCGAATCTGGTCCACCACTTCCTGGTACAACATTAGAAACAACATCTTTACCCAAACTATAAGCACCACTCACCAAACTAGGTGCACCACTTTTATTCCACAAACTAGTACCAAAATTTATTCCCTTATTAACAGAAGCATTTACCCACTGTTCAGTTTCATTTAACTTATTAGTTATTTGTGCTAACATACCCTCTTTACTCGCTTCACCAGCTCTAACCAACTGACCTTTAGAATACAATGTTTGGAACAACACAGCCGGGTCAAAATATGCATTTTCATTTTTAGTGGCTATTCTAAAATCAAGATGCGGTCCAGTTGACCTACCTGTATTACCCACAGTACCTATAACATCTCCCACGCTCACTCTTTGTCCTGGTGAAACAGCTATTTTATCAAGATGCAAATACGAAGTAAGCAATCCATTACCCGTATCAATTACCACTCTATTACCAGCAGCACCAGCAGGTCCCGCTTCAACTACTACACCACTCAACACTGAAGCAATTGGGCTACCCAATGGTGCAGCAATATCAATACCCTTATGTATTGCACCACCACTTCTCAACTCACCGAAGAGACTAGTAACAGTACCACTAGTAGGTGGCCAGAAATAGGTCAAATTACCCAAACCATAAATATTTTTCAAATTTAACAATTCACTTGAATGAACATCATAATTACCAATTAATCCAGATATATAATCAGATGCTACACTTTGCAAATCAAAACTAATATCCTTTAACGACCTTTCTTTACCTAGTAATCCATAATTAAACAAATAAAGTAAAGTTGGCAACAAATTAGGATAACTATTAGCCCAACCACTCATTGCCACATTAAACAACAATTGATTAACATCACTAGGCCCATACACACTATTCGAAAACAACATTTTAGTAAAATCAGTATCACTCAAGCCCAAATCTTGTAACAAACTTTCATGTATTATAGCATCTAATACACTATCACCTTCTTCTCTTTTAACTTTTAGGTATTCTTCTGGATCACTATAAGCAGCTAACATATAAGCTACTATTAGACTTTTACTCGGATCACTCAACTTACCATTTGACAAATTTCCAAAATATTCATAACTTTTAATTTGATCAACAAACGATTTAACTTTAATTTTCGGAATATTATCAGTACCTTTTAACAACCAATATATCAAAGTATCATAACTACCCACCCTTACACCACTCAACGCTTTAGCCAGCAAACTAGCCACCAAAACATCACTTTCACTAGCCCCTAACATTGAACCTATTACTTTTTCAATACCCTTTACACCCCACAATTTCGGCAGATCAATTAATGATTTGGCTGATTCAAGGTTTAGCAATCTATCATACACAACATTACTCGCATCGCTCACATTAACACCTGACATATTCGAATAAATTTGGTATAATTCTTCTGGTCCAAGTGTAACAGTATCAAAATTAATACCCACTAAACTAAACAATTGTTTAAGTATATTAGTCAAACTATTCCACAGGGTACCTGGCAAACCAGTTAAATTACTACCTAAACTACTTAATTTAGGTAATTTATCAACAATATTACCCGATAAATCACTCAAACTATCTAAAATATTTCCTGAAACATTAGGCAAACGCCCTGTCAAATTATTAAAAGCACCGGAAAACCAATTTTTACCCTTATTAGTATATACACCCATTTTATTAACTAATTCACTTTGACTAACATTATCAGCATACACTTTAGCTTTATCAAACAATTCACTTTGACTAATTTTATTTGAATATTCACCCAATTTACTTTTAGTCAAATCAGCATATGGTACGAGATTTTTATAAACATTTAAACCATATTTTTTAGCCATTTGATAAGCTTTGAACTGGATAGGCATATTACTATCATTAAATCCCAATTCACTCAACAAAACAGCCACACCCAATTGTTTATCAACAGCATTAGGATCAAACACATTATCATCTATAAATTTACCCTTTTGGTACAAATTAGTACCAGCAAACAGATAAGGTGATAGTATACCATAATTCCTATAACCTAAACCATTATATTTTTCTGCAAAATCCAACGCAGATGCTAGATCCCAAGTGCTAGGTATATTACTACCTCTCTGCTTCAGAACATTGATGGCATCCCCCACAAAATCGACTATAGGAACTTTACCATCAGCAATACTCTTAGTAATATCACAATTGCTCTCTCTGTAATGTAAAGCAAATATTAGTTCAGGTGGTATTTGAGTTGCTAAGGAAATTTGATCATAAATACCTTTGTTAAAGAGATATTTCCTTAAAATTAACTCATCTGCTTCTAATTTAGTTGGAATATCATAATTCATCTGATTTATTAGTGGTATATATTCATCAGGACCACCTGTTCCACCCAATCTAAGTTTATAATTAGGTACTATCTTTGTTCCAGGTGGAAAAATAGCCAATTCAGGACCACTTTCCCCTACTAATGCTAATTTGCGAGTGGAGGATATAGTACCACCGTGTTGCTTTGCAGTAATACCTGTTTGTTTAAAATTTTGTTTTATTATATCTTCTAAATCAGGTACTTTATGTAATATTCTTTGTCTGTTTTTGAAATACCAATTAACATAATCTTCTGGTAAATGTTTACCCTGTGACATTTGTTGGATTATTGTACCTCTGGGTAGTTCAGATAAAAGACTAGTTATTTTATAATATTGTGAAGTTGTGGTACCAATTTTAGGTATTGGTATATTAGCTATTTTTAGCGCTTCTTCTGCATTGCCTTTTGTTAAAAATGTTTGTAATGCAGCGAGTTTTTGTGTTTTAGATAATTGTTCTCTACTCTTAAAATAATTGAAAATATCATTTATCAAATCTAATTCGTCTGCTTTGTTTAAAATTGTATATGTAGCTATAAATGATGCAATTGCTAATGCCGGATTACCAGCAACGAAAAATGAAGCTGCTATTCCACCGGCTATACCTAATTTGGTTAATTCTTTTGTGTCACCCTGAAATGCTTTTAGACTATTTAATACAATGTTGCTGATTGTATTGTCTATTGTTTTGGTTATTCCTGGTGCATATTGAGATAGAGCATCATAAGCCATTATAGAGGCTAATATACCTAATGTATTGCCCCTAAATAAAATCATACTGAGTGCACCTAGTGTAGCCCTGGATATTAGTGATTCTTTTAAATTTTCCTGAGAATAAGTAGTTTCCAATAATCCGCTAAAATAACCAGCAATTTTCGGTGCTATATTTTCTATTCCATAATGCTTTAATAATAATGTAGCACCACCACCAAATACCAATGCGCCTATTGGACTACCAGTTATTAAATAGCCAATAGTACTCATTATAGCGGTGTCTTTCATTGATTGTTTGTCTTGAATTAGTGAGCCTATCATATCAGTTATTTTACTGGTTCTTGTTAACCCTTCTGGAGTAGTGGTTATTTCGTTGGCCCATTCTGATATGTTGCGACCTATCCAATTGCCAAATGATGCGCCTATTGCTAAACCAATAGGTGAAAAGCCACCTATTAGAAAGCCAATTAACCCGCCCATTGTAGTTAAGGTTATTGTGTCTGTGTCACGTTTGTTGCTTATAAATTCAATAGCGGATTTGAGTTTTGATTTGAAAATATCTTCCCTTAAACCCTTAGATCTACCTATTTCTTCTAATTTACTGGAGGTTAATGCGCCTATAGCTAATCCGGCGGGTAGGGCATATGGGCCTAATAATATGGTGCCTAATACCCCACCTAATATGGCACCAAATGCAGCTTGTTTGGGATAGTGAACTAAACCAGTGTAACTAGTTAATATGTTGTTAATTGTTGATTCGGAGTTGGATAGTGTAGAAGGTAATTCGGCCATGCGCATGCCTAAATATGCACCACCCGCTATGCCAATAGAAAAGCCGAGTGGTCCGAATAATAAACCGATTAAACCACCCATTGTAGCCCCAAATATTGTAGGTTTTGGATATGAGGCTAATCTGCCTAATAGAGTTTTAAATGTTGATATACCCAAAACCTGTCCCATTCCCCCAGCAAATGCGCCTATTCCTCCTGTTAATAAGGCAGTAGGTATGCCCATAGGTAAACCAAATACCCCGCCTAACATTGATCCGGCTAAACTGCCTAATATTATGCTGCCTAATCCACTGCTTTTAGGTGATAATCCGGTTAAACCTAATACTAAAGGTAGACTAGCTAATAATATTCCTGTTTTCAAATTTTTGCCTAGTTTAACTTGACTCTTATAATCTTCGCCTAATATTATCTTGGCTATATCTAGTTTGCCTGTTTGTCTCCGCTCTTGTATGGCCCTTTGCAGCGAATCTAAAAATGTGTTAGTTAAATGTCTAATATACCAATCACCGCGAGCAAATAGTAAATTACTCGTGCCCCTTGTTGCGCCTAATGCTGTTGATCCGGCTAAACGTAGTGTACTAAACCCATATCGAGCTGCTAATTCGGTTGATTGTAGCCCGGCTATGCCTATATTGTTGAATCTTTGGCGAAATCTTTGTAATCTTTGTCTAAAGGTAGAGGGGGTGGTGGTAAATGTTGGTATGTTGACGGATCTGGCTAAGTCAAATGTTCTGCTTGTTAGTTGATATGCGTTGCCTATTTGTGAGGCGATTAGTGGATTTGCTAGATTGTTCTGTATATATGTGGTTAATGCATAAGTTTGAGGTAATATTTGAGCTATTAAATTCCTAAATTGATTTTGTAATCTTATTGCTCGTGCGGCATGTACCCGTCCTAATGTTAATTCGTTATATATGAACATTATTCGGTTTATTCTATCATTTATTGTGCGTAATTGAACAGTGTGACCCAATCCACTAGTTTGCATTTCGGTTATTATTTGTTGAATTTGTTGTATGTAAGGTAAAGCTGAGCGTATGTTGAAAGGATTTAAATTGGCAAAAGTCCTAGATTGAGTTGTTTGTCTAAATGTAGTTGCTTGCTGAGCCCCAAAACCGTATATTTGTCGAGGTGTATACCATAAGCGTTGAGGTAATATTGGTGGTACCCCACTCATGTGCCTAGATTTGAGAGCTGTTTCGAGCCCGCCTAAGGTTATTCCGCCTAATATTCCGTATTTTTTGATAAATGGTAAATATGATTCTGTTTCCATTTGAGTGTTCAGTTGCTGTAATAGTGATAATAATATTATGTCGTAAGCGTTTGTGTTACTAAATATTGATTGTGTGCCGTGTACTATTGGTGATGTTATGTTTGATAGTTGAAACCTGTTTAATAGCTTGGTTTCTGGTGATTTGCCGAATATTAGTTTGAATGGTTTGGCTATTGCTTCGGCTATTGTCTTGCTGCGTGGATACCATAGCTGTCCACTTACGTTTAATCCAGTCTGTACTACTTTTGTTAGTTGTAATAGTAGCTTGTTAGTGTCGTTTGCTGCTGCGCGTTGGTGAACATATGATAAAAAGTTTGTTTTGAGTAAAGCAGGATCTATGTCAGTTGCATCGTGTACCTTAGGTAGTTCGACTTTGTATGGTATTGTGGTTATTGGAAAAAATTGAGTGCCTATGCGTGATACTAGTGATCTCTCTTTAATATCTGTTTTCTTGTGTCGTGATATGGATACCTCTATTTCGTCCAATATGTGTTCAAATTTGCTAAATGGTGATGTTATAGTCTCAGTAAATAGTTGTTTGATCCTGTCTATTTCGTTTGTTAGTGTACTTGTGCGAAAATCTTTGTTGATCCTGTCTATTTCGTTTGTTAGTGTACTTGTTAAATTAAGTTTTGTTGGTGTTGTTTGTTGGTTTTGAATCCTGGTTGGTGTTAGAGACCTAAGTGAATAGTCGGTAATTGTGTCGTCTAATGGTAAGTTGTTTGCTAAACTGATGTTGACACCCCTAAAATTGAGACTTTGCTTGAGTTTGTCGATAATGCGACGTTGTAAATTGACTGTTTTCCCAGCTAATCCGATGCCCAAAAGAGATAAAACGGGGTTCATCTTGAATAAAGCACTGAGTCCATACTGTTTTCCCAGTCGTTTCAGCTCTTCACTTGTCTCCTCAAACACTTTATACTGCTCACTCTCCAACACACTAGTTGCTACTTTCTTCCCAATCCACTTCGGTGAAGCAGCAATCACCTTAACAGTCTTTTCAACTGCAGCACCCAACGAATCTACAGTTTTAGTTATCATTCCAGTCAACTTTTCAGTCGACTTTTCTATTTCTACTGGCACATTCGATAATACATCAGACGCATTCTGTATATTATTAGCAAACGCAGTTAGACTACTTTTTATCTCTTTTTGTCTTAGCTCTTCTTCTCTTCTATATTTTCTATATTCATTAGCAGTTAACAAAGTCACACCCAATCCGGCTGTAATAGCACCCCCCATCAACAGGGGCTTTTTATGCTCCTTTATAAAATCAGACCAATAATTAAAAGTAGCAGTACCTATTCTATTGGTATTATTATTTTGACTATTGATATTGCTTGAATTTGAACCAGGGTTATTATTTTCTGGCATAGGTTTTCATCAACTTTCTCTTTTAACTGTTTATTTTTCTAAGACTACAATACACTCTATACTTCTCTCTTTTACTATTCTGCACTTATTTTTTTGTCCAAGTAATAAAAACATATTATTAGTTTTGTATTATTCATTTTTTATATGTTTATTGTATTACAATTATGTGTATACATTTTTTTATTTTGACTTATTAACTTTGATTCTTTTATAGGTTATGTATTCTTTTTAGTTCTTTTATTGCAGCTACTATTTTTGGATTTGGTTTATATGTATTGATAACAGCTATAACTTCTGACGGTGCAAATATTTCTTGACCTGGTAACATTTCAGAATCAATATTGAATAACTTTTGATAAGCATAATGATATGCTTTAATAGATTCTTTATATGTATCTTCATAAGTTGTGTTAAAATCTAACTTACCTGTTAAAAATGGAATAGCCGGTATTAAAAATTTGGATATTAGTTTATTCATTTCATTTTGTTTAGTAGCATCTTTAATAACAGAATTGAAAAATCCTTTCCAATTTTCTGTTATAGTTTGAGGATCTAATTTATCTTCTTTAATTTTTATAATAGTATTGCTTAATAATTTGAATTCATTACTTGACCAATTAATTAAATTGTTTGTGTCTAAACTATTTATTACATTAGCATAATAATTAGTTAGGTCTTTTAGGTAAATAGCATAAAATAATCTAGGATTTAATTTGGCTAAAACATGAGATAATTCATGAGTTAATGATAATACTATTTCAGATTCAGGTAGATTACCTAAATTTGTTATTACTTTTCCATATTTTAAGTAAATGTATACTTTATCATCATAATGACAATAAAATGCAACTGTTTCACCTAAATCAGTTAACGATAACTTGTCTGTAAAAAAACTAGTAATACTACCAACTACACTTGTTATACCACTAAAAATAGTTTTGACAAACGTTATAAATGGTCCACTTTGATAGCCTAATACTATCTTTTTGTTCCTTACTAAATTAACAAAAACATTAAAATATAAGTTGAATAGACTAGATTTCTTAATTATGTTGATAAATTCATCTTCCAAATCATTGTTTGAATAGATGTTAAAACCACAACTAGTCCCATAATCTTGGGCACTTAAAGTCATAGTTAATAGAGATTCATTTAGCTCTTCCATTGTTTTTTTGATCTTTTTTTCGTGGTTTTAATGCTTCTGATTCTTTTTACTTATTTTTTTAACTTTCTTTATTCCTATTATGTCTATAATTAAAAGAAATTAATATCATTTATCGTGTTTTTTCGGTACCTTACTATTATACTCTATTTTAAAAGTACCGAAATTCCTATCTTTAAGATGTTCTTCGTAAGTTTGATTGAGTGTAGTTCTAAGAACTGGGTAGATTCTTTGTTCTCTATCAAAAGCTTTTCTTAAGTTTTGTTCTGAGACTGGATCTGCAATTATGGTTTTCAATCTTTGTATTGTTTTTTCAGAAAGTCCAGAAAATGCAGGTTCGTGTTTAAGAAGTCCAGAATGTATTGATAAACCGCCACTTTTTAGTCTATTGATTATCTTATCGAGTTTTTTACCCTTGTCAAATACCTCAATTGCAGTTTGAATAATTTCATCATCAGATGTTGGTGTTTTCGATAAAGTTTCTGGGTGTTTGTTGTAGTAAAGGTTTGTTGCAGCTAATGTAGCTCCTGCTGTTAATGCAGTAGCACCTAAACCGCCTAACAATGCGAGTTTGTTTAAACGATTTAGTTTTTCAAGAATCTCTAATCTTTCTTCTTTTGTCTGTGCTTCTCTAAGTTGACGTTGTAATTTCACTCTTATAGCTGCCCAAGCAGCTACAGTTAAACCGACTGTAGCTGATGCAGCTCCAAACCCATATTTATTGCGATATACCCAATTAATAACATCAGATATATAATCTGGTGACTTAACTTTATCAACATTTCGAGTATCACTATGCATATGTTTGTGTTTCAGACAGTTTTTTCTTCAATTGTTTATACTCTTTTACTAAACCTTCTGTAACTTCTGGACCAAGTCTTTTGAATATCCTTCGTTCTTGTTGAAGAGCATTTGGATCAAGAACCCCTCCTTCATCTTCTATGTTCTTGAAAATCTCATTAATATCTTTTCGAGTAATATTATACTTCTTCAAACTTTCGCCTATATAATCAGATGGTTGTTGTGTTACATCAGTTGCTTGCTGTCCTTTGATTGCAGCATATGCTGCCGGTCCACCTAATGTAGCTCCTGCTGTTAATGCAGTAGCACCTAAACCGCCTAACAATGCGAG
>Ga0116166_1003434_pt1 | contig 12252 bp, 11 predicted proteins | sample AD_JPNMR2_MetaG_FD_89884 | JGI IMG/M metagenome (GOLD analysis project Ga0116166, IMG submission 89884) | Active sludge microbial communities of municipal wastewater-treating anaerobic digesters from Japan - AD_JPNMR2_MetaG | ecosystem: Engineered > Bioreactor > Anaerobic > Digestate | place...
ACCTGTATTCCGGAGAAAAGTATGAAAGATTACCAGTCCTTTCTCCATGATATTGCAGAGCATGGTTCGGTCTACGAGTCTGAGCTGATTATTATCCATAAAACCGGCAGAGAGATACCGGTTATTATGTCAGGAAAGATGCTGATCGGTGGCTTTGACATCGGCGTCAGATCCCTGTGGACCTTTATTGATATTTCTGAAAAAAAACTAATCGAATCACAGAAGGAGGAAGCCCTCATGCAGATCCAGAAAAACCTGGCAGAGCTCGCAATATTAAATGACGGGGTCAGAAATCCTCTTACGGTGATTGCCGGTCAGGCAGAGCTGGCTCTTGGTGAGAGGGCTGAACTGATACTTGCCCAGGTCAGAGAGATCGATCAGATGATAGACCAGCTGGATCAACGATGGCATGAGTCCACCAAGATCCTGAAATATTTGCACCGTCATCATGGTCTCTTCCTGAATAGTCCGGATAGTGACCCGGATTCGTCATAAGAATTCCGAATGACCGGCTGCATCGTTGCTCAGAAAAAAGGCAAATAAGAACAAATGGGAAACCCTATTGCTCCAGAAGGGGAACATGTCCGAAGACATGGATATTGCCCTTATCAATCTGATTCTCCATATTGATTCATCGCTTGAGCAGATGGCCGGAGAATTAGGCCTGCTTATATATGCCGTCCTTTTTCTTATTATCTTCTGTGAAACCGGTCTTGTCGTAACACCATTCCTCCCTGGCGATTCACTCCTTTTTGTATCCGGTGCTCTTGCCGGAACCGGAGTGCTCAACATCTGGGTTCTCATTCTCATCATCGGGCTGGCAGCGATCACCGGAGATACAGCAAATTACTGGATCGGACGATATGCCGGATGTAAGATCATAGAGGGGCGTCTGTCCGCATTCGTTCACAAGGAATGGCTGGAAAAAACTCATCAGTACTTCGAGACCTATGGGGGGATAACCATTGTTATCGCACGGTTTGTGCCCATCGTCAGAACATTTGCCCCGTTTCTTTCTGGTGTCGGAAAGATGAACTACCGGTGGTTCCTGTTTTATAATGTCACCGGAGCACTTCTCTGGACTGGTGGATTTGTGGGCGGCGGATACCTGATCGGGAATATTCCGGTTATTTCAGATCATGTCTCGCTTCTTATGTGGGTGGTGCTTGGTATCTGTATCTTCTCCATTGCTATGGTCATAAAAGCCGTTTTTTCAGCAATAATCTTTCAAAAGAAAAAAAAGACGGGTACTGGTGAGACTGCTGCCGACTACTGCTGCCGTTTTGAGTTTGAAAAATAACAAATAAGCCCGGATTTTGGATCATACCAGATGGCAGGGAGCAGGATCAAAGAAGTCAAATAGGCCGTCCCATATACCATACATACCAGACAGCCGATAGTTACCTGCCTGGGAGTAACAATATGGGATGGAATTGCACACCTGCAGATGACCCTGGTTTTTCGCGGTATACTGCCGAAACAATGCTTCCTCTCATCCGATCATTAGAGCAGGAACTGAACGGAGTCAGAACGGCAGATGATATCGAATATGTGCATCGGGCGAGAGTTGCAACCCGCCGGCTCAGGGCATGTCTTTCCATCTTTTCTCCCTGTATTCCACAAAAAAATGTGAAAAAATGGAGACGCACAATCAGAGGGATTACGTCATCCCTGGGGGAGGCACGTGATCTGGATGTTCAGATCGATTTTATTAATTCGTTTATATTAAAAGAAATTCACGACTCCTGCTCGGGAGAACTCTTTTTTTATACGCACCAGACCGAAGAGGATGTATTGGGGCTGATAGATCGAAATCATCCGCTCTTCTCGCAAAGACCATCTGGTGATGTTGTACCTCCTGATACGGCAGATAGGGAGGGCCTTCTTTCCTGCACCTGTTCATTTGATATTCACAGACCGGGGCTTGAATGTCTGCTCCACCGATTAAAAACCAGGCGCCTGCAGATCCAGCCAGATCTTGTCAAGGCAGTTGATCAGCTGGATGAGACATCTGTTCTCGAATCAATGACAACATATCTGCATGAACTGAAGGTCAGGGCTGACATTGAAGATGGAGGTGGTATTTCCCGCTTCTCATATCAGCAGGCATGTATCAGTACGATGACCGCCATCGCTGACCTTTTCTGGTTTGAACCATGGCTGATGGAACCTGATATGATCCACCGTCACCATGAGATGCGGATTGCTGCAAAAAGGCTCCGGTATACGCTTGAAGCGTTTGGAGATCTCTTTGAATGTGGATTAAAATCGGAGATTAAGACCTTTAAGGCACTTCAGGATATCCTTGGAGACATGCATGACTGTGATGTCTGGATTGAACAAATACCGGTATGGATACATGAGGAGGAAAAAAGGGCCATCCGGTATTTTGGCAATACAGACTTCTTCAAAATCATCAGGCATGGTCTGGATCTGCTGCTTGAAAACCGGAGACGGAAAAGAGATAAACTGTTCTCTGAACTGAATACCCTTTGGAATGCACTAAAACAGGAAGGATTCTGGGACCAGCTCATGGAGAAGGTATCTGCTCCGGTTCATAGTTCATTCCAGGAGGGTGCGCAATTGTGTCGGGACGGGCCGGTCACCATCGCCCTTCTATCAGATGTTCATGCAAATCTCCCGGCTCTTGAGGCAGTACTTGAGGATGCCAGGCAGAAAGGTGCGACTGCTGTCCTGAATGCCGGAGACAGCATCGGATATGGTGCTTTTCCTGACGAAGTGGTATCACTTCTTCGTTCTTCCCATGTGCTCTCGGTCATCGGGAATTATGACCAGGCGGTTCTCTCAAAAAAATGGAAGACCGGCCGGCCACGTTCGCGGGATAAGCAGATTGCAATGAGGTTTGCATATCATCATCTTTCCCGGGAGAACCGGGCATATCTTGCCGGACTTCCGCGTGAGATCAGACTTCGGGTGAAAGGTACGTCCATTCTGGTCACGCATGGAAGTCCTGATTCCCTTACCGAATACCTTGTTCACGAGACACCAGAATCCAGGCTTCATGAGATTGCAGAGAAAACCAGGGTTGATATTATTGTAACCGGCCATTCCCATCTTCCATCCATCAGGAGTGCTAATGGGACCCTGTTTGTAAACTGCGGGAGTGTCGGAAGGACGGAGGATGGCGATCCGCGTGCCTGCTATGCCCTGCTGACGCTGGATCCCCTCTCAGTGGTGCATATCAGAGTCCCTTATGATTTCTCAAAAGCAATTGAAGCATTACGAAACCGCCACCTCCCTGATTCATTTGCGAGGATCGTATCAGAGGGCAGACCATTGGATATTGTATCAGAACCGGAGGATGCTCCCTGATGAATGCTGAAGTCTGGCCGGTCATTCTCGATTATACAAACCGGCTGGATCCGGATCCTGCACATGCAAAGCAGGTATGCCATCTGTCAGGAATGATGTTTGACGGTCTTTCACCGCTTCATAGGCTGCCTTCTGATGTCCGGGATCTCTTACAGGCAGCTGCACTTCTCCATGATATCGGATGGAGTGTCCCTGATACACCTCATCACAAAGCATCACGGGATATTATTCTAAAGGATACCCGGATGAACCTTTCAGGCAAAGAACGGATGATGATCGCCTTAATTGCACGATATCACCGGAAATCACTACCAAGAGCCGGCCATGCTGTCTTTCGTGAATTAAACGGGGAGGCACAACATGTTGTCTGCTGGAGCTCAGGCATCCTCCGGATCGCGGATGCACTTGACCGTGCCCATCAGAATCAGGTCAGGACCGTGACCTGCACGATCACAGCCACGGAGATTATCCTCTCCTGTTCCTGTATCTCTCCCCTTCGTATTGATTCATTCGTGTTCACGGAAAAAAGCAGACTGCTGCAAAAAATCACCAGTCGCAGGATATGTCTTTCATGCACCTGAAGAATCCAAGGATTATCGGATTTATCGATCTTGGAACCAACTCCGTCCGTCTTCTTGTAGTCAGGCTCAATCCGAACGGATCGTATACCCTTGTGACCCAGCAGAAGGAGGTAATCAGACTGGGAGAGGGTGAATACCTTGAAAATAAACTGACTGAAGCGGCCATGGAACGTGCAACCGGTGTTATCTGCAGACTTATTGATCTTGCCCGGAGCAGGGGGGCAGAGGAGTTTGTAGCAGTTGCCACATCTGCAACGCGGGAAGCATCAAACGGCGAGGACCTCTGCAATCGGATTGAAGAACAGACGGGAGTCCGGATTCATATCATATCAGGTGCGGAGGAGGCGAGACTGATTTGGCTTGGTGTATCAAGCGGTATCGATCTGAAAGGTGAAACGGCACTCTTTATTGACATTGGCGGGGGATCGACTGAGATCATCGTCGGAGACCAGCATGAACCCTTTTTTCTGCGAAGCCTGAAACTTGGAGCAATCAGAACCACCGGAATGTTTGTACAGACTGAAAAGGACGGCCGGGTCTCTCAGCGGGTCCTTCTCGCACTCAGACGACATATTGAGCATCAGATTGTTCATATTGCGCGGCATATTACGACTTGGAATATTACGACGGCCTATGGGAGTTCTGGAACCATTCTTTCCCTTGAAGCGGTGGCAGCATCGTATAAGCCATGTGCTCAGACCCATAGTCCCGGTTATCTCAGCATTGAGGAACTTGATATGCTGATATGGTACCTCTCAAATCTTCCCCTGTCGATACGACGGGAAGTGCAGGGTCTGAATTCTGACCGGGCAGACATTATCATAGCAGGAGCGGTGATTCTTCATGAGATATTAAAAGCTAGCCGGATGAAAGGGGTGTTTGTATCATCCCGATCGTTACGGGACGGGCTGCTGGTAGATTATATTGCCCGGATTCCAGGATTCCCCCATGCGGAACCTGTTTCCATACGGGAACGTTCTGTCAGGCATCTGGGCCGGCTCTGCCATATCGACGAGCTTCATGCATCCCACATCATGAAGCTTGCTCTTTCGCTGTATCATACCGGTGTTCAGGCAGGGCTTTTCACATTCGATGAAGAGGCGCAGGAACTGCTTTCATATGCAGCATACCTTCATGATGTCGGTCAGTTCATCTCATTTTCCAACCATCACCAGCATTCGTTTTATCTGATTACTGAGGTCCCGCTTCTCGGGTTTAACCAGCATGAAGTCCTTATGATAGGACTGATTGCACGGTATCACCGGAAAAAACTGCCCCGGACGCGTGATACTCCATTTCAGGATCTGGGAAGGGATGAACGGAGAATGATCCGGGTGCTGTCCCTGCTGCTCAGGCTTGCCGAAAATCTTGACCGAAGTCATGACAGACGAGTACAAAAGGCTGAATTTATCCGAAAAAAGGATTATATTGTTTTATCAGTCTCATCAATAACCGACTGCTCACTGGAGATCTGGGCGGTTGAATCGGAAAAGGATGCATTCTTTCGAACCTTCAGAACCAGACTGGAGATTGATCAGACCATCAGAGAGGATTGAGAACTATTCAGTCTGCTGACTGCATCTCTCCGATGAGATCCCTGACTGCGGATTCTATTGCATCCTGTGCCTTTTTGTCCTGTAATACCTCACCCTTTTTATATCCATGACCTGATACCGATCTGAAAATCTTCATTTCATGAGCCTGTGCCCAGATCCGAATCGTCTCTAGCGTTCGTTCCTCCCCTGAAACAGCACTTACCGCAACCGGAATGATCTTTTTTCCTTTCAGCTGCCGGTCATGCCAGAGAGAGTAGGTTCTGTCCATGAGGTTTTTGACCTGACCTGAGACATCATGAAAATACACCGGTGAACCAATAATGATCAGATCACTTTTGAGCATCTTGCGGGCGATTGAATGAAAATCATCTTTCACTACACAGGAGCCGGTCTCCATGCATTTTCTGCATTCCCTGCATGGACCAATCCGTACACCGGAGAGAGAGATCGATTTCACCTTCAGATCTCCAATTCCTGACTTTTTTATCTGCTCGTTCAGAGATTCGATGAGCTGGCTGGTATTCCCCTTTTTGAGCTGGCTTCCAGAGAGGGATAAAACGCGCATACTTATCACGAGGATCCGATACTACATAAAGGTATTGCGCCTGCTCTGATACAGGGGCAAAAATCCATATACCATACATAATCTCTATGCTCCATGTAAAACCTCTATATGTTCTGCTCCGGTTGCCACTGCCCCTGAAGGGAGGGCTTATGGCGGTGACAATGTTCATTACCGGACAGAGCACATCTCCCACAGAGAGGCAGCAACCGTGGCAGAATACTCAGTTCTTATCGGAGGAAAAGCAGGAGATGGTATCTCCCAGGCCGGTCAGGTTATCGGTTCGGTCTTTTCATCACTCGGGTATCATGTATATCAGTATGTCGATTATCCGTCACTCATTCGGGGCGGGCATAATTTCTGCATTATCCGTGCTGCAGAGACTCCGGTAACGGCATTTCGATCCGGTGCTGATGTCATTATCGCATTTGATCAGCAGACGGCGGATTTGCATAAAGGACGGTTATCAGATGACGGGATCGTGATCTTTGATGCTGACCGGGTACGAGCACACGGTCAGGGAATTTCTCTCGGTCAGATTATCAGCACCCGTCAGGGCGAACCGATCATGGGAAATACTGCAATGATCAGTGCCCTGTTCCGATATCTCGGCGTACCCTGGGAGAAGGTGGAGCCGGTACTTCAGAGAAAAATACCCAAAAAGATCGAAAAAAATATTGAGATTGCCAGGGCTGCCTGGGATGTCCTCACACCAGGAAAAACCCTGAAACTCCCGGGAGGTGATTCAAAACCCTTCCTGTCTGGAAATGAATGGATAGGGATTGGTCTTCTGGCAGGCGGGCTTGATGCCTATATTGCATACCCGATGACACCGTCTTCAGGAATACTCCATTTTCTTGCCTCCATTGCAGAAGAGACCGGGATACAGGTATATCACCCGGAGAGTGAGATAGCGGTCATCCTCATGGCTCTTGGTTTTTCATATGCTGGAAAAAAGGCTGCAGTCGGTACGTCAGGAGGAGGATTTTGTCTGATGACCGAGGGGGTTTCTCTTGCTGGTCAGGCGGAGATTCCCATCGTAATTGTCGTCTCACAACGAACCGGACCCTCAACCGGACTTCCTACCTATACTGCCCAGTCAGATCTGCTGTTCATTCGTCATGCCGGACAGGGAGAGTTTCCCCGGTGGATAGCAGCTCCGGCTACCCCCTATGAGGCACTCTTCCTTGCGGCCGAAGCGGTCAGGATTGCGTGGAAATTTCAGATTCCTGCCTTTATTGTAACAGATAAGTCATTCTCGGAGGGTCTATTCACAGGTCCGTCCCTCCTGCCGGATCTGCCGCCACACCGGGTTTCTGCCCCGGCATTCCCTTATCATCGGTATGAGGACATGCCTGATGGTATTTCTCCCCTCCTGTCTCCGCCGCATCCAGGCGAAATCGTGAAGGTAAACAGTTACACCCATGATTTTAAAGGGATCACGACTGAAGATCCCCACCTCACTACAACGATGGCAGATAAAAGAAAACGGAAGGCGATGGCCCTGCTCGAGTATATTGACCAGTCGGAGAGTGTTCTCATTGAAGGAGATAAAAAAGCACCAGTCTGTGTGATTGCATGGGGGTCGGTGCGGGGACAGGTGACGGAGGTTACAAAGATGCATTCATTCCGTGCTGTTTTTCCACGGATTCTCGAACCATTTCCCATAAATTCCATGACCGCAGCACTGGAGGGCGTAACACGGGTGATCGTTGTGGAAGAGAGTGCAACAGGACAGATTGATACTATTCTCCGGCAGCACGGGATTGTGCCGAATGAATGTATTCGACGATATGATGGGAGACCTTCAACGGTTGAGGAACTGGAAAACCGGATCCGGAGGGTATTATGAGTCCGAACGGAACGATTGTGTCTGACGCTAAGAATACCTGGTGCCCGGGATGTGGCAATTTTGCAATTCAGCATGCATTCCGGTATGTTATTGAGGAGTTTGAGAAAGAGGGGATACCAAAAGAGAGATTCGTCCTGGTATCAGGTATTGGATGCCATGCAAAGATTGCTGATTACTTCAGTCTCAATAGTTTTTACTCCCTGCACGGGAGGACAATTCCGGTTGCGACCGGGATAAAGATGGCCAATCCTGACCTGAAGGTCGTCTGTTTTGCAGGGGACGGGGATCTCTATGCTGAAGGGCTTGACCACCTGATTCATGCAGCAAAACGAAATATCGATATAACAGTTATTTGTCATAATAACCGCGTATATGGCCTTACAACCGGACAGTATACCCCGACGTCCCCCTATGGATACCGGGGGCGCTCCACACCGGGTGGAATCCATGAGTATCCACTCAACATTATTGAAGTGATGCTGGGATCTGGTGCTTCATTTGTGGCCAGGGCGTACTCACGAAACATTCCCCTTCTCAAACGGATCTTCCATGAAGCAATCCTTCATCGAGGGTTTGCCCATATCGATGTGCTCCAGATCTGTGCAACCTTCTTTAATATGACTTCCTTTTACGATGAGCACGTATACGAGACCTCTGAAGCAAATGTCTCACAGTTTGATGTGGCCTGCCGGACCGGCCAGCAATGGAACTATTCCGATCACGGCCCGATTCCGCTCGGCATATTTTATAAGACTGAGCGGCCATCGCTCCCGGAAAAGAGGGAAGAACGAACGATTGATAGGAAAAAAGTGATTCAGGATATTCTTATCAGAAACTCCTGAACTATTACCCCTGGGATCTCTTTTTTGAACGAGTCCTCATCATTCCCATAATGCCAAGCAGAATGATGGTTACGATTCCAATCCCAATCATGATATAATTGAGGACAAAAATTGCCGGAGGAAGGACAAAGGGTGTATTTGCAACCGGGATCTCGATCTCTTCATTGGTACTGGTTTTGCGTGACTGAGGATCTGCTTTTGCAAGCCTGCTTACGGTATCACTGTATTTCTGGGGGATATAACTATCATCAAGGGATATGGCCTTTTCAAAGGCCGTCAGTGCTTTATTAAGATTACCCATGGTGAAATAGACACTCCCAAGATTATTCCATACTTCAGCCGAGTCAGGATATATCTGGAGTGACTGGTTAAATGCAGCAATTGCCTCTTCATTGCGGTACATCTTTGCCAGAACCTCTCCTTTCTTATTCCAGGTTGCATTATTTTTTGGATCGATCTTCAACGCAGCAGTGTATGCATAATCTGCTTCGGTAAACCGGTTCAGTGCCGCAAGTACATCTCCGTACCCGTCCTGATTCTGAAAAATGTACGGATTAAGTGAGACCGCACGGATATAAATATCAAGCGCATCCTGATAATTGCCCAGTTCATAGATGGCACGCCCTTTTTTCCCGAGCAGATCTGCATTGGTCTTGTCAATGCTGATTGCACGATCATATGACTCGGCAGCCTCTGCATACCGCTTCAGTTCCATCATCGCATCGCCACGCAATTTCCATCCTTCCGTATAATACTCGTCAAGAAGAAGGGCCTGGTCATATGCAGCGATCGCGCTTACATAGTCCTTCTTTTGAAAGGCGTCTTTTCCCTTGTTTATCCACACCGTTGCATCCTGCATCGTCTCCGCAGTCACAACAGGACAGAGAACAAGAGTTACAGCCAGGAAGAGAGAGATTGCCAAAACCATGCTATGCCATCGGGTCATAGGTATTTCCATTCTTATTGTACGCAAAGATTCCATTGTGGGTGAGACGGATTCAATAAAGTAGTTTCTCATCCAAAAAGAAAAGTCCTCGTTTTTTCATTTCATAAAAGAGTATAGTATATGAGAGTTTTCGATCACGATGCAGCTCTGCATGATTTATGTGATGGAACGTTCATCTTGTTTTAGGTATCATGGAGATCGTGAAAATCCCCCGGATGGAGAAAAAAGAGTATGATGCACTGATTCATAACCGGTTTATGGCCAGGATCGCATTTTCGGGGGAGAAATATCCCTACATCGCACCGTTCCTGTATGTGTATGACGGACATCATCTCTATTTCCTCTCAACAAAATATGGAAAGAAGATTGAGTACTTTAGAAAATCCCCCTATGTCTCGGTGGAGATTGATAAATACACAAAGGATCTCTCCTGTTACATGTTTGTCACGTTGCAGGGATACCTTGAGGAAGTCACAGACTCAATCGAGAAGAAACTTACAAGAGAGCGGTTTGTAAATCTGATCCGGGAGCAGAATCTTTCAAACAATATCCTTGCAGCCCTTGGTCATTCACCGCAGGATCCACCAGAGTCCATCTGTAAGGAGGAGCGCTCACTGGTCTGGCGCCTGAGTGGTGTCAGAAATCTCATAGCCCTGAAAAATATGTAGAGGAACCATCAGGACCGGAAATTCATTAACCGCAGTATAACTACTCACGAACATAGGAGCCGGACCCTCATACCAGCAGGCTTTGGAAGAGATCCATAATACTGCAGGGTTTCTGTTTATACAGGTATGGAGGAGGAGACCACTACCTATTTACGTGGACGTACACAATCTCATTCCATCGATGGACAATACCCACTATTACATATCCCGGATATCTGATTTTTTACAGGAAAATCCTGATGGATTGACCATATCTGAAATTTCAAACGGTCTGTCCATGTCGCGGAACACCATTGGAAAATATATTGAAATGATGTTCCTGTCCGGAATAGTGGATGTACGAACGGTTGGGAAAGCGAAAATATTTTTTTTATCGAAACGCATCCCGGTTACAACCCTGCTCAACTACCTCTCACCAGCAGTTATCCAGACTGATGATCGGTACCTCATCCAGAATGCAAATCTGTCTGCCGCGGACTTTCTCGAGACCGATCTCTCCCATCTGAAAGGACGGAATATTCTGGATCTTCTGACAATACAGGGATTAAAACAGGATCTAAAGGTAAGAATACTCTCTCCGGATCGCCCGCCTGTTTTTGCATCCGAACTTGAACTCATCAGATCAGAGAAGAAGCGGTTTGTATGGCTGACAGTGGCAGATGTTGTCATGTATGACGGGGCGGGGGGCCATTATTTTGTCATAGAAGATGTCCATGACTGGAAAGAGGCAGAAGAGAGTAAAAGGCGGTATTATGCTCTTTTTCATGCCCTAGCAGCAGAGACCGATGAACGGGTGTTTGTCATGACACCTGAGCTGGTGTTTACCTATGTAAACCCGCGGTTTGGTCAGGCGTTTGACAGGGATCCACAATCCTTTATCGGTGAGAACCGGTTGAATATCTGTGACAAGCATGCAAAACCCCTGATTCAGGAGGCAGCACGATATGTCTGCAGCAAAGGTGAGCCATACCGGACACTTTTCTCTATACAGGAGCGGGATCAGGTCAGGTGGTTTGATGAACGATTGTTTCCAATTTTGGATACCAAAGGTGAGGTCAGGGAGATCATCGGATTCTCACGGGATATTACCGGATTTCAGGAGGGAGGATCTGCCCCGGTTCTCCTTACATCCCTTATGGATCTCCTGCATGAGGCAGTGATCACAACAACCCCTGCTGGAAAGGTTCTGTCATGGAACCGGGGTGCGGAACTGATGACCGGTTATCCCCGTGATGAACTTATCGGCAGCACAGCCCTCTCAATTATCACCCCTGATCTGAATGCCGGGCGTGACGTGGTCCATGAGACCTGTTATGGTGAGGAGATCCGCGACTTGAAGGCCGTCATCAGGGCTCGCGGAGGCCGAAAAAAGCGTGTTTTACTCTCTACGTCACGGTTATCCTTTCAGGACAATATTGTCAGCGGGGTATGCATCGTCATACGGGAGCATTAAATCCGTATCAGGGTGCAGTTCATGAAACCGGTTCCGGCGGTTCACAAGCAGAGCACATCGAATCCCCGCCCCGTATCATCACACAAATCCTGCATATCCGTTCCCGGGGATCACATACCGTTTTTGAGACAAGATCCCTCGCAAGGTCTGCTATGGCATCGGTTACTTCATCAGAGAAGACGATCCGGTATCCCCGTTTTCCTGAGAGATATTGTGAAACTGCAGACGGTGCCATATTCAGAATCTGTGCAACCATCTTCTGGGAAAGCCCGCACCGTACCATTTCAGCGGCTATTGCTGCACGGATTGCAGGGAGTGAGTCCCACACTATGGTCTCACAGGGAAGTTTTTCCATGCCACCTCTCCGGATGAACATGTTTCACGCCGTGAATTATCAATATGCGTATGCCTGCAGGTATACCGGCATTGCACATCAGTAGGTATATTTTGTAAAACTCC
>Ga0116166_1003443_pt1 | contig 12223 bp, 11 predicted proteins | sample AD_JPNMR2_MetaG_FD_89884 | JGI IMG/M metagenome (GOLD analysis project Ga0116166, IMG submission 89884) | Active sludge microbial communities of municipal wastewater-treating anaerobic digesters from Japan - AD_JPNMR2_MetaG | ecosystem: Engineered > Bioreactor > Anaerobic > Digestate | place...
CAAGACGGAATTTTGCCGTTCTTCGGGTAGTTTAACCGCGCTTTGTGATTTGCGCCGATAATTAAAGCCCCGCCCGTGCCGCATACTAAAGGCGCGGGGAAGGATGAGAAGAAGATATCCTATCTTTAAGTATTGGTTTGACAGGATTGCCGCCCTTATGGCGATTATCCTTCTATTGCCCGTATTTTTCTTTGCCGCGGCACTGGTTGCCTCGGACGGGAAGGGGAATGTCATCTTCCGCCAGCTTCGGGTGGGGTATCGGGGAAAGTTTTTTTATGTTTATAAATTCCGCACGATGAAATCGATTAATGTGCGCTTTTCGGTCGAGCGGGCGGTTATCGAAGAAGATAACGACAATGTAACCCGCTTCGGGGGGTTCCTCAGGCGTTACAAGCTGGATGAGCTGCCGCAGTTGTTTAATGTGCTAAAGGGGGATATGAGTTTCGTGGGCCCACGCCCCCTGCTGCCCGCGTATATCGGCGTTTACGAGCCGTGGGAGTACAGGAAATTCAGCGTCCGCCCCGGGCTTACGGGGCTGGCGCAGACAAGCGGAAACGGCTACCTTTCGGTATCCGAAAGAAGCTATTTCGATGTCTATTATACAGAAAAGTGTTCGTTAAGGCTGGATATCGCCATCCTTTTGGATACGGTTAAAGTAATCCTTAAAGGCGAGGCGGGAAGAAAGGTAAGAGTCGGCGATTATTATATTAATTATTTCCGTAACAAGTACGGGTATTCGGAGGAGTGCCGTTATTTCCGCGAGAACGCGAGGAATCAGCTGAACTATTATTCCTCGATATAGGGCATAAGGAGCTCGCGGAAGCGGGCGTAGCCCTGCTGTGTAAGGTGCAGCCCGTCGTAGGTGTATTGGGGCTTGAGGTCGCCGTTAGCGCCCGCGAATTCGGGGTTTACATCGATGTATTTTACATCGGGTATACCTTTCAGAAGCTCGTTTAGGGCAAGTATTTTGGGATTGCGCTTCAGTATTATCTTGTTGCTTACGGGAAGCACCGAGATGATGTGGATTTTTGCCCCCGGAGCGTCCTCTTTTATCGTGGTGACGATTTTTTGAATGTTTTGGGCGATTTCGGCGACGGGGAAGCCGTGAGCGAGGTCGTTTGTGCCTATCAGTATGAATACCTTTGAGGGCGAAAGGGCGTTGATGTGGGCCTTTGTCCTGGCGAGAAGCTCCGCCGAGGTGTCGCCGCCTATGCCCCTGTTATAAACGGGATAGCCCGCGAAGTATTCGCCGACGGCGAAGCCTTCGGTTATGCTGTCGCCCGCGAACACTATGCCGCCCGGCTTGGCGTAGGGGGTGAGGCTGTCTAAAAACTTCTCTCTGTTAAGGTCTTTGGTGATGTATCCGGCTTTGCTGAAAAAGTAGCGTTCGAGTGCTTTCATTTCTTTCTCCTTGCGGGCGTAGGCGTTTGTGTTTATTGAGTTTCTGTACACCACGAACCTCGTGAACAGGTATTCGGTGGTGAGGTTTATAAGCATTGTGAAGAAGAGGACGAGGTACTCGTTCCAGCCGATGTCGGTGAGCGCCTGCCCCCAAAGGGTTGACGCCGGGGTGAACACGGCATAGTAGCCCGCGACCATAAGCATGGCTATGGGCACATTCTTTGCCGATTTGAAGGTGAACCTGCGGTTTAGAGTGAAATTCCACAGCACCGACAAGACAAGCGCCGTAAGGTAAGACGGCCAGTACGGCAAGTCGCCGAGCTCGTTCATCAGCGTGAAGGTTACCGTCTGGATTATCCCCGCCGACGCCGAAAACAGCACAAACTTAAGCGTTTGTATTAGGTTTTGCTTCCTTGTGAGTTTTACCTGCGCCATAACGCCCCCGTTAGTTTGGTTTCATAGGCTTATTATATCAAATTTGCGCGGATTTTTATGCTTTTTTGTTTTGGGCAAGATTTTTTGGGGAAGGCCGGATTGACTGCCTTGCGCGCATGGTATATAATCGAATAAATGAAGAAGCTTAAAACGATTCTGGCGGAATACATCACAGTCTTTCCGCTGGCAAAAAGCTTAATAATTCTTTTCCTTTCGTACGCCGTTTTCGCGGGGCTCGAGGCCTTTGCCTATTTTGTTATTTTTAAGTGGGACAGCTCGCTGCCGAGAGAAGCCCTTAAAATGTACTTTGCCGTTTCGTCCATCGCAATAGGGTATCTGGCCGCCGCGTGGTCGCCGCTTATAATAAACGAGATATTCCGCTACAGAAGGATTAAATACCTTCTGACCAACCCTCCCGTGAATTTCAAAAAGGTTATAAAAAAGTTTAATATTATCCTTCCGCAGTACGGAGAGTTCAGGATGGCGGGCTCAAAAGGCGATAAGGCGTCCATAACCTTTATGGTGCTGTGGATCTTTGTATCCGTGCTTATCCTCGCGTTTTTTGTGCTGCTGAGGCTTCCCGACCTGCCCGACGAGGTAGGGCTGCCCGCGCTTGCCCTGACCGCGGCTACCTGGGGCATCCCCCTTTGCATACTAATAAGGCTTGTGGGAAATTACCTTGTGAGAAGAAGGTTCTGGGAGTTTGTCAACCCCGAAGACCTCGAAAAATCTGATACAGCATTTATGCAGGCGACAGAGATAATCTGGGATAAAAAAACCATCTTCAGGCTGAGGGCGTTTGTTCTCTGCCAGATGGTTTTTGAAGTGTTTGTTTTATTGTATTTGTTCTATAAGATAGAGCCCGTCGGGCTTTATGTTGGCACGGGAGTTTCGGCCGGCGTATGCGTGTTTGTAAACATAATTTACGCAATTGTCGGCAACCGCTTCGCAAAAAACGAGGCGGACGATCCTTTTGTTTACCCTTCTAAAGAATAATACCGCTAAAGAACTATCTTTTTGGCGGCGAAGTAGAGGTCTGCAGGGGCCTTTTTCTTTATCTCGGATAGGGTGTTGCCTTTGGTTCCCGTTTGGTAAACGGCAGTTACGCCGTAGCGCTTAAGCGTTTCTTCGTCGGCAACGCAGGAGCCCACAAGAAGTATAAGTTTAGCGTTGGTTTCGGATACCCTGTTCGCTACGCCGCTTAGCACCTTGCCCATAAAGCTTTGGTTATCCGCCCTGCCCTCTCCCGTGATTACATAATCGGCGTCTTTTATGCGGGCGTCGAAGTTTATGAGGTCGAGAATTGTTTCGATGCCCCTTACCATTTTGGCGGATAAGAACGCCGCAGCTCCCGCTCCCGCGCCGCCCGCGGCGCCCCCGCCTTCAAGTTCAAGATAGCTTTTGCCCGTGGCTTCCTCTATGCGTTTGTTGAGGTCAAAAAGCCCTTTGTCGAGAAGCGGAAGCATCTCGGCCGTGGCGCCCTTTTGCGGGGCGAATATGTATGCCGCGCCCTCTTTGCCGCAAAGTCCGGTTGTGACATCGCAGAGGGCAAGAAATCTTGTTTTTGATATTCGGGTATCCAAACCGCGGAAATCGAGCCGCCATATTTCCGAAAGCGTGCCTCCCGTCGGGAGAAACTCGTTGCCGTCTTTATCGTAGGCTTTAAGCCCCAAGGCGACCGCCATACCTATGCCGCCGTCGTTGGTCGAGCTTCCGCCGAGGGCAAGGATGACTTCCCCCGCGCCCCTGTCGAGGGCTTCTTTTATCAGCTCGCCCACGCCGTAGGTGGTGGTGAGCATGGGGTTTTTGTTGTCCTTTACGATTGCCAGGCCTGCCGCCTCGGCCAGCTCGACAACGGCGCTGCCGCCGGGGGTTATGAGAAGGCGGGCCGTCACCTTCTTTTGGTACGGGCCGCGCACCCTTTTGGAAATCAGCTGCCCGCCGATTGCCTTGTAAATACAGTCTAAAGTGCCCTCTCCGCCGTCGGCGACGGGGGCTTCGTCGGTTTCTGTTTCGGGGTAGTTTTCCTTAAGAGCTTTGGCGATTAGCGAGGCGACCTCCGCCGCCGTAAGCGTGCCTTTGAAACTGTCGGGAGCGATGACTACTTTCATAAATTTCCCTCTTTTCGCGCAGGTAGTTTGGGCGGGCGGCGATACCGCTTTGCCCGCTTACATAAGTATAGCATAAATTCGGCATTTTGCGCCCGATTGAGGGCATCGCCTTTATTTCGGAGGCTATTTTGTTGACTGAAAAGCCTTTAATATGTTAATATTTAGTACAACTGTTAATTTTTAGCATCGGACAAAAAGGCATATTCGCAAGCAAAAAAGGATATTTTTATGAAAACTCAGAACATTTACCGCACTCACAACATCGGCGAAATCAACGACTCACTTCTGGACAGCAAACTCCGCCTCGCGGGCTGGGTGGAAAACATCCGCGACCACGGCGGCGTATCCTTCATAGACCTGCGCGACCACTACGGGGTTGTGCAGATTGTTATCCATAACCCCGAAACCGTGGATAAGCTTAGCCGCGAGCAGTGCATATCCGTCGAGGGTACGCTCAGGCTTCGCGACCCCGATACCGTAAACCCAAAAATCGCGACGGGCACCGTCGAGCTGGTGGCGAGCGAGGTAAATATATTGGGCGATATTCTTGAGCCCCTGCCCTTCGAGGTTCCCACCTCTACCGAGGTTAAAGAGGAGCTTCGGCTTAAATACAGATACCTTGACCTTCGCAATCCCGCCGTGCATAATAAAATACTTCTCCGCTCGCAGGTTGTCGCCGCCATGCGCGACCTTATGAGGGCGGAAGGCTTTGTCGAGATTACCACGCCCATCCTTACGGCTTCCTCTCCCGAGGGCGCGAGGGACTACCTTGTACCCAGCCGCAAGCATAAGGGCAAGTTCTACGCCCTGCCCCAGGCCCCGCAGATTTTCAAGCAGCTCCTGATGGTGTCGGGCTTCGACCGCTACTTCCAGATTGCCCCCTGCTTCCGCGACGAAGACGCGAGAGCCGACCGTTCGCCCGGCGAGTTTTATCAGCTGGACTTTGAGATGTCCTTCGCCACTCAAGAGGATGTCTTTGCGGTTGCCGAAAGGGTGCTTTATACGATATTTGAAAGGTTCGGCGGAGGGGCTGAGGTTACACCGGCTCCCTTCCCCCGCATAACATACAAAGAAGCCATGCTGCGCTACGGTTCGGATAAGCCCGACCTCAGAAACCCCCTTTACATTATCGACTTGTCCGACTTCTTCAACAAGTGCTCTTTCGCGCCCTTCAAAAACAAGACGGTGCGCGGCATAAGGGTGCCCGGCGGCGCTTCCTGCACAAAGAGCTTCCACGAGCAGATGCTGGCTTTCGCCATAGAGATAGGGATGCAAGGCCTTGGATACATTACCGTTCAGGAGGACGGAAGCTACAAGGGCCCCATCGACAAGTTTATACCCGCCGAGCTTAAAAAAGAGCTGGCAAGCCTTGCCGGGCTTAATGTCGGCGACCTGCTGTTCTTTATCGCGGACACCGAGGACAAGGCCAACTCCTACGCCGGGCAGATAAGGCAAAGGCTTGGCGAAAAGCTGGGGCTAATAGAGGAAAACGCCTTCCGCTTCTGCTTTATAACCGACTTCCCCATGTACGGCATAGACGAGGAAACGGGCAAGTGGGCGTTTACGCATAACCCCTTCTCGATGCCCCAGGGCGGCTACGAGGCGCTTACGACCAAAGACCCCTCGGAGATTCTTGCCTACCAATACGACATAGTTTGCAACGGCGTCGAGCTTTCGAGCGGAGCCGTGAGAAACCACGAGGTTGCCACGATGGTAAAGGCCTTCGAGATAGCCGGCTACGACGAGGATACCTTAAAGACCAAATTCCCCTCGCTATATAACGCTTTCAAATACGGCGCGCCGCCTCACGCGGGCATGGCGCCCGGCGTAGACCGTATTCTTATGCTTCTCACCCGCGAGCAGAACATACGCGAGGTAATAGCCTTCCCGATGAACAAGAACGCCCAGGACCTCCTTATGGGCGCGCCGTCGGAGGTTACCGAGCAGCAACTGCGCGAGGTTCACATCAAGATACGCTAAAGGTGACAAATTATGATTACCAAACAGGAAGTGCTTTGGCTTGCCAAGCTCGCCAAACTTAAGGTAGAGGATAAAGACCTCGAGAGCCTTACAAAGGATATGGCCGAGATTGTCGACTTTGCCGCCAAAATCAACTCGGCTATCGCCGAGGGCGAGGTGTACAAAGGCGGCACGACAGTGCGCATGGAAGAGCTTCGCGACGACGTGGTTAAGGAGTGCTTCCCGCAGGAAGTTATACTTCAGAATGTGGGCGGCGGCGACAAGGGCTTCTTCCCCGTAAAGAGGAGGAAAGCCGATGGCAAGTAGGATTAAGACAATCGGCGGGATGCTCCGCCGCGGCGAAATAACAAGCCTCGAGCTTACAAAGAAATACCTTGAGGCAATAAAGGCGGTAGAGCCATCGGTGCACGCTTACGCTAAAGTTACCGAAGATATGGCGCTTAATCTTGCCATGGAAGCCGACGAGGCTTTCAAGAGGGGCGATGACCTCGGGCCTCTCGCGGGCATTCCGATGAGCCTTAAAGATAATATGACGGTAAAGGATGTCGAGACTACCTGCTGCTCTAAGATTTTATCGGGGTACAGGCCGACATACAATTCTTTTGTGTGGGAAAAGCTTTCTAAGGGCGGGGCGGTGCTTTTAGGTAAAGCCAATATGGATGATTTTGCCATGGGCTCGACCTGCGAAACCTCCTGCTACGGCCCCACTTACAATCCCTACAATAAAAACTATGTTTCGGGCGGAAGCTCGGGCGGCTCGGCGGCTTCGGTCGCGTCGAATACCGCCGTTTACTCCATAGGCTCGGATACGGGCGGCTCTATACGCCAGCCCGCAGCCTTCTGCGGCGTTGTCGGGCTTAAGCCGACTTACGGCGCCGTTTCCCGCTACGGGCTTCTGGCATACGCCTCGGGCCTGGACCAAATCGGGCCCATAGCTTCTTCGGTAGAAGACGCCGCCATCGTGTTTGACGCCATTAAAGGGCACGACGAAAAAGACCATACCTCGGCGAAAAACGCGCCCGCCGAGCCGATAGCTAGCAGCCTTGCCGCCGCTTCGGTAAAAGGAAAGCGCATAGGCATAGTTAAAAGCTTCTATGAGGATCTTAACGCCGAGATAAAGGAAGCCGTGTTTAAGGCGGTTAAGTTTTACGAAAGCGAAGGCGCCGAGATAGTCGAGGTCGATATGCCCCTCATCAAGTATGTGGTGCCCGTGTATTACATTCTTGCCTGCGCCGAGGCAAGCTCCAACCTGGGGCGCTACGACGGCATAAGGCTTGGGTACCGCGCCTCGCGCTACACCGATATAGACGATATGATTGTTACGACGAGAAGCGAGGGCTTCGGCAAGGAAGTACAGAAAAGGATACTTTTGGGTACCTATGTGCTTAGTTCGGGATACTTTGACGCGTATTACAAGAAAGCGCAGATTCTGAGAAACCGCATAATCGCTTCCTTCGGCGAGATATTCGCAAAGTGCGACGCCATAATTTCGCCCGTCGCGACGAGGACGGCTTTCCCGCTTGACTACGCCTCGGACAACCCCATCGAAACCTATCTTGCCGACATCTTTACGGTGCCCGCGAATATTGCGGGCCTGCCCGCCGTCAGCCTGCCATGCGGCAAGGACAGCAAGGGCCTGCCCATAGGCATGCAGCTTATCGGAAACAAGTTTGAGGAGGGCAAAATCCTGGGGCTTGCCCATAGCTTCGAGCAAAGCGGGCTTTCGGGGGTTACTCCTCTCGAAATGGGGGTAAGGCTATGAAGTACGAAATGGTTGTCGGACTTGAAACCCATGTGGAGCTTTCGACCAAGTCCAAGATATTCTGCTCCTGCCCCACCGACTTCGGCGGCGAGCCAAACACCCATTGCTGCCCCGTATGCACGGGCGAGCCGGGGACGCTGCCTATCCTCAACAAAAAGGTACTGGAGTACGCCATTAAGGCGGGGCTTGCCACGAATTGCGAGATAAGCCGCTCCACCCACATGGATCGCAAAAATTATGTATATCCCGACCTGCCCAAGGCGTACCAGATTTCGCAGTTTGACGAGCCCATCTGCAAAGAGGGCTATATAGAGCTTGACAGCGGCAGGCGCATAGGCATTCTGCGCATCCATATGGAAGAGGACGCCGGAAAGCTTGTGCATGAGGGCGGTTACACTTATGTAGATTATAACAGGGGCGGAGTGCCTCTCATAGAGATAGTCACAAAGCCCGATATCCGCAGCATAGACGAAGCAAGGGAATACCTAGAAAAGCTTCAGCTTATCCTCCGCCACATAGGCGTTTCGGACTGCAAGATGCAGGAAGGCTCGATGCGCTGCGATGTTAATATATCCATACGCCCCGTGGGGCAGACAACCTTCGGCACCCGCTGCGAGATAAAGAATATGAACTCGCTTTCCTTTATCGAAAAGGCGCTGGCTTACGAATTCGCGCGACAGGTAGATTTGGTGGAGAGCGGGCAGGCAGTCGAGCAGGAAACCCGCAGGTTTGACGAGGTGAGCGGCACTACCGAAAGTATGCGCGGCAAAGAGGACGCGCAGGATTACCGCTACTTCCGCGACCCCGACCTGCCGCAGATAGAGGTGAGCGAGGAAATAATAGAAAGGATTAAAGCAGGGCTGCCCGAACTGCCCCGGCAGAAGCAGGCGCGCTATACCACCGAACTCGGGCTTCCCGCGACAGAGTCGGCTTTGATTATAAAATACAAAAACATAGCCGATTATTTTGAAAAGGCCGTAGCCGCGGGCGCCTCACCCAAAAATGCCTGCAACCTTATAGTTACCCACATATTCCGCAACTTCGCCACCGAAGAAGAAAAGGAGAAGTTTGCCCTTCCGATTACCCCCGAGATGCTTGCAGAGCTTATAAAACTGCTGGACGGAGGCAAAATTACGGCAAACATCGCCCGTGACACGCTTACCAAGATGCTTGCTTCGGGCAAGCCTTGCACCGACTTCCTTACGGCGTCCGACCTGGCCTCGGTAGACCCCGCCGAGGTGGACAGGCTTTGCAAGGAAGCCATAGCCGCCAACCAAAAAGCGGTGGCCGACTTCCTCGCGGGCAAAGAGATTGCCCTTAAGGCGGTACTGGGGTATGTTATGAAGGCAACCAGAGGCAAGGCCAACGCCGCCGAGGTTGAGGCAAAGTTGATATCCTTGATAAAAGGGTAAAAAGATTAAAATCGCCATAAACGCAAAAGGCTCTCTGTCCTGAGAGCCTTTATTTTTTAATCGAAACGAAAAGCCTGAAGGTGTCAGAAATTACACCTGTCGGGATGGCTGCCGAGGCGGCCGACATCGGAGATGGCGGTGACTTCGGACATTTCGGAAGGTGTTAACCCGAAATCGAAAACCGCGGCGTTTTCTATTATGCGCGAAGGGGTAACCGATTTGGGCAGAGGCACAAAGCCCATCTGAAGGCTCCAGCGCACGAGGACTTGCGCGGGGGTTTTGCCGTGGGCGGCGGCTATTCTTAGGAGTGTGGGGTTGTCGAAAACTCTGGCTTTGCAAAGCGGGCTCCACGCTTCCAGCACTATGCCCTTTTGCCTGCAGAAATCCACAGCTTCGGTCTGGACGCAGCCGGGGTGAAGCTCGATTTGGTTAACCATCGGGGCTATTTCGGCCTCTTTGAGGAGATCCTCCATGTGGTGGGGGAGAAAGTTGCTTACCCCTATCGCCTTTACCCGCCCTTCTTTGTAGAGGGTTTCGAGTACATGCCAGCTTTCGATCATCTCTTTGGGGTAGGTCTTTTTGTAGTCGTACGCCACGGGCCAATGTATGAGGTAGAGGTCGAGGTAGCCGGTCTTAAGCTTTTTGAGCGAAAGCTCGAAGGCTTTGAGGGCCCTGTCTTTGCCCTGATCGGTGTTCCAGAGCTTGCTGGTCAGAAAGACCTCTTCGCGGGGGACGCCGCTCTTTATTATGCCCTCGCCGACGCTTTCTTCGTTCTCGTAGACCGCCGCCGTGTCGATGTGGCGGTAACCCGCTTGTAAGGCGGTAATAACCCCGTTTACGCATATATCGCCGGGAGGCGTGCGCCAGGTGCCGTAACCTACGCAGGGCAGCTTTGCCCCGCTTGCCAGAATGTATCCGTCTGATAAGCTTTTCATAATTGAATGATACAATTTTATGCTATTATTGTCAATACTCCCTTATGTAAAACAGTTGACAAGGCGGCGGGAGTTGGTTTACAATATAGTTCCTGAACAACGGGGGTATAGCTCAGTTGGTAGAGCGCTTGAATGGCATTCAAGAGGCCAGCGGTTCGAACCCGCTTATCTCCACCAGTCAAAACCTAAAACGAACTCCTTTTGAGAGAGTAAACGTTTTAGGTTTTTTGTTTTGTGTAGATATTGTTGATTGCAACTTGCTATCCGTAAATTGCGGTATAGCGTTGACGCATTTTGATAAAGTACTCAAACACTGTGGATTGCGCTCTTGAGAGTACTCTGCCTATTTCGGGGAAACTCAAGCCCTTATACGACATTCCAAAGCAATACGCATATTGTCCGTTAGGTTAAGGCTCTCTATGATTGCATCGTATGTTGTGTAATCTTGTGCCGTTTCTTCTTGCGTTTCCGTATATGGTTCGCTTACCGGAGTTAGTGCTTCAAGGCTTACATTGCGGTAGTAACTGTTTGGTTTGCGGTTAATAAGTTTCGTCATTTTGCGTATGCAGGCAATTTCTATAGTAATACGCAACGAAAAACTCAGTAATAAAAAAGAACAATACTCAAAAAATATCGACTGCGGTTTTACGGGGCGATTCGCCAAGCGGTTCAGCGGCGATCGCCCGTTTCCGTGCGCTTTTGAGTTTCGTTTTTTTATTGCGTTGCTTTGTTTGTTGCGGGTGCTTGAACGGCGAGGCATAGCCGAGCCGCTCGTATTAGTCAAGCACCCGCCACAGTGCCATTATTTGATGAGCATATCAAATTGTTACTCATAGAGTGTTGAAAAATGAGTAACACTTTCAATACAATACAAATGTCGAATTGGAGGGAATTATGACAGAACAATCGATCGAATTAAAAGTAGGGAAACAAATCAAGAGTTTGCGAAACACGCTTGGTATTAGCCAAGAAGAACTGGGATTCCGTTCGGGTGTTCATAGAACTTATATTGCAAGTCTTGAGGTCGGGAAAAGGAATATTTCTATTGTTACATTAGAGAAGATCGTTTCTGCTCTTGGCGTCACTTTAAGCGATTTTTTTAACTTTGATAATTAATTTTACGGAGGAATAAATATGAAAGGGAGAATGTTTGTAGTTGATTCTGACAGTTTACAGTATACTATTGCAAACAACCTTGCGACGATAAGAACGCCAAGTTTGCAAGGTGTTCAATGGCTAAAAACTATTGCTGACATAATGGCTGATATGTTGCAAGTTGAAATTGGCGATTATATCTTTTTATGGGAAACTAGTAGCGGGTCAACAAAAAGTCGAATACACGGCGTTTACAGGGCTATCTCTGCACCATTTTACTCTTGTTTCAATCCGAACGACAATGCTCCTTTCAAAATCTACATAGAAAAAGCGTATGATTTTGATAATCCGATTGACGAATATGATGTCTTAAACTGTCCATATATTAAAACCGCCTTATGGACAATTGTCGGGAAAAAGGTTGCAGGAAAATCGCGCGGAACCTCTCCTTTATCAGATGCAGAAGTAAAATACTTGATCACTTTGCTTATCGGGAAAAACCCAAATTATCAGTATTTCCCCTTTAATAGTAGCCATATCAAAAATGTTCCGAATCCGCTTTGCATAAGTTATACAAATTGCGGAACAAATAATAGACCTGCCGCTCTAAATATGTTCCATCCTAATAATCTAAACTTTTTAAGTGCTTCTCATAATGTGCATTATGAAAAAATACTTGAAACTATCTTTAATCAAGAAATGGCTCATCGCAATAATGCTTTTTTCTCACAGATCGGCATTGATGCTCAAAAAGTAATTTGGTATAGTAACTATCTTCCTTATAGTATCGAGCAATCAGAAATGGATTATGTTATAATTGAATCAGAAGATGGCATAAATTACAGCAAAATATTTTTGATCGAGTTTAAAGCAAAACAAATAGATACGGATCATATCCATCGGTGTTTGATGTACAGTAAATGGATAAATGAAACGCTTGCGTTGGGATCTTCCTTGGTACAACCGATTCTAATTTGTCCAAATAGCTACGATTTTATTAATGGTGAAAGAACTGCTGTAAAGAAACGTTGTATGACCGCACTCGATGGAGATGCTTTACGCTATCAAAATATTTATAATGTAAAGCCATTG
>Ga0116166_1003462_pt1 | contig 12170 bp, 11 predicted proteins | sample AD_JPNMR2_MetaG_FD_89884 | JGI IMG/M metagenome (GOLD analysis project Ga0116166, IMG submission 89884) | Active sludge microbial communities of municipal wastewater-treating anaerobic digesters from Japan - AD_JPNMR2_MetaG | ecosystem: Engineered > Bioreactor > Anaerobic > Digestate | place...
AAAAATTATGAAGAGATTATAACATTAAAGAAAAATGATTAAATTATTTTTATAGATAAAGTTGAAACAAAAGAGTAAGGTATCTGGTATCTTGTTCAAAAAAAAAGTGATAATGATACAGATAAATATATTGAAGGTTTTGTATATTCAATATTTTTAGAAAAAATAAAAGAAGGTGATAAAAAATGAAAATTATATTTTTACCAATTTTTCTTATTATAATTTTTATTTCTTGCACAGTTAAAGTTACAGAGCATAATCCAGTTGACAAAGTTGTTTATGATGAAAAATATTCTTATTCTGATTTACAAGTATTAAGTGATGCAATGGTGCAATCATTAATTACATCTGATAAAATAATAAAAAGATTAGACCAGCCAGTAATAATAGTTTATGGTATAATAAACAGAACAAGTGAACATATAGATACAAAAGGAATAACAGATGCAATAAGAACAAAATTATTAAAGACAGGAAAATTTCGATTTATAAATGAAACACAACGAGAGAATATAGAAAAAGAAATTGCTTATCAATATCAATCAGGAAATGTTGACCCAAATTTAAGAATAGAAAAAGCAAAACAAGTTGGTGCTGAATATATGCTTACTGGTAGATTAATGTCAATCGAAAAAGCAGAACCCAAACAGGTTCGAATAAAAAAGAAAAATTTGGTTTATTACAAATTAACAATGGAATTAACTAATTTAACTACTTCATTAATAGAATGGTCAGAAGAGTATGAAATAATAAGAGAAGCAAGCAAACCTTTCATTGGTTGGTAATGAATAAATTTTTTTTTATTTTATTTTTTTTCCCTTTTTTAATATCGTGCTCTCTTTCTATTATTGAATCTTCATTTAATTTATATAGACAAAAAAATTTCCAACAAGCTGCGGATGCTATACCTGATAAAGAAATAAAAGGAAATAATGAAATATTATTCTTATTACATAAAGCAAATTTACTACAATATTCAGGTAAATATGAAGAAAGTAACAAATATTTTTTACTTGCAAATAAAAAGTTTGATGAACTAATTGATATTGAAATTATTGATAATATTAAAAGTTCAATATTAAATGATTATTTTAAAAAATATAGTGGTGAATATTTTGAAAGAATATATAGTAATTTATTTTGTGCTTTGAATTTCTTAATGTTAAACAAATATGATGAAGCATTTGTTGAAATCAAAAGAGCAAAAAATAAAATTGAAAAATACGAAATAGAATCAAATCTATTTCATTTTATATATGCTTTAACAAGCGATTTAGCAAATGAACCAAATGATGCAATAATTGAATATAAAAAATTATTAGAGAAAAATATAAATGATAGTTTTATAATTGAACGACTAATGTATAATGCTACACAAATTGGCGATAAAGAAACAATTGAAGAAATAAAAGAAAAATACAATAATTTTATTGATAATAATAAAGCAGGAAAATATTTGATTTTCTTTTTATTTAATGGTATTGGTCCAATTAAGACAGAAAATTTTGTTATCATTGATAATGTAAAAGTATCAATTCCTGTCTATAAAGAAAATTATAATTTAATAAAACAAGCAGAAATAAGCATAGTAAAAGATGATGAGATATTAAAAACAAAAAAAGAAGAAAAATTAGATGATGTATATAAATTGGCTAAAATTTCCTTAGATAAAAGAATTGCGAAAATAACAGCAAAAGAAGCATTACGAAGTTATCTAAAAAATCAGATAAAAAACAGATTAGAAGAAAAAAATAAAATTATAAATGATTTATTATATTTAGCAATAAGTGCCACAGAATTTGCTGATTTAAGGTGCTGGTCAACTTTACCAGCGTATATCAGTTTTATTTCTTTTAAAATTGATAATGGTGAAATTAATGATTATAATATTCTTATAAATTATTTAACAGAAAATAATATTTATATTGAAAAAAAAAAGATTGAACAAATCAAAAAAGATAAGTATTTTAATATTTATTTAATAGTTCAGTAAAATGGAGGTTTTATAAAAATAGTATGATAATAATTGGATATATTCTGTTAGGATTAATTTCTGGAATAATAAGTGGCTTAATTGGATTAGGCGGTGGCACAGTAATATTACCAGCACTGGTTTTTATATTTGGAATGAATCAACACTTAGCACAGGGCACAACACTTGCACTGATGATACCACCAATTGGTCTATTAGCAGCAATCGAATATTATAAAGCAGGTTATGTAAATTTTAAAGCTGCGCTATTTATTTGTATAGGTTTTTTTATAGGAGGACTAATAGGCTCTAAATTTGCTATGCAACTATCTGATGAAATATTACAAAAAATATTTGGCTGTTTTCTTTTTATAGTTTCAATAAAAATGATATTTTTTTAATTAGATGAAATATATTAAAAGTATTCAAAATAATTTATTTTTAATCATATTTTTTAGTTTACTTAATTTTTTATTTTTCCATAAATTATTTTGGAATAATTATTATATAAATGGCGATATTAGAGATTTTATAGTTCAAATATCATACTTAAAAAAACAAAATATAAATTGGAATAATTATCAATTTTGTGGCTATCCAATAAATTTTTCCTATACTGGATTGAAATATATCTTTTCTTTTGATTTTTTTGATATATTCACTTCAATTAAAATAAGTTTTATTTTTCATTTTATTATTTTCAATTTCTTTGTTTACAAATTTTTAAAATTATATATCAAAAATAATTATGCTGTATTAATTGGTTCAATTATTTTTACTTATTCTGGATATAACATTAATTTACTAATAAAAGGACATAATACTTTTATATACACTAATTGTTGGGGAATTGTTTTACTTTTTTTAATCATAAATTATCTAAGAAAAAAAAAAATAATAAATTTAGTATTAATACCAATAACAATTTCATTACAAATAAGTGCTGGTAATCTTTATTTAATCATTTTTAATCTTTTGTTGATTTTTTTCTTTATTATTTATGAAATAATTTTTTATGAAAACAAATCGACTAATCTTATAATTCATCTAATTTTGATAATAATAATTTTATTAATTAGTTTTATTTTAAACAAATCAAAAATTATTGAACAAAAAGAAGAATTAGAAAATTCAATCAAAAAATTAGGTTATACATTTAATGAAGCAAAAAGATACTCATATTCTTTTTCACACTTAATAAATATCTTTATGCCTGATTTTTATGGTTCAACAATTAAAGAAAACTTTTGGGATAACAGTTTTGAAGATATTAGTTTATTTATTACTATTTTAGGCTTGCAAATTGTAATTTATTCATTACCAATAATTTTTAAAAAAATAAAAAATTTAATTTTGTTATTGCTCTCTTTATTTTTTTTATTATTAACAATGGGCGATATTTTTCCTTTATTTAAAATACTTTATTATAATATCCCTTACTTTAAATTATTTAGAGCACCTGTAAGATTTGTTTTCTTTTATTATTTTTTCATAATTTTTCTTATTTCAAATCTTCTTGATGAAATTTACAATAATAAACAAGTATCAAAATTTTTTCAAAAAATAATTATATTATTTTCAATAACTTTTTTGCTTATTTTGTTAATAAATAAATTTGAAGTATCTAAATTGTTTAAATATTTTAAAATACAAAAAATTTTATTTTTTATAAACAAGGTAAATCAAAATTTTGTGATTGTGAAATTTGCACTTATTAAATTTTTAATATTTAATATTATTTATTCACTTCTATTTTTTTTAAAAATTGATAAAAAGTTTTTAAAAATTATCATTATTTTCTTATTTTTAGAATTATTTCTTATTTATCAAAATTCAGTTTTTATAAAAATTGATAAGGATAAAATATTAAACAATTCATTATATAAAAAAATAAAAGAAATTGCAGAAAATAACAGAGTATATTTTACTTATAATTATAGGACAATAAATGATACATTATTCTATAAAATAAAATCACTTAATGGATACTCGCCTTCATTACCATACAATTTTGTTGAATTTGTAAATATTAATAAAAAAAATTACAATTTTTTTTATGAAAAATTATCAAATAGAATTATAAATTTGAGTATAGATTCAAATATATTTAATATGCTTAATGCAAAATATATTATTTCAAATACATTATTAGATAATTCAAAATTAAAATTAATAGAAATAATTGAAAATAAATATTATATTTATGAAAATACAGAAGCGTGGAATTTCATTGAAGTTTTTAATAAATTTTACATTACAAATGAAAATAACATTAATAAAATTTTAATAGAGGAGAATCCAAAATCAAAAAAATTATTTTTAATTAAAAATCCAAATTTAGAAATAAATGATGATGAACTTAATTATAAAATAAATGATTATAATGAATATTCTGAAAATAATAAATTTTGTATAAGTTTTAAAATTGATATAAATAATAATTCTCTTATCTTTTTACCAATTATGTTTGATGAGAAATTTAAAGTAATAATAAACGGCGAAAAAACTGATATTTATAAAGCTAATAAATTATTTTTGAGTTTTAAAGTTTTTAAAGGAAAAAATATAATAAAAATTATTTATAATTAACTAAATCATTTAAGAAACTTTAATAATTTATCATAAATAATTCTTTTTAAAAAAGTCAAATTTAATAAATCATTTTTACCCGTTAAAGAATCAAAAATAATTTGGAAAAAATGAGATTTAAAAAATTCAAAATAAAAAATTTTTTCACGCTTAATTAAATCATTTATTGTAAAATGTTCAGTTTGAATAATAGGCATATTAAATTTTATTTGTGAGTATTTGTTGTCAACAAAATAATTATTCTTTATGCAAATATCATATAATTTAGTGCCTGGTAATGGAGTAGCAAAAGAAGTAGCGACACCATTTAATTTTAACTCTTTTATTTGTTTTATTGTTTTATTAAAAGATTCATTTGTTTCTTCAGGCATACCAATAATATAAAAAGCAAAAATTGATAAATTTAATTTATTTGCAGCAGTAACAACTTCTTTTATTTTCTCATCAGATAATTTTTTCCCAATTATTTTATTTCGTAAATATTCATCTCCACTTTCAATTGCAATACATATTCTTTTGCAGCCTGATTCTTTAAATTTTTTTAATACTTCATAATCTAAAGTATTTGCCGAAAGTCCATTTGGAGTATTCCATTTTATTTTTATTTTTCTTTCAATTATTTTTTCGCAAATTTCTAATGTTCTTTTTTTTGACAGAGAAAAATTATCATCCATAACAAAAAGTTCTTCTATTTTATACCTATCAACTAAATATGAAATTTCCTCAATTACATTTTCAGTACTTCTTGCACGCCAATGAGGTCCGTGAGATAAATACATACTACAAAATGAACATCTATTAGGGCAAGAACGGCTGGTAATTATACTTGCTTTACGATTTGAACCTAAGCCGTATAATTTCATTTTATAATTTATATAAAATTCGTAATTAATACTTTCTCTATCAGGGAATGGAAGTATATCAAGATTCTTTATAAAATTTTTTTTAGGTTTTATTTTAATTTCACTATTTTCTTTATAACCAAATCCATCTATTGTTTGATATGATAAATTATTTATTTTTGCATTAATAAAATTAGTAAAACTTTCTTCACCTTCTCCAATTATAACATAATCAATAAATTTTGATTCTAATGTTTTTTCTGGAAATATTGTTGGATAAATTCCACCAACCAAGATTTCAATATTATTTAAATTTCTTTTAATTTTTTCTGCTAATAAAAACATCTCTTTGCTTCTTAATGAAAACATATTACTAATACCGATTAAATTTGGTTTATATTCTTTTATTAAATCAATAATTTCATCATCATTTAATCCATACTGATAATAATTTTTAACTTTTTTTATTTTAGAACAAGAGATAGCATCAATTATTTTAATATCTATTTCATTATTAAAATGTTTTTTTAAATAAGAAGAGATATATAAAATACCAAGGGGCTCGCATAAATAAAAATTCAAACTTTCAAAAATAAAACCTGGATTTATTAAACAAATTTTATATTTATCTTTCAGCATAAATAAATAAATTTCCAACTTTAAAAGATAACTCAATGTTATTGAGTTGAAATTTTTTTAAAGTTTTTATTGCTATATTCTTATAAAAAAAATTCAAAGGAAGCATTTCTATCCAATAATTTAAGGTATATGTATTTTTCATTGAATATATTTTTATATTTTTATAACCAGTTATAGTTAAAATTTTTTTTATTGTTTGAGGACTAAAATAATATATATGTCCTAAATTTATGATTGGATTTTTTTCGCCTAATAAAAAAGTAAGATAAGAATTTATATTATGAACAACCAATATTATACAGCCATCCGATTTTAATATATTTCTACAATCAATTAAAAACTTATCAGGCTTTAATATATGCTCTAAAACCATAAATGCACAAATAACATCAAAACTTTTTTCAGAAAATAATTTATTTGAAAATGTCTTATTTATAATTCTCTCTTTTAAAGAATTATCTAATAAAGATAAATTTAATTTTGCTGGTTCTAATCCATAAATATTATAATAATTATTATTAAATAATATTTTTAAAAAGTCACCATTACCACAACCAATTTCAAGAATAGATTTATTTTTATCTTTTATAAATTTTTTAAAATAAGAAAAATAAATTTTAGCAGCATTAAAATTATCTTTTGAATAAGTATCAGTTGAACTATCTTTATATAATTTTGCTAATTCTTCCTCATCCAAAACAGGATTTGAATAAATAAGATTACATTTTTTACATTTCAAAATTCTATAATGATTAAAATTATTTCTTGCACGAGTTGATACAAATTCAGCTTTAATTTGTTTTAAAGTAATTGTTGGGTTATATAATATTACAGCATTATCATTATTATTACAAAAAAGGCATTTTGGTTCATACATATTTTGAATAGTCATTAATAAATTTTTTTATTTCTTCTTCTGTTTCGTATTTCTTTCCATTATGTAAAATTTTGTTTCTAATGAATTTAGGTCTATTTTTAGTCTCTTCAATTATTTTCGCAATATAATCACCTAAAATACTTATAGCAATTATTTGAAAACTTCCAATGCCTAAAATTAAAAGAATAATAGTAGTTGTTCCTTTAGCATTTATTGGTGGTTTAAGGAAATACATAGTTAAGTAAAATATTGTTAATAGTAAAGTAATTATGAATAATATAATTCCTATTGATTGAATATAATATAAAGGTTTCATACTAAATGAGAAAATTCCTTTTTTAGCCCACCAAATATTTTTAAAAAAGTTATTTGTACTCCTTCCAAATAATCTTTCACCTCTAATATACGGAATACCAATTTGTGTACCACCTACCCATGCACGAAGACCACGAATAAAAATATCTTTTTCAGAAAATTCAACAATTTTTTTATAGATTTTTTTATCCATTAATGAAAAATCACCAGCATCAACAGGAATTTTAATATCAGATAATTTACTAAAAATACGATAAAATAGTTTATAAAAAAATTGCATATATAATGGTGCTTCTCGTTTTATTCGTTCGCCATATACTACTTCATAACCCTCTTCCCATTTTTTAATAAATTCAGAAATTAATTCTGGTGGGTCTTGACCATCACCATCAAAAAGAATTACAGCATCACCTCTTGCTATTTCCATACCGCTAATAAATGCTGATTGTGAACCAAAATTTCTTGTATGAGAAATACCTATAACCTTATTATCTTTCAAACATAATTTATATATTTCTTCTTCATCATTTGCTGGACTTCCATCATTTACAAATATTATTTCATAATCTACTTTTATTGTTTCTAATGATTTTATTATTCGTTCATACATAATTGGAATTGATTGATTATCTTTATAACAAGCTAAAATTAAAGAAATTTTCTTTTTAACTTCTGGTATATAAATATATTGTTCTCTCTTTTCAAATTCTTTTTCCCATGCTGCAGTCATTTTTAATCCTTCTTCTAATTCAGTTGAATATTCCCACGACATTATTTTTTTCGCAAGTGATGGTTCTGCATACCAATTTTTTAAATCCCATTTTCTATTAACCATTGAACCAAAAATTGGTTCTTCTTCTATATTAAATATTTTTTTTGCTAAATATACTATTTCTTCTATCGTTGTTTTTTTACCTGTTCCAATATTTACTACAATTCCTGGTTGCGTTTTACAAATTGTTACTGCAGATTTAACTAATGCAGCAGTAGTATCATCAATATAAACAAAATCTCTTGAAATATCTTTATTTACAAAATTTGGTAATTTTCCTTTTAAACAATTAGTAATAAGAGTTGGAATTAATCTATCTCGTTCTTCCCATTTACCATAAACAGAATATAATCTTAAGTTAACACACGGAAAATTATATATTTTTCCATAATATTTAATTAAATAATTAGCACCAACTTTTGATACTGCATAATCACTATTAGGAATTAATTCGCTATCTTCTTTAGGTGCTTCACAATTTAATCCATATTCAGATGAAGAACCTGCATGAACAAACGCATCACAACCAATTTCTAATGCATTTCTTAAAAGATTTAAAGTTCCAATATAATTTGTATAATGAATTTTATCTATTTCATTTTGCCTTGAATATGAACCATAAGCAGATAAATTGAATATTGTTAAAGGTTTATATTTTAAAAATATATTCTTTACATCATTGTTATTAGTTATATCTAATGTTAAAAGTTTTTCAGAACTAACTTCTTTCAAACGCCAACTTTGTTTAGGTAATCTTGAACAGCCAAAAACATCATCCCGAATTTTTAATAAAGAAAATAATAAATTCGCACCTATAAAACCCGAACAACCAATAATAAAAATAGGACCTTTTAATTTTAATGCTAATTCTTTTTCTTTATTCGACCAATTATCAGAAAACAATATATCATTTTTCATATAATATTTTTTTAATATTATTTAATATTGAAATTTCATCAAGTTCTGATTTTTTTTGATGATATTTTTGACTACCATAAGTTCCATCAGGATAACCTTTTGCAAATAAATGAATTATTTTACAATTTATTTCTTTTTCTAATAATAATAATGCTAAATTTTCAGCTAAACCACCTCTTTTACAATGTTCTTCTATAACTATTATTTTTTTTGTTCTTTTTACACTTTCTATTAGTTCTTCTGATAAATTGACTAATGGTAATTCTGACACAACAAAAATATCAACATCATTAATTGAACTATCAATTTTTAAAGAATTAAAAACATTTAAAACAATTGGTCCCAAAGTAATAATAGTTATTTTATTACCATTATAAACTTTTCTTATTGGACTAAACTCAGCAAGAGAAATATCGGCTGGCTTATTACCATAACCTAATCTTAAATAAACAGAATGAGGACATTCAAGCATTTTTTTTACTGCTGATTCAACATCTTCATTACAAAAAGGGATAAAACATTTTATATTTGGCATACAAGATAAAACAGCAATATCTTCTAAAGCATGATGTGTGGCGCCCATAATTCCATAACCATAACCTCCGCCATTACCAACTAATTTAACATTCATATTATGGAGACATACATCAAGCCGAATATGTTCAATAGCACGAAAAACAATAAATGGAGCAATACTATAACAAACTGGTATCAAATTCTCACTTGCTAAACCAGCAGCAACTGCTATTAAATTTTGTTCAGCAACTCCCATATTTATAAATCTATCTTTTAATTTGTTGCGCACATTTTCTAAAGCCATAAATCCAACATCACCTGTAAGAAAAATTATTCTTTCATCTTTTTCACCGTATTTTTCAATTGCTAAAGAAAATTCCCTACGCATCTAATATTTTCTCCAATTCTTTTATTGCTTTTTGATACTCTTCATCAGTCATACTTAAATAATGCCATTCTAATTTGTTTTCCATAAATGATATTCCAGAACCTTTTGTTGTTTTAGCTATTATACAATTTGGTTTATCATTATTAAATTTATGTAATTCTAAAAATGCATTTTCAAGGGATAAAAAAGAGTTCCCATTTTCCGCAATAACAACATTAAAATTAAAAGAACGCCATTTATCTACTAATGGTTCGAGATTTAAAATTTCACTACATTTACCAAAACCCTGTAAATTATTATTATCAATTATCACAAATAAATTTTTCAATTTATGATGAGAAATAAATAAAGCAGCTTCCCATGTCGAACCTTCATTACAATCGCCATCTGATAATAAACAATAGATATTAAATTTTTTTTTAGTAAATTTATTTGAAAGTGCTAATCCAGCCCCAAGTGATAATCCATGCCCTAAACTTCCTGTTCCAAATATTATATCTTTTATTTTTCTATTACAAGGTGGATGTGCAGCTAAATATGTCCCTTCTTGATAAAATGTATTAAGTAAATCTTCTTTTATTCTTTTTGATTTTGCTAAAACAGTATAAAAAGCAGCAGCGCTATGGCCTTTTGATAAGATAAATTTATCTTCTTCTTTCATTTTTTTAAAAAATAAATAAATTAAAATATCAAGGCATGATAATGAAGAACCAATATGGCCTGCATTAGCTTTCTTATATAATTCTAATAATTTTAAACAACAATCATATTTTATTTTTTTTAACTCTTTTATTTCCATATATATAATCTTATATTATATTAAATAAATTTAAAAATTTCAATAAAATAAAAAATTTTTTTCTGAAAATCTTTTCAAAAAATTTTTAATAAATATTTGTTCATTATTATCAAAAATCCTGAAAACATATTATCTTATAAAAACTCATAAAAAATCAGACTTGCTTAGCTAAAGCGGTTTTAAACTATATATTTCAATTTAACGGCTGAAAGTAAACTAATATATTCAAATCAAATTTTAATGTAAATAAATACTTTTGTTATGTTAAAAAATTTTGCATAAATATTTTTTTCAAATAAATTTTTTTTAAATCGTTTGCAATCATCTGAAATAATTTTATTTAAAATAATATAACTTAAAAGATTGCGTTATTATTTCATTTTGAAAATCACTTATTATTTATCGGGCCGGTCGGATTTGAACCGACGACCCCTACCACCCCAAGATAGTGCGCTAAACCAGACTGCGCCACGGCCCGTTTTTTCCTAATATTTATTATTATAAATAATTTCTTAAATATTTATAGTCAAGAAAATTTTATTTTTTTCATTTTATAATTTACATCTTCTTTTCAAATCTAAAAAGTTCTTTTGCTAAATATCTGTAATTTTTTTCTCAATAAAAATAATATCATTTTAAATTATTCCATTTCTTTTATTTCAAAAAGATTATTTGAATTATCCTTTATAAATAATAAATCATAATTACCTCGCGGTATAATAAAATAATGATATTTTGTTCTTTTTATTTTTTCTATAAATTCATTTCTATTTTTTACATTAAAACAAATATGACTGAAATATTTTGGTTCACTCTTACCAAAACAAAATAATTCAATTGTTAAATAATTATTATTAAGAACAACAATTAAAATCTCTTTCTCTACATCAAATATTTTTTTTGCTATATCTGATGAAATATTAAATTCTCTTATTTTCTTAAATCCTAAAATATTTATATAAAAATTTTGAATATCATCAAAATCATTAATTGTTAAACCAATATGATTTAATTTTAATTCACTCATTTTCACACCACCTCTTTTAAATTTTTAAAAAATTTTTCTTTACAAAATATAACTTTTTTTATTATAATTTAAAAAAATTTTTAAAATAGGAGTTATGAAAGATTATTATAATATAATTATCATAATTTCAATAGTATTTTCCATTATTGGTTGTGGGGGCGGTGATAAATCCAATAATACAACAATTTCTCCACAATATACAATTACACTAAATAATCTATATGATACTTATATTTTTACAAATTCAACAGCAGAATATTACTTGAATATTTCAATAATGGTTCAGATAATTTAAGTATTTCTTTTCTAAATAATTTACCTTCATTTGCAACATTTAATACAAATAAAATTATTTTTTCACCAACAACAAATGATACAGGCGAATATATAATAACAATAAAAATACAAAATTCAACAGGTTCATCAATAACAATTGATTCATTTATTGTTGATGTTTTTTCACCAACTAATTACACACCATCACCAGATGATTGGCGAAAAAAGATTATGTATTTA
>Ga0116166_1003493_pt1 | contig 12112 bp, 9 predicted proteins | sample AD_JPNMR2_MetaG_FD_89884 | JGI IMG/M metagenome (GOLD analysis project Ga0116166, IMG submission 89884) | Active sludge microbial communities of municipal wastewater-treating anaerobic digesters from Japan - AD_JPNMR2_MetaG | ecosystem: Engineered > Bioreactor > Anaerobic > Digestate | place...
AGGGCAACTGCGTGCAGAAATAGTCTGCGGCCTCGAGGAGCGAGGGACTGATCGGCCCGGATCGGCGCCACGATCCAGGGACGATGAAATAGTAAACTGGGATACCGAGAGAGCGAGCGAAACGTCCGACGCGCACATTGAAGGCGCCGAAATCGATCGGCACCAGGACGGCAGGCGGGTGCGCGCGCAGGTGCCGGCGTAGAGCGGCATAGCCCGCGAGGGCACGATGCAGGACCTTGAGCGCGTTGACGACGCCGATGGAGCCCCAGGTGCTGGAATCACGAACGAGGGTCACCCCTGCCCGGCGCATGCGCGGCCCCCCGATCCCGGATACCACGATGTTTGGGTCCAGGTCTCGGAGGGCCCGCGCCAGTTCGGCGCCGAATAGGTCGCCCGAGGCTTCACCGGCCGTGATGACGATTCTCACGGCACTATCACTTGGGCATATCGAGCTGGCGCCCGTGCCGGCCCGTCGGCACGGCTAGGAGGAAGCTCACCAGGTAGTCGCGCTCTTCGCTGGGGGGCACCTCGGCCTGGATCCGTTCGACCGCCTGCTGGAGGTTGAGCCCGGCGCGGTAGAGAAGTCGGTACGCCTCCTTGAGCTGCTCGCGCACCTCCGCGGTGACACCTGCGCGGCGCAAGCCAACCACGTTCAGGCCGTGGGGCTGGAGCTGCTCTCCCTGGACGAGCATGAACGGGGGTACGTCCTGCACGACGCGCGACATCCCGCCGATCATGGTCATCTTGCCGATGCGCACGAATTGATGCACGCCAACGAAGCCACCGAAGACGACGCGGTCTTCCACAGTGGCATGCCCGCTGATGCCCACGTAGCTGGCGATGGTGATGTTGTTCCCCAGACGCGCGTTGTGGCCGACATGAGCGTAGGCCATGATCATATTCTCGTTGCCGACGATGGTCGCGTTGCCTTCGCCGGTGGCGCGGTGAATGGTAACGCCTTCCCGAATGATGTTACGCTCGCCGATCAACAGGAAAGTTTCTTCACCCTGGTACTTGGTGTCTTGCGGCGCGCCACCAAGAATGGCGCCGCTCGCCACCTGGCACTCCGCGCCGAGCGTCGTACCTCGCTCGATGACGACGTGCGCCCCCAGGCGCGAGCGATCGCCAATCCGGACGGCGGGCCCGATCACGGTGTAGGGCCCGATCTCGACATCGACGCCGATCTCTGCATCGGGGTCGATAATAGCGGTCTCATGGATTGCCATCTCAGGAAGTCTCCGCGGCCCCTTCATTCGCGATCGCCGCTGGGTCTACCACAGCACAAGTAAACTCGCCCGATACCGCAACCTGGCCTTGCACGCTCGCGGTGATCTCCACCTTCACGAAGCGGCCGCGGTTGCGGAGCATATTCACCTCGATGCGGAGAGTGTCGCCCGGAACCACCGGCTTGCGGAAGCGGACATTATCGATACCGGCGAACATGGCGAGCTGGCCCTTGTTGCGCGGATCCGAGAGCAGGAGCACGGCGCCCACCTGAGCCATCGCCTCGAGGATCAGCACCCCCGGCATGACAGGCGCACCGGGAAAATGGCCCTGGAAATGGGCCTCATTCATCGTCACGTTCTTGATCCCGACGGCGCGTTCACCGACGACGACTTCCTCCATGCGATCCACTAAGAGGAAGGGGTAGCGGTGTGGGATGACGTTCTGGATTTGCACGACGTTCATCGCAACAGGGCCTCCATTCTTACGAGCGCGAATCGCCCAGCCGGGCCGACTTCACCCGGCAGACTCGTGCGAGGAACCGGATCGAGTTGCCCCGTCCAACTGACACAACTCCAGGATCCGGCCCACCAGTGACGCGTTCAGCGCGTGCCCACCACGCACCGCGATCACGTGCGCGCGCAGGCGACGCCCGAGAAGCGCCAGATCTCCAATCATATCCAATATCTTGTGGCGAGCAAACTCATCGGCAAAGCGCAACGGCGATAGGATCCGATCCGGGGCAATGACGACGGTGTTTTCCAGCGAGGCTCCCCGTGCCAGGCCACGCTTACGGAGCTCCTCAGCCCATTCCAGGAAGCCGAAAGTGCGCGCGGGCGCCACCTGTTCGGCGAAGGTGCCAGGATCCACGTCGGCGCTCACGACCTGGGTGCCCACCATCGGGTGGTCATACTCGAGCACGTAGGTCACCTTGAACGCCGGCGCCGGCAACGCCAGGATGCTCGCATCTCCCTGGCGCACCCACACCGGCTGCGCCAGATCGAGCCACTCTCGCGGCTGATCCAGATCTCGCAGGCCGACGCGCTGTAACGCCTGCACATACTCGAGGGCGCTTCCATCCAAGGCCGGAAGCTCATCGCCCTCTACCAGGACGCGGGCGTGATCGACCCCCAACGCCCAAAGAGCGCTCAGGAGATGCTCCGTCGTCGCCACGCGGATCTCGCCGGCAGCGAGCACCGTACAGCGAGGCGTCGCCTGCAGTGACGAAAGATGCGCCGGGATGCTGACGGCTGGCTGGTCGGCACGATGGAAGCGGATGCCCCCTTCGCACGCCGGCTGAACTGTGACCGCCACCGCTTCGCCGGAATGGATGCCCACGCCACGCAGGGTGAAGGAGTCCCGCACGGTTGTCTGTAGATCGAGGTTGCTTGTGTACACCAGGCGTCATTATAACATATTCACGCGGGGGACGGAAGCCCCCGCGCGAGATCGTCGCGCCCAGGGTCTCCAGTGGGACGCAGGGGCCAGCTCTCCCACGCCGCAGCCCGAGCTGGCGGCGATACTACGGATGAAGGGAACAGACGCGGATGGAAAGGTGCAGGCCACGCGGATTTCCCGCCCGCTGGGGCCGGAAGCGCGAAGCAATACAGTGCGGGGCGATACGGAACGCCGCCTCGGGAAGAGCGAAGGGGGTGGGCCGCCCCGCGGCCCACCCCCTTCGCTGAAGTAGCAAGACTACTTCTTCTCCTCTTCCTTCGCCCGCTTGGCCTCCTCGATGATCTGCTGGACCACGTTCGCGGGGGCTTCCTCGTAGTGGGAGAACTTCATCGTGTAGGTGGCACGACCGCGCGTAATGGAGCGCAGGTCGATGCTATAACGATGCAGCTCGCCCAGGGGCACCTGAGCCCGAATGAGCTGCGTGCCCGGGGCGATCTGGTCCATGCCCTGAACCCGACCGCGCTTTCCATTGAGGTCAGAGATCACGTCGCCCATATTCTCCTCGGGAACGGTGATCTCGACATCGTAGATCGGCTCCTGGATGCTTGGGTTCGCCTTGAGCACGCCTTCCTTGAACGCCTGCGAAGCGGCGATCTTGAACGCGAGCTCCGAGGAGTCCACCGTGTGGTAGGAGCCGAAGGTAAGCACCACTTCGACGTCGGTCACGGGATAGCCGGCCAGAACGCCTTCAGCGAGCGCTTCCTCGACGCCCTTCTGGACGGCGGGGATGAACTGCTTCGGCACGACGCCACCCACGATCTCATCGCCGAACTTGAAGCCCTCGCCGGGCGCCGGCGAGATGCGCAGAACGACGTGCCCGTACTGGCCGCGACCGCCGGTCTGCTTCTTGTGCTTATACTCTTGCTCGACGGTCTTCTTGATGATCTCCTGATAGGCCACGCGCGGCTCGCGCGTCTGGACAGCAACGCCCATGCGCTGGAGGCGATCCACGACCACCGCCAGGTGCTGGTCGCCCATGCCGGCGATAATCGTCTCCTTGGTCACCGTGTCGCGATAGGTGCGGAACGCCGGGTCGGCATCGGCCAGGCGAGCAAGGCCAGCGCCCAGCTTGTCCTCATCGCCCTTGGTCTTCGGCTCCACCGCGTAGAACATGACCGGCTCGGGATACTCCACCTGCGGATAGACGATCGGCTTGGACTTATCGGCGAGGGTATCTCCGGTATGCACATGCTGCAGCTTCGCCACCGCGGCGATGTCGCCCGCGTTCACCTGCGGCACCGGCTCCTGGTGCTTGCCGCGCATGATGAGGATCTGGCCGATGCGCTCGTCGTGCTTGCGCGTGGCATCGTAGACGCTGGAATCGGCGCGCAGCGTGCCGGACCAGACACGGAAGAAGTTGAGCTTCCCCACGTAGGGATCGGCGGTGGACTTGAAGACGTAGGCGGAGAATGGGGCGTCCATGCCCGTCTGGCGCTTCTCTTCCTCCCCGGTATCCGGGTGCTTCCCTGTCACCGTCCCGCGGTCGAGGGGGCTGGGGACGCACTCGACGATCAGATCGAGCAGCGGTTGAACGCCGATATTGTCGGCGCCTGCGCCCAGGAGGATCGGGAAGAGGGTGCGCTCGCGAACGCCCTTCCGAATGCCGCGGATGATGTCCTCGCGGGTGATCTCCTCCTCCATGAGGAACTTGTCGCCCAGCTCCTCATCCACATCCGCCAGCGCCTCAATCAGGGTGTTGCGGTATTCCGCGACGGTATCGGCCAGTTCAGCCGGCACGGGGCCTTCCTGGGGCTCCTTGCCCTCGTTCCAGGTGTAGGCCTTGTCGCTGACGATGTCGACGACGCCGCGGAAGTTCAGCTCGGAGCCCACCGGCACCTGCACGGCCACGGCCGCCTTGCCGAAGCGCGTGCGGATACCCTCCACCACGCCCTCAAAGTTGGCGTTCTCGCGGCGCATCTTGTTGATGAAGAAGATGCGCGCCAGGTTGTTCTGTTCTGCCAGGCGCCAGTAGAGCTCGGTGCCCACTTCCACTCCGGCCACGGCATCCACGAGCACGATCGCCCCTTCAACAACACTCAGGGCGCTGCGAACATCCGCCTGGAAGTCCATGAAGCCCGGCGTATCGATGATGTTGAGCTTGTGGTCCTTCCACTCCAGGGGAGCGAGTGCCGCGCTTACGGAGATTTGTCGTTTGGTCTCATCCTCTTCGTAGTCGGTGACCGTGTTGCCCTCTTCGACTCGTCCCATGCGAGTGGTGACGCCGGCGTCGAAGAGCATGGCCTCTGCAAGCGAGGTCTTGCCCGCTCCCCCATGGGAGATCAGGGCGACATTCCTGATTTGGCCAGGTTCATACGGTTTCATCAATATCCATCTCCTTCAGCAAGTGCCCTCCGGGTATGGAGATCACGGAAGCAGGGACGCCCGGGCCACCCGCTCGTTTCCATACACTGACCCCACTTCACCGCAGGCAGCCGCACGGCGGCCTCCTGGGCGAAGAGCAAGTCAACCAACCATTTCCTCGCAAGGATCGGCTCTGCAGGCAACGCAGCGCCTTCTGGGGCAGGCTTCGGCTCACATCCTGGTTGAGCCTGGCCCGGAGGCCCGCTCTCGCGGATGTGCAAGCTTCCGGGTCGATAGGGAAAACCCTCCGTCCCATCCACGCGTGCCGTTCAACGTGTATTCTCTTTTCGATGCGCACCAGCCTTCTCCCCCCATCGTCTGGCGGAAGTTGCTGCGCCCGAGGGTTCTGGCTGCGTTCTCCCCGGTAAAGCAAAGGGTCCAGGCCACGAGAAGATCCCGCGCTGACCTGGACCCTTCAAAAATCAGAGCGCCCAAGGGAACGTCCCCCTCCAGGTAGCCCCGGCGACACCCCGTTCGCCACCGGGTAGCCCGGGCAAAGTGAGAGCGCACTATCACGCGCAGTCGGGCTTTTCTGCATCCAAAGAGCAGGGGTATCCCCCCTTTTGTTCATTATATGGGGGTAGCCGCTTCCTTGTCAAGATCGGCAGCTCAACGCGCGATGATGCGGAACCGAGTGCCCCTCGTTCTGTCCTCAGTCGTGAGGATTCCGCGGGACGTGGTGTGCGGAAGGTGGTCTGGTGTTCAGGAAGCAGAGGCGAGGGATGGAGTGGATACTGCACGGGACCGTCGGCATCCTTGGCGCCGTGCTGGCTGTCTGGATCTTCGGGCACGCCGCCTATTCGTGGGGGCTTGTTCGGGTGCGTGTTTCCGTGGCCCCAGCGCGCCATGGCGACACCGCGATTGTGCTCACCCCCATCGGCGAGATCACCGCGCGCACGCATCGCGCCCCCGTGCGCCTCACCGTGCAGCTCGACCGGCTCCATCTGGGCGCTGTGCGTCGCATGGCCAAGGAGATCCCCGACGCCAGCGAAGTGCTCGCCGAGCTGGAACAGCGCGCCTGCCGCAGCATTGGTCGGTATGCATTCCGCCTGCTGCTCCTGGCCCTTGCCGGGGGCACGCTCGCCAGCCTCATGCTGCTGCGCGGATCCGGTCCCTGGCACCTCTTCTCCGGCTTTGTCGGCCTCGCCGCCACCTCACTGGTGCTCGTCGCCACAGTGGGCACCTACGATCGCGGCGGCTTCGCGAGCCCGCGCTATACCGGGCCGCTGGCCGAGGCGCCCGGGGCAATCCGCTTCGCGCGCGATGGCCTCGCCCGCCTCAGCCGGCTTCGCGGGCGCATGGACACCATCGCCGCTAGCCTGGCGCGTTTCTACGCCTCCCTGGGCGACTCCGGCCCCCGGGTGCCCGCCCAGACCGACCTACGCGTGCTCCATATCAGCGATCTCCACAACAACCCGGTCGCGATCGATTTCGTGGAGCGCCTAGCGCGCCACTTTCAGGTAGATCTGATCGTGAACACCGGCGATATCACCGACTATGGAACCGAAGTGGAAGAGGCGTTCATCCAGCGCCTGCGCCAGCTACCGGTACCTCAGCTCCTGGTCGCCGGCAACCACGATTCGCAGACCACCCTCCGTACGCTGGATCGCGAGGCCGAGGTGCGCGTGCTGGATGGCGAGAGCGTGGTGGTGCACGGGATCCGCTTCGCGGGCTGGCCGGATCTGGTGTCGAAGCGCCAGGGCTATGGCAGCGTGAACCCCTCCAGCGAAGACCTGGATCGCCTTCAGAAAGAGATACGCGAGGGCGTCGCCGCCCTGCCCGACCGCCCACATGTGCTCCTGGTCCATAACCACCGCGTTGCCGAGCAACTCGGTGGCGTAGCTCCGGTGATCCTTTACGGGCACAACCACCGCCCGTCGGTACGCCGCACGCCCCGAAGCACCTTCATCAACGCCGGCACGACCGGAGGCGCCGGCGCCCGCTACTTCGAGGCGCGCAACGGCGTGCCCTACTCCGCCGTCGTCCTCCACTTCTCCCGCGAGGAGCCGGGGCACCTCCTGGCGGCAGATCTGCTTCAAGTGCACGGCCCCGAAGGCGAGTTCGTCCTCCAACGCCACATGCTCAACGGTACCATGAATCGGGAGAAGCATCTCCTCCCGGCGCCTCCGCCGGCGCACGCCGGCCAGCCATAGCGGCGTTTCCCTTACGAACCCCTCGCGCTCGCCTCTTCCACAGACGGCATCCCACGAGGAGTTCGCCAGGCCAGCCTGGAATAGACTCGCCAAGAGAGCGCCATTCGGCGCCGTTTTCACAGAGAGAGACACCATGCGAGTGCTGCTTCTATTCCTTTTGGCCATCACGACCACCGCGGCTGGCGCCGCTGAGAAGGATGCCGGCCTGCTTCCCAACCCCGGCTTTGATAAGGAGATGTCGGGTTGGGTCTTTCGCCCTGGGGATCCCTCGCTGGCGGCCATCGTGGATGCAGGCGGCGAGCGCGGCAAGGTGCTCGAGCTGCACCCGGACGGGAAGATCCTCGGCGTCGAAACCGAGAAGCTGGAGCTTGGCAAGGCGCTGGAGGCCGATGCCGCCTATGAGGTGACCGCCCTCCTGAAGAACGAGGAGATCAAGAACGGCGTCTTCGCTTTCTCCATGTACTGCTACGACGCCGCCGGGAAGGCGCTGCGCCAGATTGCCTTCTACGGCCTCAACACCAAATCGGCGCCGCACGATTGGAAGCGAGTCCGGGGCGAGTTTGGCAAAGGCTCGGCCAATCCGCTTCCGGAAGGCACGGCGAGTATCTGCATTCGCTTCTCCTTCTACGAAAAGAGCGGCAATTGCCAGGCAAAGGTTCTGGTGGATGACGTGATCCTGAAGAAACATCAGCCGGCCGTGAAAAACGACTGGCCGGCCGAGGTAGTGGCCGATGTCGGCGACCTCCAGGTGCGCTTCGAGAGCCGCTCCTTCTGGACGCTCTACCGAATCGATTACCAGGGCACCCGCCTCTGCCATGACCGGTGGGGTTCCCACTACGGCACGGTCGCCTTCTTCCCGGGCGTTGGCTTCATCGGCAGCGGGCACACCGAGAATGAGAACGAGGAGGTTCTCTCTCGCGCGCTGGAGGTGGATGGCAAGCCGGTCGCCCAGCCCGAAACCACTTACCGGTGCCGCAAGATCGTCCTCCGCAAGGAATCGAAGGTTCGCACGCTCCATTATAAGACGACGATCACCGTCGCTGATAACCGCATCTGGGAAGAGGTCATCCTGAAAGCGGATGAACCGACCAAGGTCGATCTCATCTACCACTTCATGCACCCGTGGACGCACACCGCCACCGAGTATCTGGCCGAGATGCCCGACGGCACTCGGGTAGAGGGCAGCTTCACGGATAGCAAGAAGCTGTTGCTGGACAAGCCCGCGAAGTGGTCCGCTATCTACGATGCCCCCAGCGGTAAGGGAGCGGTGACCTACGTCCTCGAAGTGCCGGAGGCCCAGCCCTGGTCCACCCTCTATTGGGACCAGCCCGAGCGTTACCGGAAGCACTATCTGAGGACCTTTGTGAAGAGCACCGTTCCGGCGAATGAGGAGCTGCGCTACCGCATCGTGACCGTTCCGTTCGCCGCAGCGGCGGAGAAGTGGAAGGAAGAAGCCGCGAAGGTCGCAGCTACCTGCGCGCCGGGCTCCTAGCCGTGAGAAGCTCACCTGGCCTCGAGCACGCGTTTCAATAGATGAAGCCCGAGAGGAGACCGGGAGTAGCAAGGGGCCGTAGTGAGGCGGCGTGCGCAAAAGGGGGCGAACGCCGCCTCAGTGGTCTCAGTACCCCATCCGTTGCCATGCACAATCACAACCTGAGAGAGATCCTGGGGCTCAGCCAGCGGGGAGGCCGAATGCTCAACCTGCTCGACCTGGTGGATGCCAACACCGTGGATCTGCCGGTGGCCTCGCTTCTGGCGGGCGCGGTGGCATCGGGCGCATCCCTGCTCACCGCGGCCCGGCCTGGCAACGCCGGGAAGACGACGGTGCTGGCCGCGCTTCTCTCCTTCATCCCGCCGGGCAGGCGCATTGTCACCGTGCCAGATGGCCCGCCCCGGAGCGTGCCGCCGGACACGTGCCTTCTGGCGCACGAGATCGGCTCCGGTCCCTGGTATGCCTACCTTTGGGGAGGCGCGGCGCGAGGCTTTTTCGAGGCCGCAGCCGCCCCCGGCGTGCAGGCAGCCTCGTGCATCCACGCCGACACGCTAGAAGAGCTACGGATGACGCTGTGCGGGCCATCCATCGGCCTGGGAGAGAAGGAGTTCGCCGCGATTGACCTGGTGGCGTTCCTGCGCCTCGACCGCACCCTGACGGGCTACCGGCGCCGCGTCTGTGCCGTCTATGCGGCCACCGGCACCCCGGGCGCCATGAGCCACCAACAGATCTGCCGTTGGAACGAGGCGACCGATTCTTTCACCGTGGACGCCGTGCCAGAGCGGTGGGCGGCTGTCTCGGAGCGCGCGGCTGAGTTCCTCGAAGCCGCGCGCACGGCCGGCTGCACCCGCTTCGAAGAGCTGTTCGCGCGCTGGGCCACCACCTGACCGCTAGAGTTTCGGGGGCGGAGGCGGAGCGGAATCGCTACGGACGGTGAGCGGGCTGATCGACACGGCCTGGCTGGCGATTCCCCTGGTATCCGCGGCGCTAATCGACGCATAATAGCGTTGATCGGCACTGCTGAGGTTAGCGGGCACCTGGATCGAGACCTCGTAGTAGCCCGCCTGGTTCCAGGTCATGTCATGGACCGCCTGCGACCCATCCGGGCGGGTGAGCGTTGCCCGGACCCACGCCACGCCGGAGGCATCGGTCACCAGGGCGATGATCCGCGCCGTGCCCCCGATATCGCCCAACGAGGAGGGCTCGAACCGCGCCCAGACGATCCGGGGCGGGTCGTAATCTGCCTTCTGCTCATCGCCCCCTCCCCCGCCACATCCGGCGAGCAGGGCTCCGATGAGAACGGCCACGCACCGCAGGCATGGCCATATGCCGGCGCGCCGCGCGCGCACCTGAAGGGAATGCTTGCTCATAGAGATTCAGGGGTGCAGGAGAAACCCGTCGCTCTCCCCCACCTGCGGGGAGGGCGCGCATGGAGAATCCGTGCAGCTCCCGTCCTCCTCTCATGGTGCTCGACGGGATCCCTCTCGTACAAAGGCACTTCCAGCCTTCCCGAGTGGAATAGCCGCCGCGAGGGCAGCCCGCAATTGGGGAGGGCGCAGCCCCCGCTCCAGGAGGATCATTCGGCTTTCCCGACGCCATACTCCTGCAACGTCTCCCACATCGCCAGGATGTTCTCTGGGGGCACATCGGCCTGGATGTTGTGGACGGTGTTGAAGACGAAACCGCCGCCGGGAGCGAGGTCATCGATGCGCCGGCGCACCTCATCGCGAACATCCTGCGGCGTGCCATGTGGCAGAATACGCTGGGTATCCACTCCACCGCCCCAGAAGACGATATCGCGCCCGAACTCCGCCTTGAGCCGTCGGGTGTCCATGCCAGCCGCGCTCACCTGCACCGGGTTGAGGATATCCACGCCCACCTCGATCAGGTCCGGGAGAATCTCGACGACACTACCACAGGTGTGGTAGAAGACGAAGACGGGCGCCTGCTTCTTGATGTGGGCGAAGAGCTGCGCCTGGCGGGGCTTCACCACCTCGCGGTAGACGCGCGGGTTCATCAGCAGGCACTGCTGCATCCCCAGGTCGTCCCCCTCCATCGCGATATCCACCAGGTCGCCCACTTCGGCCAGGGCGCGCTCCCAATAGCGCAGCTTCGTTTCCAGGATGAGATCGAGCATCGCTTCGGCCATCGGCCAGTCGGCAACGAGATCGGTGAAGAAGCGCTCGAAGCCACGGAGCCAGAGGCACATCTCGGTAAGCCCCGCGCAGACGCCACCGAGGATCACGGCGCACCCGGTGTCGCGCGCCACCTGGGCGCGCGCACGCAGGCCCGCGAACCGCGCCGGGTCCTGCGGGTCCGGCCAGGGATAGCGCCGGATCTCCTCGGGCGACGTGGCCTCGGCGAGGGGGTGACCGCAAAGATCGTAATACCAGCCGTCGCGGGGCATGCGGCGGGGCAATCCCCAGGCGTCGGTGAAGGTGCGGTAGCGGCCCTCCTCCCGGATGCACAGCCTCCAGCCGGAAGGGTCGCCACTGGCCACGCCGCGCGTATCGACGCGCAGGGCCTGAAGGAGGTCTTCATCGACAGCGGCAAGCTGTTGGGTAAGGTCGCTGATTGCCGCTTCGCGCGGCGCCAGGCCGAGAGCCGGACGCAGGCGCTCATAGGCAATGCGGTGGATTCCGGTCACCTTGGTAGAGCCCAGATCAAACGGTACGCGATCCGGCTCCTGGTGCCGCAGGGTAGTCAGGATTCGCTCGCGGGATGTCATGGCGTCATCTCCTGGGGGCGGGTGCGCTGGGATGGGCGAGTGATGGCGTAACTGCGGAGCGCGTCGAGGCCAATGCGGCGAAGCACAGCGCCAAAGGTCTCGCGGGGCCGAGCTCGCTCGCTCACAAAGCCGATCACGCGCGCGGCCACCTCGGGGGCATCCTCCTCAGGGACAAAGCGCGCGAGCTCCGCCCCCAGGCAAGGCCGACGGCCTGCCTTCCCGCCCACGTAAACCGTATAGCCGACGCGAGCCGGGCGCAACGCATTGAAACCACACGCCGCTACACAATCGCCGCAGAAGTTGCACCGCTGGGGGTCGCGCCGTGGCAGGCCGCGGCGCATGATGAGCGCCCCCTCCTTGCACGCCTCGACGCACGTGCCATTCCCCTGGCACTCCCCCCGGACGAGGATCGGCTCGACGATGCCAACAAACCCGATGTCGGCGGTCTGGGGGCAGCTACACGCTTCGGCACAGCCCGAGATCGCGACACGCACGGGGATCGGGATGGCTTCGCTCTCGAGGAGCCCGCTCAGGGCCATTGCCAAGGAGCCGGCATCCACGAAGTAGCTGGCGCACCGGCCCTGCCCGGAGCAGACGGAGAGCGCGCCTCCCGTCGCGCCCTCGCTCGTAGTTCCCAGGCCGCTGGCCTCGAGAAGCGCCTTGGCTGTCTGGATCTCCTCGCAGGCGATCCCAGGC
>Ga0116166_1003495_pt1 | contig 12109 bp, 10 predicted proteins | sample AD_JPNMR2_MetaG_FD_89884 | JGI IMG/M metagenome (GOLD analysis project Ga0116166, IMG submission 89884) | Active sludge microbial communities of municipal wastewater-treating anaerobic digesters from Japan - AD_JPNMR2_MetaG | ecosystem: Engineered > Bioreactor > Anaerobic > Digestate | place...
AGAGCATCAGGACCGTGAACTCCCCGTAGGCGTCCATCTGCTGCCGTTCGGCGTACCAATGACTCAGGAGCACAATGAGCGCCGTACCGGCCAGGAACAGTTGGTCAAGGTAGATGCTCCAGCCGTCCCGCCACACCATGCCGGCAAACACCGCTTCGTCCGAAGCGCTCAGACCTTGCGTGCAGGCATACGCGGCCACCACACCGGTCAGCGCGGTCAAGGTGATGTTGATTTTTTCGATTTTCTTTCCCAGCAGGTCCAGACACAATATCACCAGGGCCGTGATCAACAGGACGGCCTGAGGAGAGACGGCCATGAGCGCGAGATCCGGGAACGGCGGGGGAGGCGTCGTCATGGTTTCGTGACTCGATTATCCTTTCAATAAGTTGGCGATTTCGATATTGACGGTTTCCCGCTGGCGGAACAGGTTGATCACCACCGCGAGTCCCACCCCCACCTCGGCCGCCGATACGGTGAGAATCAGAAAGACAAACACCATGCCGTTGCCGGCCATCTGCAAATAGGCGAGTCCGGCATCCCCGCCGAGTGGGGGAGCGTACCGGATGAACGCCACAATGGCCAGATTGGCCGCGTTGAGCATCAATTCCACCGACATGAGGATCACCAGGGCATTTTTCCGCGCCATGACGCCCAGCACGCCCAGCGTAAACAGCACCGCGCTCAGCAACAGGTAATGATTCAAACTGACCATCGTGTCCATCCGCCTCCCGGGTTATGGGGGAGGTCCGTTTTCTGCCGTCCGGTTTGTTCACCCCTCCGGGCCGCTCTTCTCCTCCGGTTCTGCCTTGCGGGCCAGGACCACCGCGCCGATCACCGCTGCTGTCAATAAAACCGCCGCCAACTCGAAAGGAATCAGGTACCGGGTCAACAAATCACGGGCCACGCTGGTGGGACTGCCCCATGCGGGATTGTCCGTAAGGGGAACCGTGACCTCGAAACCCACCGAAGGATCGCGGAACAGATACACCAAAAATATCAGGCCGAAAAACAGGGCCAGGCCGATGCCCCACCGGCGGGGAGTGTCGAGCCGAACCGGGTCTTCCCGCTGCAGGTTCAGTAGGGAAATGACGAAGATGATCAACACCATTACCGCCCCGGTGTAGACGATGATCAAGATCCAGGCGAGAAATTCCGCGTGCAACAACAAGAACAATCCGGCCGTGGCCACAAAGGTCCCTATCAGGCTAAGGGCGCTGTACATGGGATTGCGGGCCACGATCACTCCCACGCCGAAGAAGAACGCCGCCACCGCGCAGACCCAGAAAAATAACGTTGCCGCCATACTCGCTTTGTCCTATGTTTCCGCTAGGTCCCCACCATCAATCCCACCGCCGCCAGGAAGATGTTGCCCAGCGCCAGGGGAAGCAGAATGTTCCATCCGAATTTCATCAATTGATCGTACCGGAAACGGGGCAGGGTGGCGCGTACCCATATGAACAGGAACAATAACACGAAGACTTTTGCCCCAAACCATATCCACCCTGGGATTGACGTAAACGGCGCGAACGGCAGGGGGGAATGCCAGGCTCCCAAAAAGAGCGTGGTGGCGATGGAGGAAACCACGATCATGTTCATGTATTCGGCCATGAAAAACATGGCGAATTTCATGCTGCTGTATTCCGTGTGATACCCCGCCACCAGTTCGGTCTCCGCCTCGGGCAGATCGAAGGGCAGGCGGTTGGTTTCCGCGAATCCTGAGATCAGGAACAAGAAAAAACCCGTCACTCCGGGAAGCACCAGCCACTGCGGACTGAATACCCACCAGTTCCAAAAGCCGTTCTCCTGGCTGGCGACGATTCCGCTCAATTGAAACGTTCCCGCGGCCATCAGGACCGTCACCACCGACAAACCCAGCGTCAATTCGTAACTGAACATTTGGGCGGACGACCGCAATGCCCCGAGCAGCGAATATTTGTTGCTCGAGCTCCATCCCGCTAAAAATATGCTGTAGACACCCAGGGAACTGATGCCGATCACGTACAGCAAACCCGCGTTTACGTCCGCGATCTGCAGATTCCCCGCGTCCCGGCCCAGCACCGTGAACGCCGGCCCGAAAGGAATCACCGCCAGGTTCATCATCGCCGTCGCCAGCGCCAGGCACGGAGCGGTGAAATACAGCACCCGGTCGGCTTGGCGGGGAAGGATGTCTTCTTTGAATAGCAACTTGATGGCATCAGCCAAGGGCTGCAGCAAACCAAAGGGACCGACACGGTAGGGACCGAAGCGCTGCTGGAAATGGCCGATCAGCTTGCGTTCCAGCCAGGGTAAAAACGCCACGGTGCCCATGACCGCGGTCACAATGAGGATGATCTTGAGTACCGCGTATCCCGCGATTTCCAATGCGCTCATGGTTGCAGGGTGATCCAAGGATTGTCTTCCGCCGCCAGCCCGTTCACGGACACGTTATCATATCGTCCCAAAAGGGTTACGCAACCCGGCTGGGTGGCCGCGGAAATCCGCACCGGCAACCGCGCCGAACCCAGTTCGCCCGTCACTATCGCATATCCTCCTTCCTGGATTCCCAACCGCGCCGCGTCGTCCGGATGGATTTCCGCCACGCACGCCTCGCTGCGTTCGACCAGCGGCGGAGCGAAACGTTTCTCGCCGGCCCGGTCGAACAGGTACCGCCCCCAGATCAGCCGGAAGGGAAAGCCGGGCGCCGCAGGTTCGTCCAAACTTCGTGGCCAGGATATCGTGGGCACGGGCATTGATTCAAAGAGTGCCAGATCCACTGGCTTCGTCATTTGGCCTTCCCGCCCCAAACCGCTCCACGAGATGGCTTGATACGGCGCGGCTTCACGGGTGATCGCCTCTAAAATGCGTTCGGGCCGCGTTGGCCGCCAGGACGCGCCCCAGCGTTCCCCCAAGGCCAACAAGACTTGGTAGCCCGTGAGTGTGCCTTCAAGTTGCGGCATGGCTTTTTCGGCCCGTTGCACCCGGCCGGCCAGGTTGGTATAGGTTCCATCCTCTTCGGTATAGGTGGAGAGAGGCATAAACACTGCGGCATGTTTCGCGGTCTCGTATAGATGGGAATCCGCCACCGCCAGGAATGGAACCGTTTCCAAAGCCCGCCGGACCAAATCTCGGTCCGGATACTCTTCCAAAATATCGGTATGAAAAAGAACCAGGCCCTGGATCGAGCCATCCAGGCATCCTTCTAAAATTTGTGTCGTGTTCCGCCCCGGCGGCGATACCAGCCGGTAACCTGGCCCCCGGTGCGGATAACAACCCATATCCGCCGCCCCCCGCGAGTTATTATGCGGCAGCAACAGGCTTAACGGCAGGGGCAGGCCTGGATCGCGCCTCAGCAAGGCGGCCAACTCGGCTGCCAAACGGACCTGCACCGGCCCCTTCCAGGACGTGAACAACGATTCCCCCAGAAAGATCGTGGCCCGATCCGTTTGGAGAATCCCCCGCGCGATGTTTCGAATTTCGCCGGTAGTGATCCCAGCCTTTTTTTCCACTTCTTGAACCGGCAGAGCGTTAAGGATTTCTTGAATCTCTTCCGGCAACTGGAGACCTTTTTCTTCCGCCGTCAGGCGTAACAAGGCCGCTAAGAACAGCGTTTCTCCGCCCGGACGGTAAGTCCAACTCCCCGCGCAAATCCGATCCAGCCGCGTGGGATGATGGTGCGCCGCGTAGATCCGCGCGCCCGCCGCCGCCCGGCCCCGGACTTGCAAATGCAGAATGGGCAACTCGTTAGGCAGATCGCACCCCAACAGAAAAATGCCCTGTGCTTCCTGAATTTCCTGGAAAGGCTGATTGACTGCCCGGAGCGCGATCGAAGTCAGGTAGCCATCCTCGTTATACGGGACGATATGTTCTGTCCGGTGATCGATATTGTTCGTCTGAAGTAATTCCCGGAAGAACTTTTGAAACAAAAACAGAGTTTCGTTGCTGGGACGCGGGCCGATGATCCCTGCCACTGCCTGACTTCCCCGGTACTGGATGATCTCCTTGAGTGTCTTCACCGTCAGGCCGATGGCTTCCGCCCACCGGGCCGCGTTCGGCTCTCCTTTTTCATTCCGGACAATAGGCTGCGTAGCGCGGTGGCTGGGGTTGAACTGGTCGAAAGCAAACCGCCCGATGTCGCAAATCCAGCGCGAGTTGATGGCCAGATTGACGCGGGGCTCGATCCGCAGGATCTCATGCGTGCGGTTACGGTGCTCCAGGAAAATATTGCATCCCACCGAACACAGGGAACAGACCGAGGGTTTCTTTTCCAATTCCCACACCCGGGCACGGAAACGGGTCACTTTGCTGGTCAGCGCGCCAACCGGGCACAGGTCGATGGTGTTGCCCGCGAATTCATTTTTCAACGGACGGTCTTGAAAGGTCGCGATACAAGATTTATACCCCCGCTGTACGATGGCCAGTTCCCCCTCGCCCGCGATCTCCTCCATGAAACGGACACAGCGGCTGCAGAGAATGCAGCGGTTCCGCTCCAGATCGATCAGGGGGCCGATGTTTGGTTTGGGAAACGTGCGCCGTTGGTAGCGAAAGCGGGTGTCGTCCGTGCCGTGGCGCATGCTGTATTCCTGCAATTGGCATTCGCCGCCCTGGTCGCATACCGGGCAATCGAGCGGATGCTGCACCAGCAAGAACTCCATTTGCATCCGGCGGGCATCCAGAACTTTGGGGCTTTGCGTGAAGACAATCTGCCCGTCCGCCGCCGGTGTCGAGCACGAAGGCTGCAGCTTGGGCACATGCTCGATCTCCACCAGGCACAAACGGCAACTGGCGACGATGGACAACGCGGGATCGTAACAATAATGGGGGATCGCGATGCCCAATTGCCGGGCCGCTTCGAGCAAGGTGGTTCCCTTTTTGACCGTGACCGGCCGGCCGTCGATGGTTACGGTGACCGTTGCGTTCTCTTGATTCATAAACCGAGGTTCCTTGGTTCTTCAGTGGACCGTCAGGGCTTCCGTCCTTTCCGGCCGGGGTTCCGGCTTTCGGATTTTGCGCTCGAATTCTCCCCGGAACTGCTGCACGAAGGAACGGACCGGCCAGACCGCCGCGGCCCATAAGGGACAGATCGAGGTGTACTCCGACCGGCAAATGTCCAGGATTAAATCCAAATCGTCCAGTTGTCCCCGGCCTTGATGGATGGCTTCTAGAATTTGGACGAACCAGTGGGTTCCCTCCCGGCAAGGGGTGCATTGCCCGCACGATTCGTGTTCGTAAAACCGGGCGATCAGCAAAGCGATCTCCACCATATCCACGGTTTCGTCCATGACGATGACCGCTCCCGAGCCCAAGGACGAACCCATTGTTTGGATGTCCTCGAACGTCAGTTTGACATCCAGTTGGTCCTCCCGCAGCACCGGCATGGACGATCCGCCGGGAATCACCGCTTTGATCTTCCGCCCCCCCGGAACCCCGCCGCCGAAGTTCATGATAAACTCCCGCAGGGTCATGGTTCCCAGTTCCACTTCGTACACTCCGGGCTTGTTCACATGCCCACTCAGGCACAGGAGCCGTGTCCCCCGGCTTTTTTCCGTCCCGAAACGGGTATACCACTCGCCCCCCTTTTCGATTATGACGGGAATGGTTGCCAGAGTTTCCACATTGTTGATGATAGTGGGGCAGCCATACAGTCCCGCGATGGCCGGGAAGGGAGGTTTGTTGCGCGGATACCCCCGTTGGCCTTCGAGCGAGGTCAGCAAGCCGGTTTCTTCGCCACAGATGTAAGCCCCCGCGCCCCGGTAGACGTCGATTTCGCAATCGAATCCGCTTTCCAGAATATTCGGACCGATCAGGCCATGGCGCCGTGCGTCCTCGATGGCCATCTGCAGAATCTGCGCGCCCCGGTGGAATTCACCCCGGATATAAATGAACGCTTGATGAGAACCGATGGCATAACAGGCGATGAGGATCCCTTCAAGCAACTTGTGGGGATCCTGCTCGATGATGATCCGGTCCTTGCAGGTCCCCGGTTCGCTTTCATCGGCGTTGCAGCAAAGATAAACCGGTTGCGGTGAGCCTTTGGGGATAAACGACCATTTCATCCCCGTGGGGAATCCCGCGCCTCCCCGCCCCCGGAGGTCGGATTTCCTTAATTCTTCCACCACTTGGCCAGGCGTCAGGGTTTTCAGCGCTTTGGCCAAGGCCTTGTATCCGCCGATTTCTTGGTAAGCGTGGACGGTAAGTAAATCGGAGGATGCGGGAGGCGGCAGAACAATTCGGGTTTCGCTACTCATTGGCGGTATTTTTATTATCCAATAGTTGACTAAGTTAGTTAATATTCTACCTGTCCTGTAGGATTCTCTCAAGTTTATGGGAAAAGTCAACAATCATGGAAGACATATACCCGAAAAATGCAGTAACTTCTCATTATTCAAGGGAATCAAGCAATTCATGAACCTTCTCGGGTGTCATGTGGGTATATTCCCGGCCATTGATATGAAGGCAAGGCGCCCACGAACATCCCGCCAGACATTCCACCGTTTGCAAAGAAAACCGGCCATCTTTAGTGCATTCTCCGCAGGATATGCCCAGCTTTTCTTCCAGCGTCCGCAGAACCTCATTCGCTCCAGTTAGATGACACGAAATATTGGTGCAAACCTCGATGTGATATTTCCCAGTGGGTTTCAAGGGAAACATAGTGTAAAAGGTAGCTATGCCTTGGATGTAGGCAGGACTAGTTCCCAGGATTTCCGCGACTTCCTCCATCGCCTCGGGTGATACGTAACCATACGTCTCCCAGGCCAAATAAAGCAACGGCAGCGAGGCGGATTTCTTCTGGGGAAAGCGGCGGAGAATCTCCTCGATCCGCTCAGGGCAAGCATTTCGCATCCTGTATTTATCTTGAATGACACCTTTTTCTTGGACTTCGATCATTATTTCAATCCTAACCGGTACATGATGTTTTTCATCATTCTACCGGACACCGGTCACTCTTAAAGTGAAGCCCTGGTTGAAAATGAAATTAAAAATTTGTAATTGCCGTATAACATCCAATTCACGCATGCGCTGGTAGGGAATTTGGGGGAACGGAAAAAGACGGAATCGGACTGCCAGCATGGGCTGACATTGTGCCAGTAGCTGAACGGGGATATCCTGGCTTGTAGTACCGAAATAAAAGAATCCGTGCGCTTCCGGGCGGAATCCTGCTTGCCGGGAGGATCCGAAGAATAAAACAGAACCTCATGGACTTTTCATACCGCCTCCTCCGGGAGAAATCCGGCTTCACGTTGATTGAATTGTTGATTGTAGTAGCGATCATCGGCATCCTGGCCGCCATTGCCGTTCCTAACTTCATCAACGCCCGGCTGCGGGCCATGCTGTCGCGCGTGTACGCGGAACACCGCATGCTGGAGGACGCGCTCACGGCTTATCACCTGGATGCCAACGCCTATCCAGTGGACAACGGTTCCGGCGTGATCCGGCCGGCGGCGAGGACGATTGAATTTAACGGGATCCAGCAGACTATTACCGGCATCGGCGTGTTGACCACGCCGGTGGCGTATGTCTCACAAATCCCCAAGGATCCGTTCATCCCCCTCGATAATCCCAAAACCGATTGGATCGAATGCTATGTCTATTTCGGCTCCAATGCCCCGTTCCCTTACGGGACCTTCACCGGCCGGGCCTATTACATGTTTTACTCAATCGGGCCGGACGGTGAGTGGCAGGCCGGATTCGGAGACGACCGCTATCATGTAACCAACGGATTAATCAGCCGGGGGGACATCATCCGCGTCGGTCCGTCGTTGCGGACCAGCGCCGGCGATTGACAAGGCCGAATACCGGATTAGGCAAATTCTTCAGGAGAACCGGGATCAGCGGGTTGGCGTTGCAGGGGGGTATAAGATATCATTCTCTAGAGACTGGAATTTTTTTAAACTCTTGAATCAGGGGTCTGATTTGAGGAAAAGGAGCCTTCTTATCTATGATAAAATACACACCCCGTCCGTGTACCCCCGGGTTTACATTAATCGAACTCCTAATTGTCGTGGCGATCATCGGTATCCTGGCGGCGATCGCGGTCCCCAATTTTTTGAACGCGCAAATCAAAGCCAAGGTGGCAAGAACCTATTCGGATATCCGCAGCATTTGCATGGCCTTTGATCTATACAACCTGGATAACAACGGCTATCCGTTTTTCGGCGGCACGGCGTGGGGATCTGATTCCATTTACCGTTGCCTAACCACCCCAATCGCTTATATGTCCTCGATTCCTCTGGATAATTTCCTCAACGAGCGGGTGGGGGATCAACCCCAGCATAATCACGCCTATTACTACCCCGCGTGGAATGTGAAGGAAGTGGTCAAGGCAGGCTGGACCTGGGGTTGCCCGGGTGTATGCAACGCGGTACGGTCAGGCAGTGTGATGTTGGTGCTTTCTTCCGGACCGGACCGTCATGAGGACATTGCGACTCAGGCGGAAGGGATTTTGCCCTATAGTGTCACCAACGGACTCGTTTCCAATGGCGATATTTACCGCTTCACTCCGGGTACCCAGAGCGATCAGTAATCCGTCAAATCGATTCCATTGAAAATATATACTAATTGCGGCTATTTACCCAGTAGTCGTGAACGGTGCCTATTGCGCTTTCTGGGTACCTCTCACCTGACCCCTCCCCCTGAGGGAGAGAAAATCGTGTAGCGTTTCCAACCATATTCATGCCACGAAACAAGCACACAGAAAGTTCTGCCTTCGGAGAAATAATTCCCAAGGTTTTTTTCAGGAATTTATACTCTTCTCCAAGAGGTTCATTCCCAATGAGAATGTTTTCCCCCTTTGTTCACCAACCTGCAAGGTGATTCATGAAACAATTGGTTCTCCCCGGGGGGGACTGCAAGAAGACTCCAAATGGAACTCTTTGCCTTTCTGTATTTCTCCTTGAGCATCAGCCGGTGGGGTGGATTCAACAACGGGATTCCATTTCTATTAGGATTCCACTCCCAGAACAAAAAAAATGCGCCAGAGATCATCTGGCGCCAACGGGGCACAAGGCCCCCAGGGTTGAGGGCGATGAGGGAGGAGTTCGGAGGTACCTTGAGGAATGGCTATCCTCTGCCTCCTCACACATCGTGTGGACTCTCTATATATCTCCAATCGTTCGATTTCGCGTTTACCCGATGCTCTAGTATACCCTTTTTTTTGAGAATCGGCTTAATGAATTAGAACTCTTTTTGGTTTTGAATAGTTTGTTCTTTCAGAATTTTTACATAATCATCCAACCGTTCCAGCGTAGGATTGGGAATGGGCCGCGGTGGTTGGATATCGGGAATCATCAATTTCTCCTTCTCCCGGCCATATTCGCTGGGATCGATATCCAGGTATTCCAGTAACCGGTGTCGAACGAATTCCCGCTGCCGGCGTTTTCTCTTTGGATTCCAGATATGAACCACAAAGAGGCAAACCGCCAATGCCGCGCAGATCAGCCCTTTGATTTCTGGTGTTATGGGGTATTCCAGAAACCAATTTTCCAGCATCGCTCCGCTCCTTGCTTTTCAACATCCATGTTCCTCTAGCAGCAAGAGCAATGCCATATTGCTGATTTCAGTATAACACATTGAATCCAAAAGTGTTAGAATGATTGGGCGATTTTTTTGGATTTTCGGGATGTCCGCTTTTTTCTCCTTTTCCCGCATCTATCAGGAAAATACTTCCTAAGCGGCCTGAAATCGTGTTCATTAACCGCTGATAAGCCAACCTGTTTTATACAACCATCAATATCGGCAAGGAAAACTCCTTTATTGATGGGTATCTTCATTTTCTTCCGCGCCGATTTCTACTTCTTCTTCCGCGCCGATTTCCATTAAATGGTCTTCAGTTTCGAACATTTCGGCCGAGACGTCGTGGTTGTTGCCCATTTTCTTTTCTTCCTTGGCTTCCGGGAGCTTGCCGATGGCCGCCACTTCATCCCCTTCTTCCAGTTTGATCAGCCGCACTCCCTGTGTGTTCCGGGAAATCGCGCGGATGTTGCTCACACTCATCCGGATGGCCACACCGCGTTTGGTGACAATCATGAACTCGTCATCGTCATAGCATGCCAAAATCCCCACTACTTTGCCGTTTCGTTCCGAAGTCTGGATGTCGATGACACCTTTGCCTCCCCGGCGGATCTTCCGGTACAGCTCGCCCTTCGTCCGTTTTCCATAGCCTTTTTCTGTCACGGTCAGCAGGTACGCGTCCGGGTGGCCCGCCACCATCCCAACGACTTCGTCGCCTGGATCCAAGCGGATGCCGATGACTCCCCGCGCGGTGCGTCCCATGGGCCGGACATCTTTTTCGGAAAAGCGGATCGCCATCCCGTTGCGGCTGGCCAGGACCACATCATCGTCTCCGCTGGTAAGCCAGACGCTCAACAGCTGGTCTCCTTCATCCAGGGTAATGGCATTGATCCCGCCCCGGCGGGGATTGGAAAAGGCGTTCAGTTCGGTTTTCTTGACCACGCCCAGGCGGGTGGCCATCATCAGGTAGCGGTTGTCGATGAATTCCGCTACGGGCACCATGGCCGTGACCATCTCGTTCTTCTCCAACTGCAAGAGATTGACGATGGCTTTTCCCTTGGACTGCCGCCCGCCCTGGGGCAGTTCGTACACCTTGAGCCTGTGCACCCGGCCCAGGTTGGTAAAGAAAAGGATGTAGTGATGCGTCGAGGCGATGAAGAGGTATTCCACGAAATCCTCTTCTTTCGTGTTCATGGCTATGGTGCCCCGCCCGCCGCGCAACTGGCGGCGGTAGGTGGAAGTGCCGATGCGCTTGATATACCCCGAGTGGGAGATGGTAACCACCATGTTTTCTTCCGCGATCAGGTCTTCCACCTCAAAATCGGACGCGGCGCTGATGATCCGCGTGCGCCGGTCGTCACCGAAGCGCTTCTTGATCTCCACGAGCTCGTTTTTCATGATGGACATGACCAACGCGGGTGTACTCAAGACCTTATGGTAATACTCGATGTCTTTGATCAGCTGGTTATACTCGTCTTCCAATTTTTCCCGTTCCAAAGCGATCAGACGCGCGAGTTGCATTTCGAGGATCGCCTTGGCCTGGATCTCGCTTAGTTCGAACCGCTGCATCAGGCCGTTCATGGCCTCTTCGCGGTCCCGGGATTTCCGGATCAGGCTGACGACTTCGTCGATGTTGTCCACCGCGATGCGCAGCCCCTCGACGATGTGCAGCCGCGCTTCGGCCTTTTCCAAATCGTATTGCGTCCGGCGGATGATCACTTCGCGCCGGTGATCGATGAAATGCGATACCATCTCCCGCAGGGTCAGGTACTGGGGCCGGTTATCGACCAGAGCCAGGAGGATGATCCCGAACGTGGCCTGCATGCGGGTGTGCTTGAACAGCTGGTTCATCACCACTTCCGCGTTTTCGCCCCGCTTGAGTTCGATGACGATGCGCATGCCTTCCCGGTCCGACTCGTCCCGCAGGTCGGCGATGCCCTCGATCTTCTTCGTGCGCACGAGGGTGGCGATGTCTTCCACCAGTTTGGCCTTGTTGATCATGTAGGGCAACTCGGTGACCACGATCGCCTCTTTTCCTTGCGACAGTTGTTCCTTCTGGGTCACTGCCCGCATGATCACCCGGCCCCGCCCTGTCGAGTAGGCTTCCGCGATCCCCTCCCGCCCGCAGATGTAGCCGCCGGTCGGGAAATCCGGCCCTTTGATGTATTTCATCAAGCCGCCCGTGTCGATTTCGGGATCGTCGATCATGGCCACCGTGGCGTCCACCACCTCCGACAGGTTGTGCGGCGGGATATTGGTGGCCATGCCCACCGCGATGCCCGACGAACCATTAATCAACAGATTGGGTATCTCCGAAGGGAGCACCGCCGGCTCGTCCAATTGGCCGTCGAAATTGGGGACGAAATCGACCGTGTTCTTCTCAATGTCCGTCAGCAGCGTTTCCGCGATGGCCGACAAACGCGCTTCCGTGTAGCGCATGGCCGCCGCGTTATCTCCATCCACCGATCCAAAGTTTCCCTGCCCGTCCACCAGGGGGTAACGGTAGGTGAAATCCTGCGCCATCCGCACCAGGGTGTCATAGATGGCCGAATCCCCGTGGGGATGGTACTTGCCCATCGTTTCCCCCACGATCCGGGCCGATTTTTTATAAGCCGACCGGTGC
>Ga0116166_1003500_pt1 | contig 12089 bp, 11 predicted proteins | sample AD_JPNMR2_MetaG_FD_89884 | JGI IMG/M metagenome (GOLD analysis project Ga0116166, IMG submission 89884) | Active sludge microbial communities of municipal wastewater-treating anaerobic digesters from Japan - AD_JPNMR2_MetaG | ecosystem: Engineered > Bioreactor > Anaerobic > Digestate | place...
TCTCATACTGACATTTTATCAGATTAAATTTAATATGACATTATCATAGAATATTTATAAACTAGAGAAAATACTATTGACAATTGATAAATAATCCTGTATACTTTCATTTGTGGTTAGCTTAAGACAATTATTTGCCATTAAGCTAATATGCGGGAGTGGCTCAGTGGTAGAGCATCGCCTTGCCAAGGCGAGGGTCGCGAGTTCGAATCTCGTCTTCCGCTCCATAAGGCGGCATAGCCAAGCGGTAAGGCACAGGTCTGCAAAACCTCGATTCCCCGGTTCAAATCCGGGTGCCGCCTCCAAAGATAGTTATTTAAGACCTTATTTAAGACCTTCTGATTAATCAGAAGGTCTTTTTATGAAAAAGGAGAATTAAATTGGGGCCTACTTTGATACCAGAGGGGAAAGCAAATTTAGTAATAATCAATGATGGAGTCGATGAGGATATTCGAAATAATTTAAAAAAATACTTCAAATATATTATTTACACATGTCCGAATTATGATATCAATACATATCTAGCTAATCATGTGGATATGTCAATTCATCCCGTTGAGAAAAACACAATAATTGTAGCTCCTAATGTATATACATACTATAAAAGGCTAGAAAATTACGGTATAAAGGTAATCAAAGGCATTACTAGTTTAAAGAGCCAATATCCATATGATATTAGTTACAATTGTTTGGACGTTGGTGATTATTATCTCCATAATTGTAAGTACACAGATATAAATATATCTGAATATTATTTAAAAAAAGGTGTAAATTGTATTCACATAAAGCAAGGATATACAAAATGTTCAGTGCTAATAGTAGATGATAGTCATTTTGTTACTTCCGACAAAAAAATAGCAAAACAGCTTATAAAAATTGGCAAAAATGTATTGCTAATAAATCAAGGATTTATTGAACTAATGGGGATGAACTATGGAATGATAGGCGGTTGCGGTGGAAATTATTCACCTAACGATATTTTACTGACTGGCAGCCTCTCAAATCATCCTGATTGTAACAGAATCATTAAGTTCATCACAGATGCAGGAGTTAATGTTCACTATTTATCTCACAAACCAATATCAGATATTGGGAGCATATATTGCTTTAAAGTTCACGAATAATAGGAGGAGAAAAATGCCAGAAAAAATAGTTAATCCAAGCATATTACCGGGGTTTATGGAACTACTTCCAAATGAGCAGATTTTGTTCAACAAGATGCTAGATAAAATAAAAAATAGTTATGAAAAATACGCTTTTCTTCCGATCGATACACCAGTGATTGAAAAATCAGAAGTATTATTAGCTAAAGGTGGTGGAGAAACCGAAAAACAAATATACAAAGTAGTAAAAGGAGATACTGATATGTCTCTTAGATTTGACTTGACAGTTCCTTTAGCTAGATATGTAGCAATGCACTTTCATGAATTATCATTTCCTTTTAGGAGATATCACATTGGCAAAGTATATAGAGGAGAAAAAAACCAAAAGGGTAGATTTAGAGAGTTTTATCAAGCAGATATCGACATAATCGGGAACGGGGAATTGAGCATAATTAATGATGCTGAAATACCATCTGTTATTTATACCACCTTTAAAAATCTAGGATTTGACAATTTTACAATTAAGATAAATAATAGAAAATTATTACAAGGGTTTTTTGAGTACCTAGATATAAATAATTTTCATGAGGTTTTGAGAATTGTAGATAAATTAGATAAAATTGGCATCGATAAGGTGGAAAGGGAATTATTGGATATAGGAATTGATAAGGCAAAATTTGAGCAAATAAAAAATTTTATAATGTTTGATGGTGATAACAATTCAACATTGGAGTTTCTAGGAGAATTAGAAATTGACAATATTCATTTTCAAACTGGTCTTCTTGAACTTAAGACGGTTGCTCATTATATTGAAGTATTTGGGGTTCCTAAGGACAATTTTAAGATAGATTTAACCATAGCTAGGGGTTTGGATTATTATACCGGAACTGTTTATGAAACATTTTTGAATGATTATCCTAAAATAGGCAGTATCTGCTCTGGAGGAAGGTATGATAATTTAAGTGAATTTTATACAAATCAAAGATTACCAGGGGTAGGTATTTCAATTGGACTTACAAGATTATTTTATCAACTCAAAGAAGCGGGAATTATATCAGCTGACAATGAAGAACTCATAAAAGCTCTTATTATTCCGATGGAAAATTTTCTAGAACCGAGCATTGAAATATCAAATAAGTTGAGGAGTAATGGGATATCTTGTCAAATATATTTAGAAGATGCAAAGATGAGTAAGAAATTGAATTATGCAAATAAGATAAAAGTTCCTTTTGTTATAATCATTGGTGAAGAAGAGGTTCAAACTGGTACGTATACATTAAAAAACATGAGGACAGGAGATCAGACTAGAAATAGCATAGAAGAAATCATAAATATACTTTTGACTTAATTTAAAATAAAATATTATTGACTATATGGAAAGATTCTGATATTATTAAATGTATATAAATATGAAAAGCTATGACGGGAAGAGTAAATTGATTTAAGTAAGCAAAGAGAGAGAAACAATAGCTGAAAGTTTCTTCTTACTTAGCAATTGAAAACCACCCCTGAGCTAACCTTTAAAGAGGATTCGCAAATTAGCGTTAATGAAAATGAGTATTAATTAGGGTGGAACCACGGTCTTTCGTCCCTACAGCAATGTAGGAGCGAAAGACTATTTTTTTAGGAGGGATAAAATGATAAAAGTAACATTGCCTGACGGCAGCATAAGAGAATATAATGAGGGAGTAGAAATATTAGAGGTAGTAGAAGACATATCAAAACCGTTAGCAAGAGAAGCATTAGGTGCAGTAGTGAATGGTAAGATTATGGGATTGCAAGAGAAGTTAAATGAAGACTGTGATCTTAGAGTAGTAAAATTTGAAGATCCTGAAGGCAAAAAAATATTTTGGCATACAACTTCTCATATAATGGCGTTCGCAATTCAAAGGCTTTTTCCTGATGTGAAATTTGCTATTGGGCCAGCAATTGAAAATGGTTTTTATTACGACCTAGATACTGAGCACAGATTTACACCCGAGGACTTAGAGAAAATAGAATCAGAAATGAAGAAAATTATTTCAGAAGGATATAAACTTGAAAGGTACGAAATGCCAAGAGGTGAAGCATTAAAGTACTTTAAAGAAAAAAATGAAGAATATAAAGTTGATCTTATTGAAAATTTACCAGAGGACGCAATAATATCTTTTTACAAATTAGGTGATTTTATTGATTTATGTGCAGGACCACATTTGTATGATGTAAAAAAGGTCAAGGCAGTTAAACTATTAAGCATTGCTGGAGCTTATTGGCGTGGTGATGAAAACAATAAAATGCTTCAAAGAATATACGGGATTAGTTTTGAAAAGAAAAAAGACCTTGATGAGTATTTAGATAGAATGGAGGAAGCAAAGAAGAGAGATCATAGGAAGCTTGGCATAGAACTAGACTTATTTAGTATGCATGATGAAGGGCCTGGATTTCCATTTTTCCATCCATATGGCATGGTGATAAGAAACGAACTCGAGTCATTCTGGAGAAAAGAGCACAATAAAAGAGGATATGGAGAAATAAAAACTCCATTGATATTAAATGAGCAATTGTGGCATCAATCAGGTCACTGGGATCACTATAAAGAAAATATGTATTTTACAACGATCGATGACGAGAATTACGCAATTAAGCCAATGAACTGCCCAGGATCAATATTAATATATAAATCAAATATGTACAGTTACAGAGATTTTCCATTAAGATTAGCTGAGATGGGTTTAGTTCATAGACACGAACTTTCAGGGGCATTACATGGGTTAATGAGAGTGCGAAGTTTTACTCAAGATGATGCACATATATATGCTTTGCCTTCGCAAGTTAAAGATGAATTAAAGGGAATAATTGATCTAGCAGATTATATTTACAATATATTTGGCTTTAAATATAAAATTGAGCTTTCAACTAGACCTGAGAATTCTATGGGAACTGATGAACAATGGGAATTGGCAACAAATAGCTTAATTGAAGCTTTGAATGAAAAAGGAATAGAATATAGAGTCAATGAAGGGGATGGGGCTTTCTATGGTCCAAAGATTGATTTTCATTTAGAAGATGCTATTGGGAGAACTTGGCAATGTGGAACAATTCAACTGGATTTTCAGATGCCTGAAAGATTTGATTTGACTTATGTCGACAGTGACAATGATAGGAAGAGACCTGTAATGATTCATAGAACTATACTAGGTAGCATTGAAAGATTCATGGGAATATTAATCGAACACTATGCAGGGAAATTCCCTGTGTGGCTAGCCCCTGTACAGATAAAATTATTGCCAATATCAGATAAATTTAATGAATATGGGTATAATTTAAAAGAACGACTTGAAGAAATGAACTTTAGGGTTGAAATAGACGATAGGGCTGAAAAAATCGGGTATAAAATAAGAGAAGCACAAGTTATGAAAATACCATATATGTTGGTTATTGGGGAAAAAGAGATAGAAAACGATATGGCATCCGTAAGGAAAAGGGACATAGGGGATATTGGCCAAATGAGTATAGAGGAGTTTGTAAAAGTCGTTGATGAAGAAATAAAAAATAAAAAATAATTCTCAAGGAGGCACAAAATGGATTTTAACAAGGCAATTGACGCATTAAAAGATGAGCTTATTACATCGACTCAAGAGGTAATAAGAATAAAATCTGTAGAAGATGAGCCACAAAAGGGCATGCCTTTTGGTAAAGGCCCATATGATGCACTTTGCTATGTTTTAGATCTTGGTGAAAAATTAGGATTTAAAGCGAAGAATTTAGATGGATATGCTGGACACCTTGATTTTGGTGAAGGAGAAGAAGTTGTAGGTGTACTTGGACATTTAGATGTAGTGCCAGAAGGAGATGGATGGACATTTCCTCCTTATGAAGCTCAAATTCATGATGGAAAGATTTACGGCCGAGGGACTATGGATGATAAAGGGCCAGTAATGGCTGTGCTATATGGGATGAAAGCTCTTAAAGACAGTGGAGTAAAACTAAATAAAAAAATAAGATTGATACTTGGAACAAATGAAGAAACTGGCTGGGGCTGCATGCATCATTATTTTGCAAATGAGACACCTCCAAACATGGCTTTTACACCTGATGCTGATTTTCCTGTAATTCATGGAGAAAAAGGAATTATCGTATTTGACTTAAAATATAAGCTTGATTCATCAGAAGATGAAAATTTTTGCCTTTTGAGTTTAAAGGGTGGGAATGCTGCAAATATGGTTCCGGATTATGCTGAAGCTGTTATAAAGACTGACTCAATTGATAAATCGATAGATGCACTAAGAAGATATGCAAATGAAAAAGGATATCAAGCTGATATCAAAGAAGACAACGGGAACTTAAAGGTGTCGGTAAAGGGTAAATCAGCTCACGGAAGCACACCAGAAAAAGGTGAAAATGCTATCACCTATTTACTAAATTTACTTTATTCACATTTCAATGGGGAATCCAGTATCTATAAGTTTCTAGATTGGTATGAGAAATCGCTGGCATTTAAATATAATGGCGAGAATTTTGGATGTGAGTTTGAAGATGAAATATCTGGGAAATTGAATTTAAATGTAGGTGTTATCAAATTAGTTGAAGATGAAATAATTCTATCTATTAATATAAGATATCCAATATCTTATAAGAGAGAAGATGTTTATAATAGTATAAGAGCTAATTTGAAAGGGTTGCCAATTCAAATATTAGAAGGTGATTCAGATAAAGATCCATTATATGTGCCAAAAGACGATATTTTAGTTCAAACATTGATGAAAGTATATCAAGAACAAACTGGGGATTATGTATCAGAACCATTAGTAATAGGTGGGGGCACATATGCTAGAGCTATGAAAAATGCTGTTGCATTTGGACCTGTTTTCCCAGGGCAAGAAGAATTAGCTCATCAGAAAGATGAATTTATTTCAATTGATAATTTAGTAAAACTTACCCAGATATATACTCATGCATTATATGAGTTAGCAAAATAAATTTGACAAACATAAATATTTAACTTATAATAAGTTGGTAATTTAATATAATTTAATTTTTTAAAGAAGAAGTTTCCGCTTCTCACCTTATAGTTATTATGCTCATAAGGTTATGTAAGATGATTGATTGTATAATACACTTTTTTGAGTGTATTTGAGCGGACACTTTGTGTCCGCTAATTTTTTGTGGAGGTGTAGGATTATAAAAGAACTTCAAATCAATGAAGAGATTAGAGAAAAAGAGGTTAGACTAATTGATGTCGACGGAACTCAACTTGGGATTGTACCAATAAAAAAAGCACTTGAGATTGCTAATGAGAGAAGGCTTGACTTGGTCAATGTTGCTCCGACTGCAAATCCACCAGTTTGCAGAATTCTTGATTATGGCAAATACAAATATGAACTGACTAAAAAAGAAAAAGAAGCTAGGAAAAACCAAAAAATAATAAATGTTAAGGAGATAAGATTAACTCCTAACATAGAGGAACATGATTTACAGGTAAAAGCAAATAGAGCTATAGAGTTCTTAAAAGATGGTGACAAAGTAAAAGTATCTGTCCGTTTTAAAGGTAGAGAGATGGGGCACACTGAAATGGGTGAAGAAGTTTTAAAAGACTTTTTAAAACTTGTTGATGAATACGGGAAAGTTGAAAAAGAAGCTAAAATGGAAGGTAGAAATTTAGTGGTAATATTAGTACCAAAAGCATAATAAAGGGAGGAAAATCAATTGAGAAAAATGAAAACACATAGAGCTTCAGCAAAGAGATTTAAAAGAACAGCAACAGGAGAATTAAAGAGATACAAAGCATATAAAAGCCATAAAACTGGGAAAAAGTCCCCAAAGAGAGTTAGAAACTTAAGAAAAAGCACTTTAGTAAGCGCTAGTGATAAGAGAAGAATAAATTCAATGTTACCAAATTAATTATATCGTATTAGGAGGAGAATATAATGGCAAGAGTAAAAAGAGGAGTAAATGCAAAAAAAAGACATAAAAAAGTTTTAAAACAAGCAAAAGGATATTATGGTGCTAAAAGCAAATTATTTAGACCTGCTAATCAAGCGGTAATGAAATCATTAAATTATTCATATATTGGCAGAAAACAAAGAAAAAGAGAATTTAGAAAGCTTTGGATTGCAAGAATAAATGCAGCATCAAGACAAAATGGTTTAAGCTACAGCAAATTTATAAACGGGCTAAAGAAAGCGAACATCGAAGTAAATAGAAAGATGCTTTCTGAAATGGCAATTAATGATGCTGAAGGTTTTGCAAAATTAGTTGAAATAGCTAAAAACGCTTAATGCATAACATAAGTTCCAAAATTGGAACTTTTTTGCATTTTAGCTTAATATGGAGGACATTATGGAATCAGTTAAACATCATTTATTGACTAGGTTTAAGTTAAATCCACCTCGAATACTAGCTCTAGGATTTATGCTTTTAATTATCATAGGTGCACTATTACTTAATTTACCTATTGCTTCACAAAATGGTGAAAGTATAGGTTTTATAAATGCACTATTTACCTCTGCATCTGCAGTTTGCGTCACTGGACTGGTAGTAGTAAATACAGCAGCTCATTGGACATTATTTGGCAAGATTGTGATCATACTATTGATACAAATGGGTGGACTTGGAATAATGACAATGGCAACTATCGTTGCGATGATTTCAGGTAGAAAAATTTCTCTAAAAGAAAGGCTTGTAATTAAAGAGCAATTAAATCAAGAAACCCTATCGGGTTTAGTAAAATTGACAAAATACGTTATATATTTAACATTTTTTATTGAAGGATTAGGAGCTCTATTTTTATCTATTAAATTTATACCTCAATTTGGATTTATTAAGGGAATTTGGTTTTCGGTATTTCATGCAATTTCTGCTTTTTGTAATGCTGGTTTTGATATACTCGGAAATAGTTTAATGGATTATAACAATTCTGCAATAGTCATCCTTACAATAGCATCGTTGATTGCATTGGGAGGAATAGGATTTGGGGTAATATTGGACGTGGCAAGAAATAGAAAATGGAAGAAGATATCACTTCATTCAAAGTTAGCTATTTCTTTTACGGCTTTTCTAATATTTTTTGGTACGATTATGTTTTACATTTTAGAATCAAATAATCCATTGACAATGCAGGGGTTTACATTCAAAGAAAAGACTCTTGCGTCATTATTTGCATCAATTACACCTCGTACAGCAGGATATAATTCGATTGATGTAGCTGGAATGAAACAAAGTAGTACTTTATTGACAATCATACTGATGTTCATTGGTGGTTCACCAGGTTCAACTGCTGGTGGAGTTAAAACAGTGACTATGTTAGTATTGATTATTTCTACTATAAGCATAATTAGAGGAGAAAGAGATGTAGAAGTTTTCAAGAGAAGGATTCCTTATGAAACAATATTTAAATCAATTGCAATAATAATGATAGGCATAACATTGGTATTTTTTGTAACTTTTATATTGACTTTGACTGAAGATCAGGAATTCTTAAATATATTATTTGAGACAACATCTGCATTTGGTACTGTTGGCTTAACAAGAGGTATTACTCCAGAATTGAGCAATGCAGGTAAATTGATTTTGACTTTAACTATGTATTCTGGGAGAGTTGGACCGCTAACATTGGCATTTGCGATTGGGTATAAAGAAGAACATAAGAGATTTAGATATGCAGAAGGAAACATTACGGTAGGTTAAATGGAGGGCTATGATGAAATCATTTGTTGTTGTTGGATGTGGAAGGTTTGGATCAGCAGTTGCTGAGACATTGTATAATTTAGGAAATGAAGTTCTGGCTATTGACGGAGACGAAGAAGTTATAGAATCAATTTCAGGGCATGTTACACATGCCGTCCAGGCAGATGTCATGGATGAAAATGTAATGAGAGAACTTGGAATTAGAAATTTTGATGTTGCAGTCATTAGCATTGCATCAAATTTAGAAGCTTCTATTTTGGCAACCTTAATAGTTAAGGAATTAGGAGTAAAGAAAGTTGTTGCGAAAGCACAATCCGATCTACACGGAAAAGTTTTAAGAAAAATAGGAGCAGATAAAGTTATATTTCCTGAAAGGGATATGGGAGTTAGAGTTGCACATAATTTATCATCAAAAGGAATTATAGATTTTATCGAATTATCACCAGAATACAGCATTATGGAGATCCAATCTATAAAACAATGGGCAGGAAAGAGTTTAGCACAACTTAGACTTAGAAATAAATATGGGATTAATGTGATGGCAATTAAAAGAGGCTCAGATATAAATGTTTCTCCCGGGCCAGATGATGTTATATGTGAAGGAGATATTTTGTTAGCTTTGGGTAGTATATCTGATATGGCAAGAATAGAGGAAAAAGCAAGTGAATGATATAAGAAGAATTTCATCTAGAGAAAATAAATTCATAAAATTGGTAAAAAGCTTAGAAAAGAGAAATTCTAGATGGAAGAATAACTTATTCATAATAGAGGGCGAAAAAATATTATCAGAAGCCATTGAAAATAATCAAAGAATAAAGCTCATAATGATTTCGGATAAAGCTAATTTAAGTGATACTATGATGCAGAGTTTATCACGGATAATGAATAAAACCGATGTATTTATATTAGACCATAGCTTATTCGAAGCAATAAGCAAGTTAGAAAATTCACAAGGAATTTTAGCAGTGGTTCATTTTCAATTGGCTAGCATAGAAGATATTCAGGTAAATAATATTTTGCTTTATTCTGATGGAATTCAAGATCCCGGGAATTTAGGCACTATTATCAGAACAATCGATGCGTTTGGACTAGATGGTTTGATTCTTGGAGAAAATACCGTTGATCCATATAATCCAAAAGTAGTAAGAGCAACTATGGGATCCATTTTCAGGGTCCCAATTTTTTTAAACAACTTAGGAAGAAATGGACTATTAGACCTCAAAAATAAAGGCTTTAGATTATTAGTAACTTTGCCTAAAACTGGAATCCCTGTTAATGAATTTGAATTTAAAAGTGGGGATATTATTGTAATTGGAAATGAAGGCAGAGGTGCTTCTGATAGCATTAAAGAATTAGCTTCTAATTATCTAATGATAAACATGAAAGGAAATGCAGAATCTTTAAATGCTAGTATAGCGGCATCAATTATCATGTATGAAATCTCAACTAAGATTTAAAAAATATGGTATAATAAAACAATACATTTATTTATTTTACAATTTCACATTGAAAGGAGCATATGATGGAAAATAAGCTCAATGAATTGCTAAAATCGGCAATAGAAGAAATAAAAAAATCAAATGACTTAAATGATATTGAAAAAATTAGAATTAAATATCTAGGCAAAAAAGGTCAACTGACATTAATATTAAGAGAGATGGGAAATTTATCTAAGGAATTAAGACCTATAATAGGGCAAAAAGCGAATGAAGTTCGCTTTGAGATAGAAAGAATACTAGATGAGACTAAAGCAAAGTTTGAAGTAGAAGAGCAACTTGAAAAAATGAGGATTGAAACAATAGATATCACTGAAAGAAGGAAGGTAAATCATTTAGGACATAAACATCCACTGCTCCAAACCATAAAAGAATTAGAGGATTTATTTATTAGCATGGGATTTAATGTTGTCACAGGTCCTGAAATAGAAACAGTAGAAAATAATTTTGATATGTTAAATTCACCTGAGAACCACCCTTCCAGAGATCTATCTGACACTTTTTATATAAATGACAAACTATTGTTAAGAACTCATACATCACCAGTTCAAATTAGAGCAATGAAGAAATACAATGCACCACTAAAAATAATTTCTGCTGGCAGAACTTTTAGATTTGACGATGTTGATGATACCCATTCTCCTATGTTTCATCAACTAGAAGGGTTAGTTGTAGATGAGAACATTTCGATGGCAAATCTAAAATATACTCTAGATATATTTATTAAAGAATTGTTTGGAAATGATATAAAAACTAGATACAGACCACATTATTTCCCATTTACTGAACCAAGTGCTGAAGTTGACGTAACTTGTGTAGAATGCAGGGGAGAAGGGTGCCCTCATTGCAATTATACAGGGTGGTCAATGGAATTATTAGGATGCGGAATGGTTCATCCAAAAGTTTTAGAAAACTGCGGAATAGATTCAGAAAAATACACTGGCTTTGCGTTTGGAATGGGTGTTGACAGGATTACGATGGTTAAATATGGCATCAAAGATATAAGACTATTGTTTGACAATGACAATAGATTTTTAGAACAGTTTTAGCAAAGGTTGTGATGAGAATATGCTTTTACCGATTAAATGGCTTAAAAACTATGTTGATATTGAATTATCATCTAAAGAAATTGCAGACGGGCTTACATACTCAGGTTCTCATGTAGAATCGATAATAAAGCTAAACAAAGGAATTACAGGAGTAGTAGTTGGGAAAATTGAAAAAATAGATGAGCATCCAAATGCTGATAAATTAATAATTTGTAAAGTAAATATAGGAAATGAAATTTTGACAATTGTTACTGGCGCACAAAATGTGTCCGAAGGGGATTTAGTGCCGGTGGCAAAAGTTGGAGCACTTTTACCAAATGGAAAAGAGATCAATGAAGCTGATTTTAGAGGTGTTGTTTCGTATGGAATGCTGTGCTCATTAAAAGAATTAGGCTATGAAGATAATATTATACCCAAGGAAGCTAAAGATGGTATATTTATTATAGAAGATGATGTGAATATCGGGGTAGACATAGTTGAAGTTTTATCTTTGGATGATGAAGTAATCGAATTTGAAATAACACCTAATAGGCCGGATTGCCTCAGCATATATGGCATGGCAAGAGAGACCGCCGCAACATTTGATGCAGATTTAAAAGATATAAATGTTCAAATCAATAATCAAGTTGATGACATTAAGAACTTAATTTATGATATCAATGTAGCTACGGAAAAATGCCATAGATATTATGCAAAGGCTATAAAAGATGTGGAAATTAAACCATCACCATTATGGCTTAAGACAGCATTGATGAATGCTGGAGTAAGGCCAATAA
>Ga0116166_1003508_pt1 | contig 12079 bp, 9 predicted proteins | sample AD_JPNMR2_MetaG_FD_89884 | JGI IMG/M metagenome (GOLD analysis project Ga0116166, IMG submission 89884) | Active sludge microbial communities of municipal wastewater-treating anaerobic digesters from Japan - AD_JPNMR2_MetaG | ecosystem: Engineered > Bioreactor > Anaerobic > Digestate | place...
GAAGAAACCCGCGCCACCCAGGCGGGGTCGTCCGCGTGCGCCACCGCCTCCACGATGGCATGCGCGAGGCGAGGAGGGTTTTCCGAGGTGAAGATGCCCGAGCCGACAAACACCCCCTGGGCCCCCAGGTGCACCATGAGGGCAGCGTCCGCGGGGCTCGCGATACCGCCGGCTGCAAAATTGACCACGGGGAGCCGCCCTTGTCGCCGTATCTCGATGAGGGTGTCGAGCGGCGAGCCTATGGTCTCGGCGTATGCGGGAACTTCCTCGTCGCTCATGCCGAGGAGCCGATCGAGATCCCTCTGCACCGCCCTCATGTGTCGCACCGCCTCCACCACGTCGCCCGTCCCGGCCTCACCCTTCGTCCTGATCATGCTGGCCCCCTCCGAGATCCGCCTGGCCGCTTCCCCCAGATCCCGTGCGCCGCAGACGAAAGGGACCCGAAACGCCCTCTTGTCTATGTGGTGTTCCTCGTCCGCGGGCGTCAACACCTCGCTCTCGTCGATGAAGTCCACCTCGAGCGCCTCGAGGACACGCGCCTCCATGAAGTGCCCGATCCTCACCTTGGCCATGACAGGGATGCTCACCGCCTCCTTGATCCCCAGGACAATCTCCGGGTCGGTCATCCGGGCGACCCCGCCTGCGGCGCGTATGTGCGCGGGCACCCGCTCGAGCGCCATGACGGCCACCGCCCCCGCGTCCTCTGCGATGCGCGCCTGCTCCACGTTCGTGACGTCCATGATCACGCCGCCCACCAGCATCGTGGCGAGCCCCCTGTTGACCATGACGCGATCGTCCTGCTCCATGACTCCCACCCCCTGGTCAATTGTTATATAACAATTGACTTTTTGTTATATGAATGTTACACGTCTGTTCATGCCAGTCAAGGGGCGACCTGCATGAAGCACGTAGAACTCGCGCTCAAGCTCGCGGAGGAGATCTCGGGCCTGGAAGGGACGGGAGCGAGGCTGCCGACGGTCCGCGAGGTGGCCCGGAGGGAGGGGGTGAGCCTCGTCACGGCACAGAGGGCGTACAGGCATCTCTCCGACCTCGGGATCGTCGTCTCGAGGAGGGGTTCGGGCACCTTCGCGGCCGAGCCTATCGGACGCGGACCCATCGACCTGTGCGGCATCCGGGTGGGAGAGGAACAGCTGAGATGGGTCCTGCCGTATCTCAGGGGTGACCTCGACGGGCTGTGCACGTACGACCCGCCCGAGGGCTACGGGCCGCTCAGGGAGTCCGCGGGGGCCTGGCTCGCCAGGATGGGCGTCAGGGGGGACCCGATCGTCACCTCAGGCAGCCAGCAGGCCATCTTCCTCGTCGGGATGGCCTGCCTCAAGCAAGGCGACGTCGTGGTGGTCGAGGAACCCGGCTACCAGGGTGCCGCACGGATCTTCAGGTCACTCGGGGCCTCGGTGAGGGCGGTCCCGTACCTCGCCCACCCCCGGGATGTGGACGCCTTGGCCGCCCTCGAGCCGAGACTCTTCTACACGATGCCCCAGGGACACATCCCCACGGGCGCCACCATGCCAGCCGAAGTCCGCCTTCGGCTCCTCGAAAGGGCGGCAGGATCGGGTTTCCTCGTGGTCGAGGACGACCCCTTCTCGGATATCCTGGGCGTGTCCCCCCTCAAGTCCATGGACGAGCAGGAGGTGGTCGTCCACCTGAGAAGCCTTTCGAACATCCTGGGTCCGGGCCTCCGCATGGGTATCACGGTCGCCCCGCGCGCGATGCGCGACCGTCTCGTGCAGCTCAAGGAGATCAACGACCTCTCGATCTCGGGCGTGCTGCAGAGGATCCTCTGCGCGATCTTCTCGTCGGACGCCTTCGCCGGACACCTGCGAGCCCTTGCCAAGGAGTTGCCCCTTCGCAGGGACACGGCCCGGGACATCCTCGGACAGGCCACTCAAGGGGCGTGCCTCTGGCTCCACACCCCTGTACCCGCACGCCTGTTCGCCGAACAGCTCGAGGCGCGCGGGGTGAGGGTCACGCCGGGAGACATCTACGGTCCAGGGTGGACCCAGCATGTCCGCATATCGCTCCTCGGGCCCCGCCCCGAGGAGCTCAAGAGAGGGCTCGAGATCGTGCGCGACCACCTCGGCCGCGCACGCCAGCCGGGCCTCACCGAGTTCTGAGCTCGAGGCCGGCTTCAGGCGCCGTCCTCGAGACGCTCCTCCGCACCTCGACTCCTCCCGCCCGCCAAGGCCAACCGGCCTTGGGAGTTCTTCCGTCCGTTTCCCGGGGACACGGCCCGAGGCCGCTTGCCTTTGGGACCGCCGAAGGCCGCGTGCTCCTTTCCAGGTCTCGGCGACATCCCTGGGCAGGGGCATCCCCGAGCGTGAACCGGGGGCATTCCCGGGAGCGCAGGTCACGCCTGCCGCGACGAGAGGATCGGTGAGGCGCCTCCAGCCGCGAAGGTGGCGCAAGGCGCCCGCTGCATGGTAAGGGACGACCATGCAGGAGCCGTTGTACCCCTGGCCGGAACTCACCAGGGGGATCCTCATCGAGAGACAGAAGACCTTCACGGCACGTGTCCTGCTGGACGACGGCAGCCTCGTAAGGGCGCACTGCCCGAATACGGGCAGGATGCTCACGTGCTCGGAGCCTCTCAGGCCGGTGTACCTCGCCCACTCGACCAACCCGGGCCGCTCCACGAGCCATACCTGGGAGATGATCGAGATGCCGGGCTCCCTCGTGGTGGTCGACACCATGGTCGCCAACAGGCTCGCCTTGGCCGCCGTCTGCAGGGGGCGGGTCCCCGAGCTCGCCTGCTACGAGACGGCACGGCCGGAGGTCGCTTTTCACGGCCGTTCGCGGTTCGACCTCCTGCTGGAAGCGCCGGGCAAGCCCGGCTGCATCGTGGAAGTCAAGAGTTCGACGCTCGTGGAGGACGGGGTCGCCATGTTCCCGGACGCCGTCTCCAAGCGCGCCTTGGCCCACGTGGAGGAGCTGGGACGGATGGGACGCCTGGGGTTCAGGACAGTGATGCTGTTCTTGATCATGCGCAACGACGCCCTCGCCTTCAGGCCTGCGTCCCACGTCGACCCCGCCTTCTGCAGGGCGCTCTCTGCCGCCCTGGGCGACGGCCTCGAGGTCATGGCCTACCGTGCAGACGTCGGTCTTGCAGGCGTATCCATGGGCCACAGGGTGCCTGTCCAGCCGTGGTGAGCAGGCATCGATCCTGCATGAAACCCGTCGGCCGGGAAAGGGGCGCAAGCGACGCCCGCCCCGTCGCACCCGGGCTTCCCGCCATGGAGTGCGTCACCCGGTGGCGACGACCGGGTGGAAGACGCCCCGGCCGGAATCCGTGTAAAGGAACCGAATGGCTTGAAAAAAGGCCGGCTGCATCCTAATGAGAGAGAGGAAGGTGAACGGCCATGAAGAAGCCCGCATGGACACCGAGCAAGGACGAAGCCCTGGCCGGCGGCGAGGGTGCCCGCCGGAAAGACCCGGCTCAGCGTCTTGCCCGAGTAAAGGACGCCCCAAGGAATTTCTTCCTGGAGATCGCGCACTCCCTCATGGACAAGAACAGGGGCAGGGTCAGCACGTACTACTGCGCCAACCCGGCCTGCAGGGTCACGTTCTTCGATGCGTCCCTGGGGTATGCCTGCCCGGAGTGCGGCGCCTTCGGCATCATCAGCCGGTACGTGAGCGACACGTGCACCCAGGACCCGGCCGGCAGGCAGGTCGTGGGCTGCATCGACTCCATCGGCCGTCTCTTCTGTTCGGCATGCGCCACACAGTACGACCTGTTCCAGGACGCGAGCATGCTCGTCTTCTCGGACAGCCTGCCCCACGCGCGGCAATCCTGCGACGCATGCAGGGGACGCCTGACCTGAGGGCGCCACGTGGGGCGGCGCCCTGACCACGAAGAAGTGGCGGATGGGCGATCTCCACTCGTGAGGCGGCCATACTATCGAGGCCTTCAGGCACACCTCGCTCGGGTGGGATGGATGACCGCTTAGGCCGTGTGCACGCCTGCCCGGCCCACCTTCCACCCCGGGCCTGACCGGGGGAGATACCTGCCTTCATGGATTCCACCGGGACCTGCCTGACCGGGGGACACGGCCCCCGATCGACGCTGTGGGTAGGATGTGACCCCCGACGGAACCGGCACCGCTTTCCATCCCCTGGTGCACGAACGGGCAGGCGTTCGCCCCTCCAGGAGCGCGTCTACGCCCCGGCCAGACAACGAGCCGGGACCCCTTCCGGGATACCGGTCCCGTGGATGCTGTGTTCCTTACCGGTTGATTCTGCAACAGCAGCAAGAGGGGGTACCGGGCCCGGAGAGGCTGCATACCTGCCGGGCCCGGTGCGCTAGCGCCGCCGGGGCAACCATTTGGGGCCTGAATAGGGGTAATTCCCAAACCCCAGGGCCCAAGCGCAGCCGGGGCACCCTGGGGTCCCTCGAGGAAGGGGTGCATAACCCGGGCGAGGCCCGTCACACTGGCAAGGGCATCGCTGTTGCGCTATAAGGCATGACCCATGGACACGATACGCATCAACAGGTTCCTCTCCATGTGCGGGGCCGTCTCGAGAAGGAAGGCGGACGACCTCGTGAGGTCCGGGAGGGTGAAGATCAACGGCGCGAGAGCCCGGACGGGCGACACCGTGGATCCCGAGAGGGACATCGTCACCCTCGACGGCAGGAGGGTCCTGCCCCAGCCACAGGTGATCCTCGCGTTCTACAAGCCCAAGAACGTCCTCACCACGCTCAGCGACCCCCAGGGGAGGCCATGCCTGGGAGACCTCATACCCGAGCACCTCCGGGGCGTCTTCCCCGTGGGCAGGCTCGATTACGACGCTTCAGGCCTCCTCATCCTCACCAACGACGGAGACCTCGCCCATGCCATTCACCACCCGTCGTTCATGGTGCCGAAGACCTACGTGGTGAAGGTGAGGCCGCGCGCCGCCGAGGAGGCGGTCCGGGCGATGGAGGCGGGCGTGGTCATAGACGGGAAGAAGACGATGCCGGCGCGAGTGAGGGTGGTCCACTCGACCCCCAGGGAATCGATCTTGAACATCACCCTCACCCAGGGGCTCAAGAACCAGATCAAGCGCATGGCATCGTGCGTCGGCCTGCGGGTCGTGGAGATCAAGCGCACTAGCGTCGGGCCCGTGACCCTGAGGGGCATGGCGCCGGGCGAGATGCGCCCCTTGAGCGCGCGAGAGGCCAGGGCCCTGCATAACATCCTAAAAAAAGGATATAAACCTTGACACAGGGTGCGAGTTCCTTATAATCATACAGGAACACCAGTTCACCGCGAGGAGGAGACGCATGAACAAGTCGGAACTGATTGAGGAACTCTCCATGCGCATGGCCCTCCACCCCAAGAAGGCCGAGGCCCTCGTCAACTCGATCCTCAACTCCATGATCAACGCCATGAAGGAGAAGCGTCGCGTGGAGATACGGGGGTTCGGCAGCTTCGTCATGAGAGACTACAAGCCATACATCGGCCGCAACCCCAAGAGCGGGGAAAAGATACAGGTCAAGGCCAAGACCCTCCCCTTCTTCAAGGCCGGCAAGGACATGCGGGACAGGGTGAACGGCAAGGGCATCTGAGCGAGACCGCCCCTTTCGCAACCGTTTCCCATCGAAGAGCGTCTATATATTGACGCACCTTTCACGTTACGCTAAAGTACTGTAACAGGACCATGGCGAACCATACCATTCTCATCGTCGACGACGAGGCGCCCAACAGGGAGTACCTCTGCGAGCTGTTGAGCGAGGAGGGGTACACGGTCTCGAGTGCGGCCAACGGCAGGGAGGCCGTCGCGCGGCTGTCCCAGGAACACTTCCACGTGGTCCTGACCGACCTCCAGATGCCGGAGCTCGACGGGCTCGGCGTGATCCAGCACATCGTGGAGCGGAAGATCAACACCATCGGCATCCTCTACACGGGATACGCCTCGGTCAAGAGCGCGGTGGACGCCATGAAACTCGGGGCCTTCGACTACATCACCAAGCCGTTCAAGGCCGAGGAGATCAAGATCGTGGTGAAGAAGGCGCTCGATCACCTCGCCCTCCAGGAGGAGAACCTCTACCTCAAGCAGCAGCTCAAGGCACGCTACAGGTTCGAGAACATCGTCGGCACCTCCGAGAAGATGCAAAAGATCTTCTCGCTCATAGACAAGGTCGCGTCCACCGACTCGACCGTGCACATCCTCGGCGAGTCAGGCACCGGCAAGGAACTCGTTGCACGGGCGCTCCACTTCAACTCGCCGCGCGCAGGAAACCCCTTCGTCCCCGTGAACTGCGGCGCCATTCCGGAGGAACTCCTGGAGAGCGAGCTCTTCGGCCACGAGAAGGGCGCTTTCACCGGGGCCTTCAGGACCCGCATAGGCAGGTTCGAACTGGCCAGCGGGGGGAGCATCTTCCTCGACGAGATCTCCGAGATGAGCCCGAACCTGCAGGTGAAGCTCCTGAGGGTCATCCAGGAGCGCGAGTTCGAGCGCGTGGGCGGGATCAAGTCCATCAAGGCCGACGTGAGGATCATAGCGGCCACGAACAAGAACCTGGAAGAGGAGGTCGCCCAGGGTCGGTTCAGGGAAGACCTCTACTACCGCCTGAACGTCATACCGATCCATATCCCCCCCTTGAGGGAGCGTACCGAGGACATACCGCTGCTCGTGAAGCACTTCCTGGCGAAGTACGCGGACGGGAAGGCGAAGAAGGCCCCGGAGTTCAGCAAGAAGGCCATGTCAACACTCATGAGGTACCGCTGGCCCGGCAACGTCCGCGAACTGGAGAACCTCGTCGAACGCATGGTGGTCCTGTGCGACAGCGACACCATAGACGTGGCCGACCTCCCGGACAAGATCTCGGCGGGCCCCGCCGAGGCCTCGCCGCTTGCGCCCTTCATCAGCCTGCCCGAGGAGGGCATCGACCTGTCCACCGCGGTGAACGAGTTCGAGCGGAGCATCATCATACAGGCCTTGAACCGGAGCAACTGGGTGAAGAACCGCGCGGCCAAGCTCCTCAACCTGAACCGCACCACCCTCGTGGAGAAGATCAAGAAGCAGAAGCTCGAGAGACCGACCGAGCCGAGCATGACCTGACCCGGCCGGGCACGGCCGTCTCACGGGCGCATCGAAGCCCTCCTTCCAAGGAAGGGTCTCACATCGTCAGGGTCCCCGCAGCATGTCCGTCTCACGGGAGCACCGAGGCGCCGCATGTACACCGCGTATCGCATCCCGAGGCAGAAGGGATGCACGGTGTTGTGTGCATACGAGACGGGCTGCACGGCGGCCTGCCTCACGCTCTCCCCTCTTCTCGGCGCGTGGGATCGGGTGCAGGCCGCACGCGCGCGGGTTCGAGGTAACCCGGGATGGTACGGACGTATCTGGACAAGTACAGGCCGCACGCGCCCGGGTTCGAGGCGCGTCGCTTACGTGACCGGGGGCCCACGGGCACACGGTCTTTCTTTGGAGACCGGCCGTGCGCGGTCCAAGAAACCTTACGGCAGCCCACGGGCACACGGTCTTCCCCCTTTCCGGGTGTCCTGCCCGCAGCACCCCTCGGACAGGGTCCTCCGCCGGGCCTACCCACCCCGCGGCCGGCGCCGCCGCGATGGCATGAAAGTTGTATCACCGTGCCTCGGTGAAGATCGAGAACACAACTCGAACCCATGTGATGAAGATACTCTGCGCCCTGGGGACCGCGGTCTTTCTCCTCCTCGCGGCACGGCCGGGCTTCGGCGCCACGGACGTGATCGTGGGGGGGACGGAGACCAAGACCCGCGTGGTCATCTACCTCGGGGACAACGATACCATAAGCCCCGAGCTCGAGGCGAAGGATCTAACGCTCTCCGTCAAATTTCCCTACAGGGTGGCCCAGCCGAGGACCATCTCGGACCGTTTCCTGATCGACACGCTCGTCTTCGACGGGACGAGGGCGACGATCACCATGAAGAAACCCTTCGCACACACCTGGCAACTCAAGCAGGTTCCGTCCCGCCTCGTCATAGACATCGCCGACCGATCGGGGGGGCGGACGGCAACCCCCTGCGCCCTCAAGCGGGTCGAGTCCTCGCTGAGAAACGACCGCGCCACGGTATCCCTGGTTCTGGCTGACAACGCCTCAGCCCAGGCCCGGTCGTCCTCTGGGAACAAGGTGGTCGTGCACCTCGAGGGATCCCCGCCCTGTCCCGACATGGGGCGCCTGTTCGAGAAATCCCCCCTGGTGGAGCTCGCCGGCGTGGTGAGGATGCAGGAGGGGACGGCCTGCATCCTCAGCGTGCACGAGCCGTACAGGCTCAAGAGGGCGCGAAGGGACGACCTGAGGGGAGCGGTCGTCCTCGAGCTCGCGCCCTCGAAGACCGCATCAAAACGCACAATGGAGGACCTCGGCCTGAAACTCCTCGAGGCGGGGGACTACGCATCCGCGATCAGCATCCTCGAACCCGTCTCCCCCTCGCTCGGGTTCAGCGGCCTGACCACCCTGGCAAGGGCGTACTGGGCGGCATCGTACCCCTACGCCAAGGGCGAGACCGCATCGAAGGCCTTCTCCATCATGGACCGCGCCGTAACCGCTGCTGCGGCAGGTCCCGAGGCGGAAGCGGCCGCGCTCGAATACTGCTCGTGGCTCGTCGCCTCCGGGAGGACAAAGGACGCCTCGCGCATGCTGGGCGGACTCGAGGGGTCCTCCGACCCAGCGGTCCGGATCCATGCCATGATCCTCGCCATGGCGGCGTTGAACCGGGACGGGTCGTACGACGACGCCTATGCGCTGTCTCACAAGCTCTCCTCCCACAAGGACATGCCCGAGAGGCTGAAGGGGCTCTTCCTCGCCACCCTGGCGGACACCCTCCTCGGTCTCAAGGACTTCGCCCGCGCCCACGACCAGTACCTCAGGGCCCTCGCCATGGACCCGGGCAGCGCCAGGTCCGACCCGGGCGTCTTCGGGAGGATGGGCGAGGCGGCCCTGAAGATGAACGACTTCGCCTCGGCCAGGGTTCACCTGACGGACGCGGTCAACCTCGCAGCCGCGAGCGATCGGCACAGGTTCCTCGTCATGCTCGGCGACGCCTTCTATGAGCTCGGCGAGAAGGACCGCTCGGCGGCCGCCTTCCTGCAGGCGGAACAGGCCGCGTCCACAACCGGTGAACTCTCCCTGGCCATGCTCAAGAGGGCCCGCATCGTGGCGGAGAAGCACACCGACGAGCGTGGGCGGCTTTCCGACAAGGGGTACAACGAGGTCATGGACATCTATGCCTCCATCGAGGAAAACCTCAGGAAGGACAAGCCCGACGATGCGCTCCTCAGGCTCGTGAAGGTGAGAGAGGCACAGGCCTATGCCCGCCACCAAGAGATCGACCGGGCTCTCGCGACCTACCTCGAGGTGTGGAAGGGCGGGAAGAGGGACGACGACCTCGGCAGGTACGCACGGGCCGAGGCGATGCGCATCATCATCGAGCAGTGCAGGATATACCACCGTGACAACAGGTACGACAAGACGCTCGAGCTCTACCTCAGGTTCAAGGACTCCTTCGTCAAGGACCTCGCGGACGGCCCCACCCTGTTCGTCATGGGCGAGTCCCTCTACCGGGCCGGCCGCCTGGACGAGGCACGCGACATCCTCGAAAGGTCCACCAGGACCGAGTCCCTGTACAAGGAGCAGGCGTTCTCGCTCCTCTTCTTCATCGATTACAAGCGCGAGCGCTACCAGGAGGCCCTCCTGTGGAACACGCTCTGCCTCGGGACCTTCCCCAAGGGGAAGGAAGCGACCCTCATGCGGCGCTGGCGCGGGTTCGCTCTTGTCAAGACGGGCAACATGGACGCCGCGATCCCGTTCCTCGAGGAGGCGACCTCTCCCGACGACCCGTTCGCGCTGAGCGCCCTCGACACCCTCGCCCAGGTCTACGGGGCGAAGGGGGATTTCCAGAGGCAACAGGGAGCCCTCGACAGGATCGTGGCATTCCACCCGGCCAGGGTGTCCCCCGTCATCGAGCGCGCCCTGTACTCAAGGGCCGAAGCGAAGATGCGCTCGGGAGACCTGCAAGGGGCGAAGGTCCTCTACGAGACGTTGCTCGAGGCCTACCCCCGCTCGCCCAGGGCACACTGGGCCATGTACTCCCTCGCTCGGGTGCAGCTCGCCGAAGGCGACACGGAGGGTGCCAAGGAACGCCTCGAGACGGTCAAGCGTGTCAGCAGAGACCCGGTGCTCGTCCAGGCGGCCCGCACGGCCATCGACGAGGTCGACCTGGAGAACGACCTGAGGCTGCTCAAGGCATCGGGCAGCCTCGTCAGAAAGACGGGTGAGTAGGACCATGGGGATAGCCATTCTCGACTCCGACGCCCAGACCGTGAACCTCATCGCCGAGATCGTGGCTGAGACCGGCGAGACCCCCCACCCCTTCACCAGCAAGGACCGGTTCCTCGAGCTCGTGGACCCGCACAAGCACTCGATCGCGGTGGTCTCCGAGGAGTTCAAGGACGTCATCGAAGGGACCAAGCAGGTCTACGACTCGATAGAGATCGTGGGCATAGGGACCTCCGACGGGAACGCCTGCCTCCAGGCGGGCGCGGCGCACTACCTGAGGAAGCCGTTCAAGGCCGAGGACCTGATGGAGGTCCTCGGTGCCCTGAGGGCCGTCGGGGGCGTCGCGGCGACAAACGGGGAGCCTTCGCTGGTCGCTTCAGATCCCTCGATGCTCGCCGTACTCGAGACCGTCAGGAAGGTCGCCCCGACCCAGGCCCCCGTGCTCCTCATGGGCGAGTCGGGCACGGGCAAGGAGGTCGTCGCCCGCACCATCCACGCCCTGAGCAGGCGCAAGGACGGCCCCTATGTCGGCATCAACCTCGCCGCCATCCCGGAATCGCTACTGGAGAGCGAGCTGTTCGGCTACGAGAAGGGGGCGTTCACCGGCGCGTACGCCACGAGGATCGGCAAATTCGAACAGGCGCACTGCGGCACGATCCTCCTCGACGAGGTCACGGAGATCGGGTTCGGCCTCCAGGCGAAGCTCCTGAGGGTGCTCCAGGAACGCCAGATCGACAGGGTGGGAGGCAAGGCCCCGATCACGGTGGACTTCCGCGTCATCTCCACCACCAATCGCGACATCGAGGAGGAGATCAGGGCGGGCAGGTTCCGGCAAGACCTCTTCTACCGCCTGAACGTGATCTCCATCCGCATCCCGGCCCTCAGGGACCGCCCGGGAGACATCCTGCCGCTTGCCAGGCACTTCGTCGCGAAGGTCGCACACCGCGAGGGCATGAGGGAAAAAAGGCTCTCGGACGGGGCAAAAGATGCCCTGATGCGCTATCCCTGGCCCGGGAACGTGCGCGAGATGGAAAACGTCATAGAGCGCGCGATGATACTGGCCGACGGGGACACCATAACCGAGGATTTCATCCCTTCCCCGAACGGGGCGGCAAGGGCGCCTGGCATCGAGCCGGCCCCGGGGCTGACCATCCAGGAGATGGAGCGCCGGCTCATCACCGCCACCCTCGAGAAGGTCGGCGGGAACAGGACAAGGCCGCGACCCTCCTCGGCATCAGCATCAGGACCCTGCGCAACAAGCTCAACGAGTACGCGAGGGGTAGTCAAAAATCTGACATCTCCGCCTGTGACCTGGACGATCCGACCCCCTAGGGATCCAGGCCCATCCGTGATTTCCGGGCCCGGGGCCGACTGGTACGACAATTGCTTCATCCTGCGAGGAGGACGGTTATGGGCGACATCTTCGGAACGCTGATCAAGGACATCACCGAGCACATGAACTACCGGACCTACCGCCAGGAGGTGATCTCCGGCAACATCGCCAACGTGAACACGCCGGGGTACAAGGCGAAGGAGGCCCTCTTCGACAGGGAACTCAGGTCGAGGCTGCACCTGGTTGCGACGAACCCGGCTCACCTGAAGGCCTCCCGGAGCGAACCCCTCTACACCACCGTCGTGGACCCCTACGCCCGGATCGGCAACGACGGCAACACCGTGGACATCGACCGCGAGATGATGAAGCTGAACCAGAACCACCTCCTGTACAGCGCATCCGCCGAGATCGTCTCCAAGAAACTCGAGGAACTCAAGAACGTCATCGGAGGCATGAAGTAATGGATCTCTTCACGGCTATGGACA
>Ga0116166_1003529_pt1 | contig 12042 bp, 9 predicted proteins | sample AD_JPNMR2_MetaG_FD_89884 | JGI IMG/M metagenome (GOLD analysis project Ga0116166, IMG submission 89884) | Active sludge microbial communities of municipal wastewater-treating anaerobic digesters from Japan - AD_JPNMR2_MetaG | ecosystem: Engineered > Bioreactor > Anaerobic > Digestate | place...
GTGGAAATGGGACAATTGAGAAACCTTATGGGACAATTGAAGAGGCAATGAATATGGGAGTTTATGCCGGCGATGTAATCCATGTTAGTGAGGGTGTATATTATGGAGAAGGGGGAAGTGGTAAAATTGTTATTAAAGTAAATAATCTTACACTTGTCGGTGGTTACAGTAAAGACTTTAAAGAGAGAAATCCCTTCAAATATCAGACAATATTTGTAAGGGGTATGGATCCAGATCTTATAGAAGAGGCAAAAAAAAGAGGACATGATAAAAAATGGGGGCTTGATTTGACTCCGACAAAGGCAAGCTATAATCCAAATGCAATGATATCAGGTGAAGGAGATTCTTCCAATACAATTATTGATGGTTTTATAATCGATGGTTATACAAGAAATAGCTATAAGCAAAATGGGGATTTAAAGATTGATGTCGGTCCAATAGGAACCCCTTTAATCTCTTTTAACAAGAAGGGATGTAAAGTAAGAAATTGTATAATTATGAATTCTGGTGGACCTGGTATTCAGATGGTAGCATCAGGGACAAAAGATGATCCAGATTCATGGGCAGAAATCTCGAATTATATAATAGTAAATACCCTTATGGAAGCAATTGATTTTAGAGTTGGGACATTTGATCCAGATAGAAATCCAGATTCTGGATATGCTTTAATTAAAAATAATAGTATTGCATTTGTATGGTCTCATTTAGGAGAAGGTTATGGAATTCTAATAGGAAGACAGACAAAACTTATTATTGAAAATAATATTATTGCATTTGCAACTGATTTTGGAATGAATAATGGTTTTGGAAATGATAAGGCTGTGTTAAAAAATAATGTCTTTTTTAACAATATGGGTGGTGTTTATAGATATTTTGCAAAAGAAGGTTCTGGAACAACAGCAGTATGTGATGATCCAACTCTTCTTTCTGGAAAACAGGCAAATAAGATGTACTATTTAAGTTCAAAGAGTGAAGGAAATATTACAGCAGATCCAAAATTTAAACCAGATCCGGATTTCTTTGATAAATTTACAAATCAAATTAAGTCAGAAGGTGGTGGAAAAGTTGTCTGGGATGAAGTTAATCAATGGAGATCAATGATGGGGCTTCCTTTAATTGGAACACAGGGAACAGGAAGAAAAAATTTTGCACCAATTTATGAACATGACTACATGTTCTTATTCAGTAACACAGTCGATGCAGGTGCTAAATCAAATGTTTCATTTCAGACTTATAAATCACAAGCAACTTCTACGGTTAATAAGGAGTATAAGAGTATAAAATTTGCTGATGTAAAGAGTAATTTTGGCAAAGATGTAGAAGTAAGTGTAAAAGTAGGAGATAAAGATGTTTCGAGTTACTATGTAGATAATGTCACAAAGGATAATTATATTTGTTATAGATTTAAAGATGATCAAATGAATTTCTTATATGTAAAGAAAGGCACAGAAGCACTCGAGATAATTGAACAATCTAAAAAAGATGGTTCGAGCGTTATTGTTAGAGGGACAATTTATGATATTTCTGCTAATATTAAATCATCAAATAGATATGCTATAGTAGTAGATGAAGCAGAACTTGATGAATAAAAAAAATATTTTTTTGTCAAGGGGCTTTCATAACTGAAAGCCCCTTTTTTTATTTTTAAGGATTTCACTATTTTAAAAATAAAATCTTTTAACCTTAAAAGTCTTTAGTGTATAAAAAATAAAATTTCATAAAATTTATAATTTATAAATTTTTTAAAATAAATATTTTAAAAATATAAAAAATGTTATATAATAATAAAAAATTTTTTAATATAAAGTAAGGAGGTTTTATGCAAAAAGCAATTTTTTTTGAAGAGGCTTACAATAAAGGAATTCTTGCAAAAATAGATGCAGGATATATTTTGTCAGTATTATGTCCAGATATTAACAATATAGACACTAAAAATGATCCATTTTTAATCGAAATGGTATCTTATAGTGGAGTAAAGGCTGTTCTACCAATCGAAGGTGGGGTTAAATTTCAGGCACAGGGTTCTAAAATATTCTGTATGCTTGAACCACCATCATATACAGAAAAATATGTTGAACCAACTTTTAGAAAAAGTAACTCAACTGGTTATATGCCTTTTAGATTTTCAGATATAGAAAGTTTCTTGACAAAAGATAATAAATTCAATGTTTTATTACCAAAAATTCCTTTTGATTGCTATGATTCCTTTACAATAAATTTTCCAGCAAAAGGTGATGTTAGTATTCTATATTTAATATTTGATAAAAATATCAATGGAGTAGTTTTACCATTCATTGAAGATAATTTTAAAAATCTTTTAAAGAAAATGTTAGGTCTAAGGGATATTGATGCTAAAAATATTTCAAGGAAATTCTTTGAAAATATTAAAAAATTCGATGTTTGGCCAGATTTAGAATAAAGAATAAAAATAAAAGGCTATCCAATATTTTTGAGATAGCCTCATATCTAAATAATTAATTTTTAGTAAGCTAAATATTAATAATGGAAATATAGCTATTTTTACCGTATTTTGACTGCTTTAAAGAGACCAAATAATTTTCTGCTACTTTTTTATCTTTAAAAGGGCCTATTCTCAATCTATAATAGGTTTTCCCATCTTTAAGATAACTCTGGATATAAGTGGGATATCCCAGTTTTTTATAAAAATTCTCAATTTCTAATGCTGTATCTTTGTTTAAATAAGATCCAACCTGAACTACATATCTTTTACCGCTCTTTACATTATTGGTAATCTTACCCTTAATTGTTGTAGTGGTAGTTACTGAAACACTTTTTTTACTCTTAAAATTACTCTCATCTACATTTTTAAACTTTGAAGAATATAATATCTCTGAATTATCAAGATTTATCTTTGGCTCGTTATTACTTTCTTTAATCTCTTCTTTATTTTCTACTACATTTTCTTTTTTCTCATTTGTCTCTTTACTTGAATCCCTATCACTAATATTATTAGCATCAGATGTTAATTCATCTTTTGCAGAGGCATCATAGAAATTCAAAGTAGTAGTTGCTTCATTATTTGCTTGTTTATATGTTGAAAAATTATTTTTACTTATTTTTGAAATTAATAAAAATATAGCAAAAAATATAATAACAAAAATTAACACGAGAGAAACAAATATAATAAATATTCTACCTTCTGTAAGATTAACAGAATAAAATGTTTTAGGTTTGTTTTGTGTTTGTCTATCTTTTTCTAAATTAATATTATCTGACATAAATTGCACCTCATATTTTAATTTTTAATAATTTTTTTAGACTCTCAATATCTGAATTATTATTAACATAGATAATTTCGGTATTTTTCTTATTTTTTTTAGCAAGTTTAAGAACTTTCTGTTTTTTTAAAATTGAAATGGTCTTACATATAGAATATCCATTTCTTTTCTTGGCTCTCTTAAAAATATTAAAAATATTAGACCTTATGACAAATATTTTATCACAAAACCGGTTTAACCCCATTTCAAATAATACTGCTCCACTTATCACTATTTTTTTACTATCTATTTCCTTTATTTTTTTCTCCACATATTCTATCATAAATGGCCACACAATTTGATTTAGAGTATACAATTTTTTTTTATCATTAAATACAATCTCTCCTAATTTCTTTCTATCAATACTGGCATCTTTAATGATATAATCCCCAAATTTTTTTATTATATCATTTTCCTTCTCTTTTAAGGCAATGTGCCCAATTTTATCAAGATCAATTACACTATAACCAAATTCATCCTGCATAATTTTTTCAACAGCGGATTTTCCAGCACAAAAGAGCCCGGTAATCCCAATTATTTCTTTATCCATATTTACAACCTCATGTTGTTATATACTTAATCAATTAAAGTTTGTCAATTGAATAAAAAAGATTGTGCTACAAACAAGATCTATTTTTGATAAAAAAATAAAAAAGTAAGATAGTTTTGATTTTTTATCGTTATGTTATTAGAATATCTCCTTATGTTATACAGAGATAACCGCTATATTGTATAAAAATAAGTGTGATATATTTAGATATCGCTTCCCATTACGACATATGTCGTATGTATTTTTATAAAAAAAATAATTGTTATATTATATAAATAGCCCTTCAAACTACGACATATGTCGTATGATATATTTCTATAAAAAAATAAACGTTATACTATTAAGAGACTATATATACTAGGACATATGTTGTAAATAATTTATTTAAAAAAATACTAGTTATATTATACATTATAACAATATGACATATGTCGCATTTTGTTTTCTATATAAAAATAAATAATAGTTATACTATATAAGTATTTCTGACCATTATGACATATGTCTATTTTTATTATTATAAAAAAATAAATGTTATTTTATATTTTCTTCAAAAAAGTAGGACATATGTCATAGTTTCTTTTTAATACAAAAAAAACAATCGTTATATTATACAATATATCAAACGACATATATCCTACTTTCCTTTCTATAAATAATAATCGTTATACTATGTAAATATTTTTTACCCTTACCGCATATGTCCTACTTTCTTTTTTATAATAAATAATAGTTATTTCATTAAGATATCCCCTTAAAATACGACATATGTCACATATTTTTATAAAAAAATAAATGATAGTTATACTATCATTATCTTCCATCCCTACTCCCCATAATATGTAAATCCCCCCTAGAAGTATGGCGAAGGTATTGTCAAGTAAATTGTGTCTGATAAAAGGAGATATTTTGACAAAAATTCATAATCGCTGAAAATGATTAAAATAATATTACTTCTTATTCTTCCAGTAGGGATGCTTGAAATAATTCCAACAAAAATACCGCCATAACTTTATTTTTCAGCTATTTTAGAAAAGTGTCAAAAAATTTGAAGAAAATTAAAAAAATATTTTTAAAGATATGACTTAAATTACTTTAATCATTATTCTACTCAATTATCCTTGATACACTGAATTCAAAAAAGATATAACTTGTAAAGCTACCACTACTCTTTACCATATTATAGAGATTAAAATTAACTTCAAGATTAACCACAAGAGGGACAAACTTTGGATATACTTTAAAGGCTGTGCCTGCTATAAAAGCAGGTAGAATATGCATAAAATTTCTATCAAGAGTAAATTCTGTCTCTACATCGTTTAAAGAAATACCAGCATCAATATAAAATACCCAGAACATCTGCCATTCAAAATCTTTGCCAAAAGACTTATTTAAAAATTTAGACATATTTATAGTAAATAAAGGCAACCAGTATTCAATGTTTACTATTAAACCTGTATAACCACCAAAATAACTCACCCCCTTACCTCTCAAATAATTGCCAATAAAAAGATCATTCATTATCTTTTCCGTAATAGAATTATAAGTTGCAAAAAAAAGAACTCTCATTCTATATCTATGATCTTTATAAACTGGAAGATATAGTTTATACAATGCCTCAAAAATTGTCTTAAAATTATTCGTTGCTGGAATTGAACCAATTTTACTATCATAGGTAAATACTGGATCAGCGTATATATTAAAATTAAGTCTTATCTCATGAGAAGATTTTTTTAGATTATCTTCTGTGATTTGTTGTGCTTTAAGATAATTTTTATCAAATTCAAACTTTTTCTCAAAAGAAAAATTTATCTTATTTATATATATCTTATCATTGTATCCGTTATTATCCCAATATTTAGTGTAAGTTGCATCAAGATTTATCCTGAAAATAGCATCTATGATTTTAATATTATAATTAAAAGATAAAGATGGAGTTATATTTATTTCATTAAATGTAAAATCTATACTCTCCCACCTCGTTTTATAAGCAAAAGAGATAGATGGTGTCAATGAGATTAATTTATTATAAAAATAGAATGTCCATCCCACATAGGGAGATGTATATATCCCATTATTTGTAATATAGCCAGTATCTATTAATATAGCCCATATTCTCTCTTTATCAGCATCAGATAGATTTTCCAGTATTACATACTTGTTTTTATCTGTATCTCTTAAATATCTTGATGATAAAAAATTTTTATCATCTTCTTTTTCAATCTTATTTAATATACTATTCTCAAAAGTAGAATAATCAAACTCTTTTATTAAGATGTTATCATAGGATTTACCATCGCCGTACTGATTAAAACTATTCTTAAGAGCAAATTTAAAACCAGTAAACAATCTTGAGTCCGGTTTATCAAAAGGAACCTCAAAATATATCAGTCTTACTGGATTTAATAAAGCCTCTTTTGGAGATCTTGGGTTATTACCAAAACTGGATATATTTATCTCATTTTTGTTGTAATTTAAATCCTCTTTTGTCTTTGAATATAAATTTTTATACCCAATGCCAAATTCACTTTTTAAGATTCCATTTATCTTTTTAATTTTTACTTCAAATTCAAAAAAAGGATTTAAGAGAAATATATGATCCTGATCTTTTATACTTAAAAGATCATAGGGGAATTCTGTTGTTATTACATTGCCATAACCAAAACCTAAACTATAATTTAGATTGATATTATCTGGAATTTTCTGGTATATTTTAAAATATAGATTCTCTATACCACTCTCCCAGACATTATTATGCCATTCCTGTAGAGTCGCAAGATAATTAACAGTAGAGGTATATGTAGTAAAATCAAATGACATACTAATATTATCATTTAATTTTATTGGTTCATTTGTTCTTAAAAAAAGATTAAAATTCTCTTTTGCAAGATATTCAATCTGTCCCTCAATTGGCGTCTTATAACCATCTATATAAAAATGCCAGTATTTAAATTTAGCCTTAAATCCAGCAGAATTAGAATAAAATGGAAGAATAAATGCAAAAAGAGGCAATTTTTCACTTATATTAATCTTTATATTAACATAATTTTGCTTTTCTGAAGATATTTCTTCTATTATTTCATAGGCTTCTATTATATTATCTTTTTTTAGAATATTAAGATAATTTTCTACTTTTTCTCTATCCCATATATCATCTTTTTTTATAACAAGTTCCTTTTCTACTCTTTTTCTTGCAAATTTTAAGCCAATGAATTCAACACTTTCAACAAATAGATCCTTTTTTTCTTCTGAAAAAATTGCAAAAAAAGATAGAATGATTAAAAAAAAAGATAGTTTAATTTTCATTTATCTAATTTTTACCTCAATATCTTCTATTTTTTCAACTTCTTTCCAATCTTCAAGATTATCTTTTGTAATATCTTTTATCTCTACTTTTTTAAGAGAACTTTTTTCTATTAAAAAGCTAAGTTTATATTTTTGATCCTCTGATGAAAAATTAAGAATATTTGGCACATCTTTATTGTCATCATTTTTAGAATATTTAATTGACTCGAGTATAATTTTATCAAAAAATTGATTATTAATAGTAGCCTTTACAATCTTATAATCTGGATCAAGGTAAATCTCATATTTTGAAATATTATTCGTCAATGTAATGATATACTCCTTTTTTGTCCATTTAAAATCCATAAGCTGCATATCATCAGAATATGGAACGCATCCAGCAAATAGATAGGATATTTCAAAAGGATTAAAATTAATTCCCATTATCTTTGAATAATCTATCTCTTCAAGATTAAATCTAACAAACTCCTTTTTTGTATGATTTAATAATATCCCATTATTGTTATTAAATAGAATTTCTAAAATTGTTTTTCTAAGGATAGATATAGAAAATAGTGCCTTCTTTTCATTAAAAATCACATCTGTCTTAAAAGATATATATGCAGAAGGGACATCCTTAACACCGGTAACCTTAAAAGATCCAGAAAAAGAGGCGTATTCTATCTTTTGAGACTCCTTCATTAAATTTTTAAACATTATTTTTGAAGTAGTCTCCTTATTTGTAACAATTATAGTCTTGCAGGAGAATAAAAAAGATATAACAAATATAAATAATAAATTCTTTATTTTCATTTTTGAATGATAATTCCTTATTTAAATTAGTAATAATTGTATAATAAATACCATAAAATACAAAATTAGACAATTATTTTTGGAATTTATTTGCAAAATTGTTTTGTAATTTTAGAGATAAAAAAGAGTCTAAATATTCTAGTATCCTTACAGTAAACAATGACGATAAAAATATAAAAAGTTTTTATTCTCTTTTTGGATGCCGATTTATTTTTAGACAAAAATTTTCTAATTTTTTTCTAAAAGTTGTAAAGGATTTTCTCAAAAATTTTGTGATTAATAATTAGAAAACAATTTTTATTTCTGGAGGAAAAAGTATGGAAAAGTATGATTTTGTGTTAAATAAAACTTTATTAGAAAAAATTAAAAATTTAGCAAAAAAGAGATCTCTCTCACTTTCTTGTTTAATGAGAGAGATCTTTGAAAAGATTATACCAATTCTTGAAAAAAAGCATCTCAAAGAAAAAAGAAGAGAAAAAGAATATCCAATAGTCTGTGCAACGCATAGAGTAAGGGTATATCTTCCTAAAAAGCTATACAATCAATTAAAGTTAATTCATAGCCATCTAAATACATTCAGTATGGCTGTGCTTGTAAGAGAGATACTGGAGGAATACTTTTTTGGTTTGGAAATATTTGGAGAAAAAGAGTTTGAAGATAAAATTGAGAGGCTAAAAAGGAAACTTAATGAATTAAGAGAAAGGAAGGCTGTGGTTGTGAAAAAGGATAAGGGGAAGGTGATGCCGCCTGATATCCCCCGCCCTCCTCACCCCGACCAGTATTTCCTGCTTACTTTTGACTCAAAATTTCGGCTTTTAGAGATAAAATTCCTTTAAGAATTAATATTCTCTTTAAATTTCTAACCTTACTCTCAATTACACAAAATTTACCTCAGGATAAATCTATATTTTAAACTATTTATAAAATAAAATCGCACTTTTTTTAAAAAATAAAATAAAAATTTTTGTCAAACTAAAAAAAAATTGGTATAATTATCTATATTATATGTAAAATATAAATTGTGGGTGTAATGTAAAAAAAGTTTAACTTAATAATATTTAATTTTTTGACAAAATTAAAAATTTTTAATACTATTGGATTTAAAATTATTTAAAAAATATTTTTAAAATATAAGGAGATTTAAAAAAAATGAAATTTCTTGCAAAAATAATATTTTTAATAAGCACAATATTTTTACTCTTTTCTTGCTATACTCAAAAGATCGAGCTAAATGCAGACAGAAAAAGTGGTAAGATGACAATCGATTATTATATCAATAATGACTATTTTCAGATTATTTCTCTCATTGCATCTAATTTTCAATACGATAATGAAGACTATATAGATGTAATGATATTAATTGATGAAAACAAATTCAAAGAGAATTTTAAAAAATATGAAGGGATAACACTCGATTTTGTTTCAATAAAAAAGATTAAAGAAGGAGAATATAAAGGTAAAATAATAATATCATTTAAGGACTTTGAGAAGGCACTTGCTCTCTTACCAAAAGGGGTAAGTGGGCTTGAACTCATAAAGACTAAAGATGATATCACCATAAGTCAGACTGTCGATCTTGAAAAAATGGATCCAGATAATATATTTTTAGATTTTGTAAACCAGTTAAAAGATGATGATAAAGAATTTTATACACTATTAACAGAAACAGCAGTATTTAATTTTGAATTATATACAAAGACAAATATAAAGAAGACAGAAGGGATAAAGTTAGAAGGGGATGGAAAGATAGCAAAATATTCCTTTAAAATAAAAAATTTACTCGATAATAAAAATAAAGTATTAAAATTCAGCATCACTTTATAAATAAAATAAAGAGGCTATTATGAAATCTTTTGTATATTGTACTATTATTTTTCTTTTGCTTTCGTTAAGACTATATGCTGATGATATGAGTCAGTACGAAGAATTTTTCTATAAAGAGTATTCCAGTAATATAATAAGTGGGGCAAGAGAGAAGTTTGAATTTGAAAACGAGGAATATAAAAAATCTTTTGAAATTTCTTTTATAAAAGTGGATGTTAATCTATTTAATAATTATTCAAGAATTACAATAAACTATATTATAAGAAATAAGAGTAAAAATGAAATAAAATGTAATTTTCTCTATCCATTTATATACTCAAATGTTTTTAAAAAGATAGAAAAATCAGAAAAAGGTAAATTAATAGAGAACAGAACAGAAAATGTCGAAAAAAAATCTCTTTATAAAGACTTTAAAATTATAGAAAATGGGATTAAAAGAGATTATGAGATAAAATTTAGTAATATAGAAGAATCAAATATTCCCTATAGTATTGGAAATGAAAGAAAACTTTTTAATGATACTACACTTTTTTCTGAAAAAGTTATCTCTTTTATACATAAGTATGGTTTTTTCTCAATAGATCTTAAATTTAAAAGTAAAGAAAGAAAAATTCTTACAGTAATCTATAATGTAGATCATTATAATAATAATATAAAAACAAATTTTGAATATAGTAATTCAATGGAAGACCCTGCATTAAGATATATGTTTAAAAAAGTTGATGACACAATTCAATTACTAAGTGACTATATATTTTATTTTATCTTAAAACCTCAATATAGTGAACAAGTTATAATTCCTAAAAAAGTCTTTATAAAACTAAGACCATATCTGATAAATAATAATCATTTAAAGATTTTGCCAAGTAAATATAAATGGAAAGGTAGTGATATTATTTTTAGTTATAGTAATCCAAAATTTAAAGATTATGATAATATATATATTAGTATTTTACCATTAAATTCAAAAAATTCAATACCTTCTTTCTACTTTAAGTCCTCCCTTGAAAAAATTAAACGAGATAAAGGGGAATTCTTTCTTTTAAAGAAGAATGAAGACTTAATATTTGAATATATTGAGGACAATAATCTTTCATTTTTATACCAAAAAGATAATAATAAAATAGGGATAACAGAGATAAGAATTTTACCTAAAATTTTTACACTAAAAAAATCAATAAAAGATACAAATCTTCCTCTTGAGTTTGAGATATCATTTTCGGATAATAAAGATTTTAAGGATGCTACGACCATAACAAAAAAATTCTCTTATAAAGAGTTTTACACTTTATTAAATAAAAAAAGATATCTTACACTATTTAAAGGAGAAAGAATTTTTTGTAAATTTATAAAGTTAAGAGTGATAAGAACATTCTTTAAAGAGGATGAGATACAAAATGAGAATAATGATATCCAAATTAATGATATTGAATTCATAAATTAAATTGTTTTTGCAATAAAAAGATTATATCCTTTTTCTTTAAGATAATAGTATCCTTTATTTAGATGTAAAAAACTTTCATAAATTCCAACCATTGTGGAACCAGAGCCAGACATAAATGATTGTATGGCTCCAGAATTAATAATATCTTCTTTTATATTATTGAATTCAGGATATTTTTTAAATATTACACTCTCGAATTTGTTATAGATATTATGGGCTATTAATTTAATATCGCCATCTATAAAACCATTAACAATATTTTTAAACATCATTGCCTCTTTTTTTGTTTCGCCTACCAGCATAGCCTCATCAAGCATTTTGTATGCATCAGGTGTAGATATCTTTATCTCTGGAACAATCAGTATCATGGGGATATCTATTTTATTTTTTATTTTTATTCTTTTTGTTATATTTCCTACTCCAAAAACAGTTTGAATTCCACCTTTTATAAAAAAAGGTACATCAGAGCCTATCTCAGCAGCAATTTTTTCCAATTTGTCTTCTTTAAAATTAGTACTCCACCACCAGTTTAATATTTTTAAGACAGAACCGGCATTTGATGAACCACCTCCAAGTCCACCACCAATAGGGATATTTTTTTTTAGGTAAAAATCAACCCCAAAAGGAACTTTTTTTATATTTTCAATAAATTTATTAGCAGCACGGACAAGAAGATTATCTTTTGGTAAAGTATTACTCTTATCAAATACTCTGATTTCATTATCTGAAAAATTTTTTTTAGCAGTTATTATATCAGAAAAATTAATCTCTCCAAAAACACTTTTAATTTTATGATATGAATTTTTATAAGTGTCTATCACATTTAAAAAAAAGTTAACTTTTGCATA
>Ga0116166_1003533_pt1 | contig 12032 bp, 8 predicted proteins | sample AD_JPNMR2_MetaG_FD_89884 | JGI IMG/M metagenome (GOLD analysis project Ga0116166, IMG submission 89884) | Active sludge microbial communities of municipal wastewater-treating anaerobic digesters from Japan - AD_JPNMR2_MetaG | ecosystem: Engineered > Bioreactor > Anaerobic > Digestate | place...
TTTAGAAAATTAAATAATTCTTTTAAATCTATATATTGTATTTCATTATTACTAAAATCAAAAATTATTTTTTTATTTTCATAGGAAAGATTTCTCCATTCAATATCAAAAAAATTATCAAGATTTTTAATTTTTTTATTAGAAAAATTCAAATAAATCGTTCTTTCTTTTTCTGATAATAAATCTTTTTTAGCTTTTAATTGAAAATTTATTTCATCTAAAGAAGGAGAACTTATAAGTGTTGGAATAAAATCTAAAAAGCGATTAATTTCTATTCTAAGAGAAGGATCTTTTATAAAACAATTCTCTTGTTGTATAATATTTGTAATTGGCATTTTTATTATCCTTATTTATTATAAATATGAAAAGGAATTATCATTTAAAAAGGAATTATCATTAAACCATATTATATCATTTTCTGTTAAAAAATATCTTTTGATCTCTGCATTATTTTCTATCTTTTCTTTTATTTGTTTTAATATATTATATACTATACAAAAATCTTTACTCATATAATCTGTATCATTAAATAAAGTATTTTTTAATTTATCCAAATATTCTTTTTGTTCTTTGTCTATTAATTTATATTTAAAAGCGTAGTTTATAAAATCTTTACTTAAACTATTTGAAAATATTTCGCAAGTTTTAATTATTAAAGCTCTATTATTAAGATCAACGTCTTTATTTTCTTGTAAAAATTTTTTAAAAGCAGGAGAATTGAGAAATCTTTTATAATTTTTACTATTTAAAAATTCTTGGTATTTTTTATTATGTTTAGTAAATTCTATAAACTTGTTTGTTGGATAAAAATCTACTAAATAATCATCTATTTTAGAAAAAATCTTACTTTTTATTTTTTCTTCGGTTATTTCAAAACAAACGTTAGGTTTTGATAATGGATAATTTGTTTTTTTTCTTTCTTTTTCTGGCATGTTTCCTTTATAAGGAGGTAAATAGCCAAATTTATATTCTTGAGGAAAATTCTTTCCTATCATTTTATAAAACTTTCCTTCTTTCATATTAATCGGATTTATCAAAACAGGTAATTGATATTCTATCATTAAATTTTCATCATCAATCAAAGGAAGTAAATTATAATCGTGTTTTTTAGCAGTTTCTATTATATCTTTATAAATAAAATAAATTTGAAAGATTAGATCTTCTAATATAAAATCATTTTCTTTAAAACAATGTGATTTAGAAAAATAAGAAAATTCTTTTAAATTATCTAAAAAATATTGATTTATTTTAAAATTTTTATTTTCTATCAAAATTCCTTTAATAAAAATATCTTTTTGAATAGGATATGGAGTATTCTTAGAAAAATAAAAATAATTCATATCAGTACTTATTGGCTCATACAAATCTGTAAGGTTTACTTTCCTACCTTCTGAAAAAATAAGTAATTTTTCTTTACATATAGGAAGCTCACTTTCAACTTTATATTTTAAATCATTAATTAAATAAGGAATTCTATTAAAATTATCATTATTAATATCTTGTATATAATCAAAATAAGAAAGTTCTATAGTTTTATTAAGTACTGGAATTTGTTTTTGATAACTAACTGGTCCGTTATAATATAAAAGTATTAATCCTCCATTAATTTCTTTATTTATAGTTAGAACATTATCTTTAATCATATAGAAATCTTTTATAGGAACTAAAAATATTCCGTTTAAATAAATTTCATAATCATAAGGATTATTAGTAGGAACTATTATTTGATTTTTTATTACTTTATAATAATCTTTTTTAAAATAGTACCATGAATTTTTATTTAAAATTCTAATTTTTTTAGGAGCTTCTATTTCTTTTATTAAAATTTTATTATTATTTAATATTTCATAATTATTTATTATTCTTTCATTAATAACTACTATAAATTCTTCTTTATAAATATTAAAATTATTTATTTCTATTTCAACTTCTCCATCTTCATCAACTACAAAAGTATTTGTCGCAGCATTAACTTGAAAAGCTTTTCTTCTTATATAAATTTCTATTTTAGCATTCAAAAAAAAGAAATTTGAAATTATAAATAAAGCATCTTCCGAGAAATAAACTTTATAAGTAGATGGATCTTTCAAAAAACCATCTTCATATATAAATAAAAAATAACGATCTTCCGAGTAGTCCGAAGGAACGTCATCTAATACTACTACAAAACCTGTTTTATCTAAACGTTCATATAAGTCTTTTCCTAAATTATCTTCTAATCTTTTATAATAAGTAAACTTATTATTTTCTGTTATAGTCTGAGTATCATAATAGACTATGTCAGACATATCACGGATAACTTTTTTAAAATAATCTAAAAATTTTTGTAAGCCATTATTGCATTGATTTAGAGTATCTTTAGTTATTTTAATATTTTCTAACATTTTTTCACCATTGTTTATTTTTAAAATAAGGAAAGCAACTAGCTTTCCTTATGAATTTAATTTAGCTGCAACTTCATTAAATAAATTTAACATAACTTCAGGTTCAATAGATCTTTCTATAATGGTTCCTTTAACAATACGGGAACCTATCATAGGATATCCAATCATAATTGCTATGAAATAATTATAAAGTTCTATAGAAAGAATTGAATTTGCTGAATATAAATCCATCCAAGATTTAATAAAATCTTTAAAATTCAATTTTTTCAAAGAAACATATTCTTTTGATAAATATGATAAAAAGTCTTCTAAATTCATAGAACCGATTTCTGAAAGATCGGATTTAGTTCTAAGAACTTCTTCTATTGTACTTAAAGCTAATTTTTCAGTTGTTTCATTATTTTCTTTTCCTAACAAAAAAGTTAAGAAAAACATATTAACTTTACATCTTATATCTTCCATTTCTTTTATATTAATATTAATAGCATATAGTTTATCCAATGCTTTAATAAAAAGATTACTATATGCTTTCATAGATAACGTAACTATTCTTATATTGTTCTGATATACTTTAGTATGTAAATGAATGTTTCTTATTATTGCTCCAGCTTGAGCAAGGGAAAAAAATAATGTAGTGTTTCCATCTAAAACATTATCTTCAAGTTTTAATTCTTTGTAAGAACCGATATTAACTATTGCTCTTATATCATGTCCAGCTTGATTCAACCATACTGGAAATATGACAGGAATTTTATAATAATCTTCAGGTTTAATTACTATTATATCACCGTTTAAAATCCCTTCGATAACAGGTTTAACAGTGTGATATTTAAATTTTCTTTTAATTATATCTAACATATTGCTTAAAGCTGTAGGGCTTACAGTTACTTCTTTCAAGTTAAGTTTTTTGATTTCTTCTATGATACCTTGATTAACCAAATATGTGTTAAAAATTTTTGATTCATTATTCATTTTTATATCCTATTTAATTAATTCATTGTTTAATTTGTTGTGAAATATATAAAAAAAAATAAAGCATCTAAAAAGATGCTTTATTTTTAATTTTCTTCAAAAATTGCATTATTATATTCGATTATATCTTTGAAATCAGAATTATAAAATCCATTGTTTTCGATATTATTAAGGATTGCTTCGTTTATCTTAACTCTTGACGTACTGATTTTATTAATACGTTTTCCGTTTGAAGTAATGTCAGGGGAAGAAATCGATTCTTTAGAAAGCGAAATTTCTAAGAAAAGATCTTCTTGAAGACGCATTCCATTTCCTGGTATGAATGGATGAGCAAAATAAGTTAAATTGTTTGATGTTTTCTTTCCTCTTTGTTTAATATTATTTATAGTAAGATAATAAAGATTTTCGGTAGGACTATATTCAATATTACAAGCAAACCCATTTTCAATATTATCGATAATCCTTCTTGAATCTGAAACTTTAGAACGTCCTAAATGTTTTCCAAAATCTGTTCGCTGTTCATTTTCATTTTTTTCTATTAATTCGTCAGCACTTCTATTAAGTTGGGAAGCAAATATAACTGGAATATCAAAATCTTTAGCTAAATTAGCTAAATCATCTGATTTATCTCCAAGTGAAATATATTCATCACTATTTTGATTTTTCTTTAATTTATTCGGAGCCATTCTTCTTAAATAGTCTACTACTAACATTACTACTTCATTATTATTTTCTTCGGCTTCAGCTCTTATAATTCCTTCGATATCGTTGATGTCACAAGTTTGACTTGGTCTATAAATAAATTTAAAATTAATTCCATTATTAAAAAATCCATCTTCTTTCATTTTTTCCATTACTTGTTGTCCAGTAATATTTCTTAAATCAACATTGTCTCCATATAGATAAGAAATAATCCTGTGCATGGTCTGTATTTTAGAATTTTCAAATGAAAGATACAATATAGTCGGAACTTTTGTAACATCTTTAGGTCTTATAACGTTATATTTAGCTGCCCATAAACAACATGAAAGTAATATACCTGACTTCCATTTACCAGGAGCTCCAAAGAAACATGTAGTTTCAGAACGCTTAAATCCTCCATCTAGCATTTGATTAAGATATTTGATTCCTGTGGAGATTATTCCTGTGGAATCAACTAATTTTTCAATAGTTTCATTAAATTGTCCTTCTAAGTCACTATCGCTGAAACTAAATTCTTGATTTTCATAATTACTTCTTTTTTGTTGTTTTTGAAATTCAATATGAGCTTGAGAAATAGTAAGGCTAAATTGAGAAACTATATCAGAAAAGTTTTCATAATCTTGATTTAAAATTTTACTGGAAATTTCGATTAAATTTTGTGCATGTTTATAAGCAAAATTAAACTTAATCTGTTCTCTTAAAAAATTATCTAATGCTATAATATCAAAAGAAGAAAGAGAAGAAGCATCAATTTCAAATGAAAGTTGTTCTATCTCTTCTTTATAAGCTGTATTAGCTATAATTTTACTATATATGATGTTAAGATCACCGATGTTTTCGTCTATAAAATAATGGATAACTTCATTAATCAAATATAATCTAATATAGATATTCCAATCCTGTTTATAACTTTCAATATCAATAAGGGATAAGAATTCTTTTATTCTATGGTAATAACTTCTATTAACGATTTCATTAGAAGAAAAAAGTGATAATAATAATGCTTGAGTAATTTCAAGGGTTAAAAATACAGTTTTTTTATTTTCTTTTTTCATAGTTATTTATCTTTTTTTGTTTCTGAAAGAATTTCTTCAATTTCTTTTAATGAAAGATCTTTATTATATGAAATTTTTATAAATTTTTGAACTATTTCAGGAAAAGGAAGTGAACGTTTTAAAACAAAATCAAATTTTTCATCTTCTTCAGAAACTTCTTTCTTAACTCTTTTATAATTACTTTCGATTTTAATATTATTGTCAAATTTAAAAGCACTTTGTAATATCTGGGAATCTACTGAAGAAACATTCTTAGTATCGATAATCCTTAAATTAGGATAAATTTCTTTTTGCTTTTTGATGAATTTAATCTTTTCTTCTACAGGCATTTTTTCAAATTCATAGTCAGAAAGATCGATAGTTTTATATTCAGGCGCATAAATATTTATAACACGTTTTGTTTCAGTAGTCTTATTTTCAATATCTATATAAAATATTAAAAAACCTTTATCTTTTTCTTCACCAAAACAATTTCTTGAAAATGAATTAGCATAAATTATTTTATTTTTCCATTCTAAAGGAGAATGAATATGTCCAAATAAAATTTGTCCTGAAACTAAGCTACTCATGAATTCAGAATCAAAAATAGGAGCTGTATTAAGTTGTTTTTCACTCATTATTTTTTGACTTTCAAATGAAGTAAAATCAAAAGTACCATGCCCAAAAGCCATTACCGGAGCATATTTTTCACATTCTTCTTTTATTAATTCAAAATAAATATCTTTATCTTTAGGATATTCTTCTGGAATGAAAAGAAAATTCAATGGTTCATCATTTTCTAACATAAATAAAGTATCTATGGTTAAATTTGAATATATTCTAAAATAGTTATTCAAATATTCTTGAAAAACATAAATTTGATTATTATCATGGGAAATAGTACCATTGACATAAAGTAAATATTTTTCATTTTTAACTAATAATTCATATAATTGTAAGAAAAATGAACTAACTAATTTTCCAGCAGGTTCTTTAAAATTTAAAACTCTGTCAAAAAGATCTCCTCCTAAAATAACCATATCGAGTTCATCTAAATTCTTTTTTACAAAATCGATAAAAAAATCTGTTTCTTTTTTAAAATTTTCTAAATTGCTATGTCCTCCGAAATGAAAATCGGAAGCAAAAATTCCTACTAATTGATTATTGGAATTCATTTTGTTTTCCTTATTTGTTTAATTTATTTTTGTTACAAATTTAAAATAAAAAAAACCTATGAGTCTTTAAGAAGTTTCTCATAGATTTTATTGGGGGAAGACAAATATATATATAAATTATTTACAAGGGGAATAACCGCAATTATAACATATTTTACAACCTTCTGATTCCATAAAAAGTTCACTATTACATTCAGGACAACGATTTTCTTTTTCTTGAATCAATACCTTTCCATCCTTAACAACAGATTTTGAAAAATTATCGAAAACCTTGCTAAGGATTCCAGGAAGATCAAAAGGTGAAAGTGAAGATTCTTTTATATGTTTATATATTTTTTCAGGTTTTATTCCTGATCTTAGAGCAAGTGAAATAAGTCTTGAAATTAAATTCCACATAGCTTTAAGTTCAGTATATTCTTTTATTGAAACTTCACCATTCTCATTTATAGCAGAAATAGGTTGAAGATCAGTAAATACTTCTATAGGTCTGTCACCTTTTTTACTGATAAAGATATATATAGGCTCACCTTTAGAACCATATACTCTTTCACTATATCCTACTTCAATATCATTTCTTTGTAATGGAAGTACATAACCATCTTCATCTTGAATTATTTCTATTTTCTTTTTCTTTTCTTTTATTTCAAAGCCTGAAGAAATATTATTTCCCCAATTCCATTTTTGAAATACTTTGTCAATAACAGAATTAGGTTTTATATTAAATGATTTTACTATTTCTTTTAAGTAATCAGTTCCTACAGTACGTTTAGTTCCAGATGGATCTAATAATACAGCACTTCCTGTATTAGCTCTATAGGTAGTTAATCCTTTAATGTTATTTTTCCATGCATTATAATAAACTGACTTAAATTCTTCATAAGTAAAATCACCTGGAACATTAACTGTTTTAGAACTATTCATATCAGTATATTTAGCTATGATAGCAAGAACGTTGATATGTTCATCTACAGTAAGTTCATTAGTAGTAAAATAAGCATCTTCACTTAAAGGAGGATTACATATTCCTAAACGAATCATTTTAGCACCAAAATCTTCAACAGTTTGAATTTCAGTTAATCCTCTTGACTTGTCAATTATATAACGAACTCCATCAAAGGTTCCAACAAGAACTTCTTCATTATTCATCTTTTCAAACTTAAAATGTTCTGTTTCATACCATTCACCTTTTTTAGGATTAACTAATTTTAATCCTTTTTTAACTAAAGCAGGAATTTTAGATTCAGGAACAGAAACAAATCTATCATAGCTTTTTAAGAAAACTGGTTCAATTCCATTGGAAACACAATCAAAAAAGATACCGGTGTTTCCTGTAGGAGGATTACTTGATCGATGAGAATTTCGCATATGTCCTTTTTGTTCTATCCATTTTTTGACTTCTGGAGAAATATCAAGCGTTTTCCACCATAATGTATTAAAATATTTTTCTTTATCAAATAATTCAAAATCTCCTAAAGCTTCTCCTAAAAGAGCTGAAGCTATCAATTGAATTTCTGCTTTAGTACGTTCTATTTCTTCAATAAGTTTTAATGATTCAGAACTTCCATATTTAATTCCAAGTATCATTAACATAGAACCAAGCCCCATGGTTCCAGGACCAATTCTTCTTTTTTTCTTAATAGCTTCTTCATATTCAGGAAGAGGAACTTTAGTAATATCGTTTACAGCGTCAAGAGCAATTACCATACCAAACATCAATCGCTGAAATTTTTCTCTATCAAAAACATATCTTTTTTCTTTTTTGTTATATTTAATACATCTAGTTAAATTTATATTTCCTAAATTACAAACTCCAGAAGACATTATAATTTCACCACATGGATTACTTGCTAACAATTTTTCAGCATAATTTAAAGGATTAAGTTTATTAGCTACATCTAAAAATAATACTCCTGGATCATTTCTTGTATATGTAGAAAACATCAATAAATTCCATAAATCTCTTGCTTTTACAGTTTCATATATAACTGTAGGATATCCTTTAGCCTTCCAATCTTCTAAGTCTCCTTTCCATTCAGATTTATAAGCATGAAAAGTAGTTTCAGGAAATTCAAGATTCCATAATTCATCGTTTTCTACAGCTTCTATGAAACCTTTAGTAATACCAACACTTAAATTAGCTTTAGTAATAGTATTAGGTTTTTGTTTTACAGTAATAAATTCTAGGATAGAAGGATGCCAGATGTTTAGTATTAACATCATAGCTCCTTTTCTATTCTTTTTCTTTTCATTTTTATGATAATTAGAACGAGGATTTTCGGAACCCATCGTAACTACTTCAGAAGTTTTATCCCACAACTCCATCCATTTTATTGGACCTGGAGTTCTACTATCAATTCCATAAACATAAACTCCATCTGGTCTTAAATAACTAAGATTAGTTCCATAACCACCTTCTGACTTTAAAGTTAAAGCAAGAGCTTTTAAAGCGTCTTCTATATATTCTACCGAATCTACGTCATAAGCTTTTTCAGGATCTAAAGAATTAGGTTCATGTACAAAACAATTCATAAGAGTAGTTTTTTCTCTTTCGGGAATTCCTATATTAGCAGCTATACGTCCACCGAAACAAGCTGAATTATTATCAAAAAGTTCATAAAGAAGATTATTAAGTAAAATTAAATTAATTTTTCGATATTTAGGATCTTCTAATTGTTTTTTATAATAAAAATCGATGATAGCTTTTCTCCAACGTCTTCTAGTATCTTCAATAGTTTTTTCTTCGTCACCATTCCTATAGTTCTGTTCCCATATTTCTTGAGAGAGTGGCGTAGAAAATCCTTCCTCTGAAAAATTTAGTCTATCTTTGATTATATAACTAATATTATCTTTATCAATTTCAACTTCAGGTTTATCAAAAACTTCATAAATATTTTTATCTATAGTTGTTTTGTTTTTATCTATAATATTTATAACATCGAAATTTTTGTTTTTATTTTGAAACATAGTTTTACCTTTTTTATTATTTTTTAAATTATGCATATACTTTTGTTACCGTATTTTTTAATAAAACTGAAAGTTGAGTAACAATTCCCGAATGCCACTCGTCATTAATTTTTATAGCTGGTACTTTTTTAATTCCTGTACTAAAAAATTCATTTAATAAATTGCTTGGCATATTTTCCATATCGTAATACTTCATATCATAATCATTATAATAAAAATTTTCAACTTCATTCTTAAGCATTTTACAATTTGTACAGGTTTTAGAACCTACGATAATTAATGGCATTTTTTGTTTCATAATAATGATCCTTAATTTATTTTGTAGAAAGATTATGCAAAGTTAAAATAATCCGCAATTTTTCGTGCGGATTATTTTTATGTTTTTAGCTAAAATTTTTTAATTTAAATTTGTTGAACAATAAAAATTTTAAATCCTCTCTTTTTAAAACTTGAGAAAATACAACATTTTTAGTCATTTCTCTTGTTAATTCTTTTATAAAGATTACATTTTCACCGATCATCAAATTAGGATATCTTCCGATTACTTCAAAAAAGTCATATTTTTCATTATCTTTAAAAGTAGGAATAGGAATTCCAGTATAAATCATTTCATTAAAAGCATAATTCTTTTTAGAAAACATCTTATCTATTAAATTATCATCTCCTATTACTGAAACAGCAACTTTCAATAAATAATTGAAAAAATCATTATTTTTAATATTACATATATAAACTTTTAAATCTACGTCTTTAATAAACTTCATAGAAGAAATCAGAGAATAAGCTATAGCAAAAAATGTACTTAAAAGTTTATTTTCTTTCATTTCTTTGAAATCGCTATAGAATATTTTTTGAATAACACTATTTTCATTAAATTCATTTGGATACTTATCTTTTAAATATTCAATCATTTCATTTAATCTTGTTATATCTTTTGTTGCTTTAGGAGGTAACAAAGTAAATTTAATTATACTTTCTTTAATAGATTCTTCTTCAGTTTCATTTAAAATAATATGATTCAAAAATGAAACTACTATTTCCTTTGCGATTATAAAACGCCCTAATGAAGAAAATTTTTCAGAAGCTTCTTTACTAACATAATCTTTAGTTAATTCAAATTTAGGAATTTGAATAAATAAATGATATTTAGTAGCATTATTAAATAAATCATCTGTAGTAAAATTTTCACTTTTTAACCAATTTTCAAAATATTCATTATAAATATAATATCCAAAATTAAATTCTGGATATTTAATTCTTTTGGTGATTGGATCAGCGAATCCCATATTTCCCTCCTGTTATTTTAAAATTATTACTGAGTTAACTGCCCTTGTTACAGCTGTATAAAGCCAACGATAATAATTTTCTTTCATAAAATTTTCATTTATTATAAGAATATTATCATATTGAGAACCTTGTGAAGAATGAACTGTAATAGCGTATCCATATTGAAAGAAACTATCAAAATAAAATTTTTCAACTATTTCTTGATCTTCAATTATATTCTTTAATTTTGTATATGTTTCTTCATTATTATTGGTTTCTAATAAAAAAGGAATATTAATTGACAAATCTTCAAAATACTCTACTTGATGAGAAACGTAATTAGGACGAAAATTTAATTTTGCTACATAAGGATTTATAGCACCGAACTTGTCAAAATATTTTTGAAATCTTTCTTCTACTTCTATATTAACGTCAGAAAGAGCATATCCTATAGTTCCATTAACCAAAGGATAATTATAGAATTCAAGTTCTTCAATAGAAGTAATAGAATCATCAGAAAGAAAGTTATATTTAGTTTTATCTTCTTTTTCAATATTTTCAAATAATTTAATAGTATCCTTTTCTAAAATTTTAGTTTTTATTTCTTGGTTAGTTAAAGTTTTCTTCCATGAATTTCGTTTACAAATTAATTTATCACCTTTTACAGGTAATGGATTTTTATTAATATCAATCCCATTAAGCAGTCTCATCCTATCATTAACAGCCTTACGAATTCTATGTGTACCAACAAGAATTTGAGAAGATTTTATAAGAGTTTCATCTAATTGCTCCTGAGTAAAACGGCTTCTATCTACACAAACAACATAAAAATCACCTGAAACAAGTTCAATTTCTTTAAGATAACGTGGTCTATTAAGTCTTATGTCTGTAGCATATTTAATAATAGGATTCAATAAAGCTTGACGATGGATAGTAGTAAGTTCAGCATCTGGATGTTCTAATAGATTAACACTAGTAGATTCTACTGGAGGAAGCTGTTCTTTATCACCTATTACTAAAATAGGAATATTAAAACTTTTAATATCATTAAGCATATCACTATTAATCATAGAACTTTCATCTAACACTATTAAACGATAATCCTCTAATAATTTATCACGTTTTTTGAATATTAATTTTTCTTCAGTTTCTTCTTCTAATTTATAAAAAACTGAATGAATAGTAAAAGCATTTTTATTTCCTTTTTTTCTTAAAACTAAGGAAGCCTGTCCTGAGAGAGCACAAAAAACCACGTTTTCTTCTTTTAAATTAATATTTCTGATTAATTGATGAACAAGAGTTGTTTTTCCAGAACCAGCTGGACCTACTAAAACAAACATTTTATCATTATTTGTTTTATAATTCCCGTTCCACCATTGAACAAATTTATCCAAAGCATCTTTTTGGTCTGGGGATAAAGAAAAATTTGACATTTTTATTACTCCTTATTTATTTTACAAATTAATAATATAAGTTTATTTAATTATTTATATATTAAATTAAATGTAAAAAAGCAAAAAATAAATAAAAAAAAA
>Ga0116166_1003534_pt1 | contig 12030 bp, 7 predicted proteins | sample AD_JPNMR2_MetaG_FD_89884 | JGI IMG/M metagenome (GOLD analysis project Ga0116166, IMG submission 89884) | Active sludge microbial communities of municipal wastewater-treating anaerobic digesters from Japan - AD_JPNMR2_MetaG | ecosystem: Engineered > Bioreactor > Anaerobic > Digestate | place...
CCATGCCATGGTGCCGATGGTGATGTTCATGGTGAGGTCGGCGTTGATGTTGACACCGGCCTGACCTGTCACGTTCGAAAGATCGGAATCAGACACAGGGGTCATTGCCCAGACGGAAAGGGGCAGCAGAAGGATGGCCAGAATCGTCAATACTCTCTTCATAACTTTTTTGCCTCCAATGTGTTATTTGTCTTTCACTGGTGCTTGTTCAACCTTTGCTTCGTTACCGCTCATTGCCGCTGTCTCCGACTCTCCTCGGTCCCCAGGCATCACCCCCTTCCTCAGGATTTATGGAGAAGCACAGGGCTCAACACGTTACGGCCCCGGTAGGACCGCAGGCGAAAGCACATCATGGAAACCGGCTCGATTGCCGCATGCGCCCCGTGTGCCTGTATAAACACCATCTGTGCAACCCTCAGCCTCGTCCAGGTTCTCGTCTTTCTCTTCCTTGTCCCGGCGGCGGCCGCTTGACCTTTCAACGTGCCCTTCTTGTCGGCCGCCTCGTCCTTTTCTTCCCAACCCCCGTCTTCCAGGGCCTGCCCGCCCTTGCCGGGCGACCTCGCGGCCCCTCGCCAAGCGTCCCTTTCCCTCACGGTGTTATGGTCGCGTTGTTCCAGTAGAACCACCACCCCGTCTGGGCGCCGGTCGTTGACAACTTCACGTAGAACTCGCTGTTGGTGCTCTGGATCGTCCTCGTGCCGAGGTTCAACCTGTAGCCGTCCACCAGCACCCCGTCGATGGGGTTCTCGATGTGCCCGCTGAAGGAGTTGAACGTGGCCGAGATGGGCCCGGTCATGGACGGGGTCCCGACCTTGAGGCTCTCGAGCCTCCGGTTGACCGGGTCGGTGATGTCGGCGAACTGGGCCTCGATGAACAGGCCCCTGCACTCGAGCAGGTCACCCGCGGCGCCGAAGGACACGTTCGTCCAGTCCTGGTCCCAGCCGGAATTGTAGTACCCCATCTTGATGGAGTCGACCTCGACGAACGAGCGGGAATCCACGTTGAGGTACACCCGGGCGAGCCCGGTGGTGGTGTCGAGGTCGAACTTCGAGAAACCGGAGGCCACGGCGTCGGACAGCTCGCTGTCGTCGAGCATGGCCATGGAACACCCGTAGTCCGCCTGTTTGTCCATGAGGTAGTCGTGCGAGGTGACGGCAGAAGCGCCGGACGCCTCCGCACACAAACCGACCCCCTGCCAGGTGATCAACACCACGGCCGCCAGGGTTGCAACAAGCGTGTACAAACCTCTTTCATTGCACCGTTTCATCATTCATCTCCCTGAAACAGGAACTGCGTCAGCTGTTGCCCTCGTCGATGCGTGGCGAATGGTCATACGTCAGACCATCGAGCAATAAACATGCCACAGGGTGGAGGCCCCAAATCCCATCAATTTCTCAATAGGTTATGCTCTATGACCCTTATAACCCATGGGTAAAGTGAAAGTTCTTTCCCTCGCTGAAGAGGAAAAAGATTTCAATGACTCAGGGCCCGTTCAGCAGGACCTGGGGGATACCCTTTGGTGCCGCCTCATCATGCCCCACCCCTTGTAGGCGCGCCAGTCCAGGAGACCCCTGGTCATGGGCATGGCACGACATACAATATAATAATCCCCGGTTGATACCACGAGCTCGGTCAACCTGGGTCATCCACGGTGCCATGGGACTCGGGTTTCCTGGCAGCGCGGCCTCGGTGTCTATCGCGCGGGATGAGACCGGATCATCCAGGCGCGCACGGCCTCGCCCGCGAGAGACCTGTCCAGACCGGGACCGTGGCCGCTCCCCCGATACCCTCCCCGAGATGGCCTGGCGTGCCGACGCAGTGGGCGACGTACCCCAGCCCCGTGGCTGCTTCCTTTTTTATATCTTCTCAAGGCCCCTCGCCCGGCTGACTGGCCCTCTCCCTGCGGTCACCCTGTACGACCGGGTCCCCGGACATGCCCCAGGCGGGCCTACCCGAACCTTTAAGTATACACACTGGGGTTCGCCGCCGAGACCCTGGGCATCATATCCACCGGGCGGGCCTTCCCGTGCCCCATCCTCTTGAGTTTACACACCAGGTAGACCATCCTCCCAGACCTCTCCCACGGGGGCATTTCTCTCGAGCGAGAAGGGGGCATTATTGAAGAGTCGGGACATCCGACTGACATACCTCACCCTTTCGCCGGCATCCTGGATCACCGAGCGCCCCCATGCACAGGACGGGTCTCGAGAGGCGGACCAAAGTCTCCTGGAAGAGTCACTCGTCAGACAGCAGGGTCCCAGCCCGCATCCAGGTCCCTCGACATCGGCGATTACGCGAAAAGCCTTTTCAGGTCGGGCCATTGCCCGCGTGCGGATCCCACGAGGAGGTATCCTGTGCGGTCACCCCACCCCCAGGGAACGCGTGCACGAGAGGGTACGATCGTCCTGGGTGGTCACAGGCCCCACCCTCACTCAGGCTCTGCCAGCCCTCCCAGTATCCTGGAGAAGTCGGCGCTCGCCGCGCACAAGACGAGGTATACCCCCTCGCTCATCCCGGAGGGTTTGTTCTCGTCTGACTCGCTGAACACGATCTTGGCTGCGAGCCCGCTCATGGGGACGCCGTTCAAGGAAAGATCCAGGTCGTAGACGCTCGAGGCCGGCTCCGTGGCGTGGATCACGATGGTGCCGCTTATGGTGTTGCCCCTTGCATCCCTGCCCGAGACGGTGCCCCCCGTTGTCGTGGTCACGTAGGGGGTGATGGTGAGCTCCATGTCGTTGCCGAATGCCCAGCCGCCGGAGAGAGTCCAGGTCCCCTGGAGGTCCCTGACGTTCGGCGCGTCCTCGAAGGCGTCGTTGTAATACAGGACGAACTGGGAGACCCTGCCGCTCTCGAGCTCCCCATCCACGTCTTTCCTGTAGAACCTGACAGCGCCGTTTCCGAGCAGAGGACCGCCCAAGAGGCTCTTCTCGTAGCCCACGCCGTTGAGCCACAGCTTCTCCTCCACGGCCGCGGCATAGGCGAGCGAGCCGCCTTCGTACTGCACGAGGTCGCCCCCGATGACCGCAGCGTTCTCCTGGACCACCCTCAAGGGCAAGGCGTCATAGGGGAAGGCGTCGTACACGTCCTCCACGGGCGAGATGTAGGCGCTGGCGTCCGAGACGAGCATGGTCCGGTACTCCAGGCCGGTGTCGTCGCCTTCGAGCGGGACGACGACCCCGAACACGAGTTCGCTCCTCATCAAACCCCACCACACCCCGGAGAGATCCGGGGTCTCTATGGGCTCCTCTTCCTCTGTGTCCCCGCCCGTGGAGCATCCCTGGAACACGTAGGCGGATGCGAGCACGCATGCGACGAACACGAGGAGACGCAGTGTCCTGTGCTTCATGTCCTTCCCTCCTTGCATCGTCCTTCACCGTTCAATCGACCAGTACGAGATCAAGGATAACGATGATGCCGGGAAAAGACAACCCGCCTTCGTGCGCGAGGTGAGCCCGCTCTCCGTCACCCGTTCCCTGTGCTCGCCCGCCCCGTCGATACCACCGACCTGCCGTGCGTGCAACCAGCCCGCGAAAGGGCGATCCGTGAAAAAGCCTTCGAGCCTCCGCCTGACTCGGTCATTCCAGGCGCAACCCACTGCATGAACGAGAAGAGAGGAAACGCTTCCCTGGCGCATGTCGTTACGTGAACAGTGGCCAGGTAGGGGGAGCGCGATCCCCTGCATAAAAACAGTGCAGCGGGGTGTGCCCCGCTGTCACGCCCGGGCATCGAGTTTGCATACAAGCATGGCAGCCCGCAAAGGGCGGGGGTCGGCCGAGCGCAACGAATACGTTCATGCAGGGAGACACACCATGAGCAACACGACACGGACACCGAAGAAGACCCGGATGATCTTTCCAGCCTTTATAGCCGCAGCCCTCACCCTGATGGCGACCGCCTGCTCGGCCGTCGTCACCACCTTCACGGACCCTTCCACCTCGGCCGAGGTCATCCGCATGAGCGGCAACCGGCTCGCAGGCGGGTTCAAGACCCTGGAGCTCAACGCCCAGCGCTTTCTCAAGGAAGGGAACCCCTCGTTCTCCTTGTTCGTCGTGTATCGCGGGCCGTCGTTCATGGAGGTGGCTGCTGGGCAGAGCCTTGTTCTCGAGATCGACGGGAGGAGGGTCGAGCTGAACGGGAGAGGCTCGAAAGATCACAGGGTCCCCATCTCCATAGGGCTCGTGGAGGAGACCTCCTATTACCACGACGTGGCCCCGGATCTGCTGCGCGATCTGGCTTCCTCCACGGAGGTGACCGTGGTTCTCCGGGGTGATTCCGGCACGCTGAAGCGCCGCTTCTCGAAGAAGAACTTCGAGGCGTTCAGGCGCTTCTGGGAGCAGGCGGGCTCCGGCCTGGACCCGGCCGGGAAGTGACAAGACGCCAAGGGCGGCCACAGGCTCGACCTTGCGAACCGGCCTGCGAGATGCGCACGATGCGACATCTCCGGGCCAAGGCACGCGGGCGTGGATACGCACGAGAGCGGAGCTGCGCCCGATCCTTCGGATTTCTCCCCGAGGTACTTGTTCAACCAGGGCTCCGCTCGCTCTTCTTGCCGCTGTCTTCGTCCCTCCCCGGTCTCAAGGCGTCACCTCCTTCCTCTGGAATGACGGAAAAGCACAGGGCTCGACGCGTTACGGCCCCCCGGTCGGGCCTGAGGCGAAAGCACGCCATGGAAACCGTACTAGGTATGGCATGCCTCGTTCGGCGTCCTCTCAAAGGATCATCACGCCGCCTACGCATCGCCCGTTCGGGAAGCACCTCCTCAGGCCCTGCCGGGTCCGGGAGGGTGTCGATGCCGTGCCAGCGGGAGCCGTTGATGGAACCCTAACCGCACAGGAGAGGGAGGTCGATGCCGTGCCTGCGGGGACAGCCCGGGTTCTTCGAGGGTGACCGCACAGGCCCTGCGGAAGAAACAGCAGCCCCTCGATCAGGGGTGACACGTCCAGGCACCAAGACGCCCTCTGCAGGAGAAAAATGTTGCTCACTTGTTGCCCTGAAAATGCACACACCCGGTCTCGCCTGGGATCCCGCACCATGGAGATGCCGTGCAATGTCCCGAGATCACTCACGTACCATCGAGCGGTGTCAAGGGAATGTTTCTTGCACAAAAACAAGGGGGTATTCGTGCGTGACGACGGCCGTGATCCCTGCGCTGCACGAGCATGCGCACGGCTCGATGCCGGCATGCAACGGCCTGTCGAGCCCCTGGAGTAAGGCTGGAGAAAGATGGAGCATGCATGAAGCGGGTTGGGAAGCACCCAACTGCCCCCTTACGGGTTCGGGGTTTTTGTTCTATTATGACGCAGGCACCGACAAGGCAGGTCGAGCAGGCAGACCTTGGAGGATCGAGACCGATGATGTCTTTCATTGTATGGGGCGGCCCGTTCTGGACGAAGGCCGCCGGGAGGGATCAGACATGAGACGCTCTCTGTACGCAGCTGTTCTTGCCGCAACCTTGGCGATCGCCCTTGCGCCGGCGGGCCCGGCCGAGGCGGACGGGCCCGGGGACGAGTCGCTGTCCTCACAGGCCTTCTCGTCGCCGCCGAGCGCCGCAACCGCCCAGGCCGTGAAAGACCCGGTGGAGGAGGGCATCACGCACCAGGAGCTGTCGACATCCCCCCAGAGCGAAAGCCTGCTCGGGTTCATACGCTCCCTGCTCTCACCGACAAGGCGGCAGGAGGCGCGTCTCGAAAACCCGGCCCCAGGTCCTGGCCTTGAGTCCAAGCCCTCTTCGTCCTCCATGCCGAGGACAGCCATCGAGCCGGCTGCAGACCGAGGCCCAGGCGACGAGATCGTGCACGCCGAACTCGACACGACCCCGCAAACAGGCGGGATCCTCGGTTCGGCATCCGGGCAGACCACAGCGGTCGAGACCCTCATGACAGCGGGATCCGACGTCAGGGTGCCCTCCCCCATGCAGGCGACGGAGACCGCCGCGGACAAGGACGAACCCGCGCACCTCGAGCTCGCAGACGTCCCCCAAAAAACGGGCATACTGGGCCTGTACACCACGAACGTGCAGGCGCAGCCCCAGGAGACGGCCGGTCCCGCGGGCCCAACGGGCGCAGACGGCACGGCGCAACGCGGTGTGAAGCTGGCCCAGGCGAGCGGTGAAGAGGAATTGACCCACCAGGCCTTGGCGACCGCCGTGTCAGAAAAGGACACGTTCTCCTTCGTCTCCGCGGGCGTCCTCGTGCCGCTTGTGGACTCGACCTTCAAGAAGTTCGTAGACTACGGCGGCATGGTCACCATGGGCGCGAGAAAGCGCATGAGCGACAAGCTCACCCTGAGCGCCACCGTCGGGGTGGGCGTGTTGAGCGGGGACTGGTCCATCAAGGGTGACAGGCAGTCCATCCTCGTGGCGGCCGAGGAGTATTACCCGGGCTACGTGAAGGAGCCCGGCGTGGTCATCACCCCCGAGGAGCTGCCGGACGAGAACCTCGGCATCAGCTACCACGCCGAGGCAGAGGCCGTGGTAACGAGCTCCGAGTCGCTCGAGCGCATCGACGTCCACACCGACCTCTACCTCTTCCCCGTGTCACTGAACGCAGTCTACCAGGTCAAGCAGAGCCCGAAGTTCAACGCGTACGTAACCGGCGGCCTCGGCTTCTGCACCGCGGTGAGGGACTGCGACAGCAAGGCCGTCAAGGAGAAGTACTTCCAGGGCCCCGAGTACCGCGTGGCGATCAACCGCTCGCAATCCGTCACGGGGCTGCTGGTGAACCTGGGCGCGGGCATGAGCATGCCGGTGTACGGCAGGCTCACGTTCGTGGCGGAGGCGACCACCACCCTGTACGACCTGAAGGCCTTCGACCCGGTGCTGGAGGTCTCGTTCACCAGGCCCAATCCGGACTGGTACCCCGGCTCCGACCTCTCCCAGTGGAGCTACGAGGACCCGGTGAGGGTGGGCGTGTACAAAGAGGTCTACGTGACGAACATCCAGGTGGGCTTCGTGGTCCCGTTCTGATGCATATGCGGGTTTTCGCACGGCCGGGGGCCTGACGTCGACGGCCTGAGTATGCCTTTCGGTCTCGTTCTCAAGGGTATGGATGCAGTGCGGGTGCGAGGCCTGCCGCCGCACCCAGCGAATCTCGACCGGGGCCTACCGTCGAAGGCAGTCGCAGAGACGCGCAGAGACCCTGACGCCCTGTGCGTCGAGGCCCGAGGCGCCCTGTGGAAGAAGAGCAGCGGCTCCCGGGGCCATGAGGCCCCACGTCCAGGAGGGCCGGACGCGGCGACGAGAGCCCCTTTGGCACCATGTTGCCCAGCCGCGACCTCGTATGGTAGAAGCACCTCACGCATGACCCACCGACTTGCGATGGGACATCCCGCCAGCAGGCGCACACACGACCCAAAGCGGAGGAACGGCGATGGATGAGCACGGCGTGGACAGAACCGCCCGTACAGAGTCCGACGGCCTGACGACCCACGGTGGTGCGGCCGAAGACATCCACATAAAGGACTATGCCATCGCCTCGTCCATCAACGGGATGGCCATAGGCGACTTGGACGGCGTCGTCACCTACGTGAACAAGGCCGCGCTCTCCATATACGGTACCGACGACCCCTCCGACATCATCGGCAAGCGCGCGACCATATTCGCCAAGTCCGAGCAGGAGGCGCTCGGGATACTCGAGACGGTGCTTGTCAAGGGCGAGTGGTCGGGCGAGGTCTCCGGCTGGAGGAAGAACGGCGAGGCGGTGACCGTGCTGCTCTCCGCGAGCCTCGTGAAGGACGACGCGGGGAGGCCTGTCTGCATCGTGTGCTCCTTCATCGACATCACGGAGCGCAAGCGCATGGAGGAGGAGCTCAGGGTCAAGGAATCGGCGATCGCGTCCTCCATCAACGGCATCGTCATAGGCGACCCCTCCGGCACCATCACCTACGTGAACAAGGCCGCCCTCGACATGTGGGGCGCCAAAGACCCCTCGGAGATCATGGGCAGGCACGTGACCGTGTTCGCCGAGTCCGAACAGGAGGCAAGAGAGATCCTCTCGATCGTGCTCGAGAAAGGCAGCTGGTCCGGCGAGATAACCGGGAGGACCATGAGCGGAGCGCCCATCACGGTGCACCTCACGGCGAGCCTGGTGAAAGACGAGCATGGGGAGCCGGCCCACCTCATGTGCTCCTTCATCGATGTGACGGAGCACAAGAGGATCGAGAACGAGCTGAGGATCAAGGAGTGCGCGATCGCCTCCTCTCTCAACGGCATCGGCATCGGCGACCTCGAGGGCAACATCCTCTATGTCAACGAGGCGGCGCTCAAGATGTGGGGCGCCGACGACCCCTCGGAGGTCGTCGGCCGGTCCGCCCTGGAGTTCGCCGAGTCCCAGGAGGAGGCCATCAGGGTCTTCTCCGAGTTCATGGAGAAGGGCGGCTGGTCGGGCGAGATCTCCGGCAGGAGGAAGGACGGGTCCCTCATCACCGTGCACCTCACCGCGAGCCTGGTGAAGAACGAGAGGGGTGAGCCCATCTGCACCATGGACTCGTTCCTGGACATCACGGAACGCAAGCGCATGGAAGAGGAACTGAGGATCAAGGACCTCGCCATCGCGTCCTCCATCGACGGCATCGGGATCACGGACCTCGAGGGCAACGTCATCTACGTCAACGAGGCGGCCCTCAGGATGTGGGGCGCCGAGGACCCCTCGGAGGTCATCGGCCGGTCGGCCTTCTCCTTTGCGAGGTCCCAGGAGGAGGCCATGGAGATCTACCGGTCGGTGCTCGAAAACGGCAGCTGGTCGGGGGAGGTCTCGGGCTACCGCAAGGACGGGTCGCCCATCACCGTGCACCTGTCGGTGAGCCTCGTCAAGAACGAGAAGGGTGAGCCCGTCTGCGGCATGGACTCCTTCGTGGACATCACGGACCGAAAGCGCATGGAGGAGGAGCTCAGGATCAAGGACTTCGCCATCGCCTCCTCCATCGACGGCATCGGGATCACCGACCTCGAGGGCATTGTCACCTACGTCAACGAGGCGGCGCTCAGGATGTTGGGCGCATCCGACCCCGGCGAGGTCGTCGGGTCGTCGATCATGTCGCTCGTCTCGTCCAAGGACGAAGCCCAGGCGGTCATAACGGCGGTGCTCGAACACGGCAGCTTCTCCGGGGAGGTCTCGGGCAGCCGCAAGGACGGCTCGCCCGTCACGGTGCACCTCTCGGCGAGCCTCGTGAGGAACGACAAGGGCGAGCCCGTGTGCATGATGTACTCCTTCGTGGACATCACCGAGCGCAAGCGCATGGAGGAGGAGCTCAGGATCAAGGACTTCGCCATCGCCTCCTCCATCAACGGCATCGGCATCAGCGACCTCGAGGGCAACATCATCTACGTCAACGAGGCGGCGCTCAGGATGTGGGGGGCCGAGGATCCCTCGGAGGTGATCGGCACGTCCGTCCTTTCCCTCGCGCAGTCGCAAGAAGAGACCCTGACGATCTACCGCCTGGTGCTCGAGGAGGGGAGCTGGTCCGGGGAGGTCTCGGGCTACCGCAAGGACGGCTCGCCCGTCACGGTGCACCTCTCGGCGAGCCTCGTGAGGAACGACAAGGGCGAGCCCGTGTGCATGATGGACTCCTTCGTGGACATCACGGATCGAAAGCGCATGGAGGAGGAGCTCAGGATCAAGGACTTCGCCATCGCGTCCTCCATCAACGGCATCGTCATAGGCGACCTCACGGGCACCATCACCTACGTGAACAGTGCGTTCCTCGACCTCTGGGGGGGAAATGACCCCTCCGAGGTCATAGGGCGCTCGATCATATCGTTCGCAGAGAACGAGAGCGACGCAGAGCGCATCCTGAAGTCCGTGATCGAGGAAGGCACATGGACCGGCGAGGTCACGGCGCGCAAGAAGAGCGGGAGGCTCATCGTGGTGCAGCTCGCCGCGAACATGGTCAAGAACGACGACGGAACGCCCATCTGCCTCATGGCCTCCTTCGTGGACATCACCGAGCGCATCGTGGCGGAGCAGAAGCTCCAGAAGGCCTACGAGGGGCTCGAGCAGCGGGTGGCGGAGCGGACCGAGGAACTCGTCAGGGCGAACATCAGGCTCAAGAGGGAGATCGAGGAGCGCAGGCAGGCGGAACAGAGCCTGCTCCAGAAGGAAGAAGAGCTGCGGATGAAATCCCTGAACCTCGAGGAGGCCAACACGGCGCTCAAGGTCCTCCTCAAGAGGGGGGAGCAGGACAAGCAGGAACTCGAGGACAAGGTGCTCGCGAACATCAAGGAACTCGTGCTGCCCTACGTGGAGAAGCTCAAGATGGGCAACCTGGACGAGAAGCAGAAGACCTACGTGGAGATCCTCGAATCGAACCTGAACGACATCATCTCCCCTTTCCTGAAAAAGCTCTCTTCACACTACCTCAACCTGACGCCCACGGAGATCCAGGTGGCGGACCTCATCAAGGACGGGAAGTCCACCAAGCAGATCGCAGAGGTGCTCGGCATCTCCGAGCGGGCCGTGGAGTTCCACCGGAACAACATCCGCGACAAGCTGGGGCTCAAGAACTCAAAGACCAACCTCCGCTCGTACCTCATGACCCTCGGCTAGGCGCTTGCGCCCTCACTTCAAGAGCGCACCAAAGAGAGGCGCGCTCGACCTTGTCGCTGCGCTTGGCTGGATGCCTTAATCCCAGGCGCGAAGGTCCGCCGGGTTCGTCAAAGTGGCGCCAGACCTCGTTGCGGCGATTGGGCTGGTTGCGGAGATCCCCGACGCAAAGGTAAGCCGGGTTCATTTCAAGGAGGCACAAGACGCCCTCCTGCCCGGCCGGGCAGGAGGGCTGAAGAGAGTGACCGTCCTGTCACCTGCTCCCCTGTATCTCCCGATACCAGTGTGCCCCTGCGTTGGTAATGAAGCTTCATTATTTTTATAACAAAGATCTCGTCCCCATGCAAGACTTTTGTGCGCCCCTGTTCTGCATGGTGTTCTTCCTCACGGGGCGGTCCTTCTCAAGCGACACACACGATGGGCATCCTCGAAGACGCGCCTGAGGCATGTCCCCGCCCCATGCAGGAGCCGAAGCAGGCGTTCCGGGCGCGCCTCTCCCGGCGCGGCCGATCCTTCACGCAGGCATACCTGGGTATCCCCGGGACACCGAGCTGAGCAGACCCGGGAGAGGAAGAACGATAACCCGGGCAGGGTGATCAGGCCGGGGTATCCCCGGCACACCGGGCGGCGCGGTCCCGGGTGGCGCACCCTGCCCGCCTCGGCATGCCTGCATTCACGCCGGGCAGGCATCACAGGGAGACGTTCTGAAACGTACCGGGCAGGCTGTCCTCGCCGATGCGGGGGCTGTCTGACAACAAGCATCACAGGGGGCCGCCTGTTAACGTGCCGGTGAAAGGCTTAGGACCGGGCGGCTCAGAAAGAGCACCGAAGCTGCGCGTAGACCTGGTCGTTCATCCCGAACTGCCCGAGGAGCGAGTCTTTCCTGCCGCCGCCGATCACTATCGCGCCCACGGTCCCCTGCAGCCTGTCGGTGAAGTGATACCTCGCCGAGGGCTTGACCAGGTGGTCGTGGAACTCGAGATCGTAGGCGACCCTGAGGTTGAGCTCCAGGGTGTTTTGGAGGAAGAACTGCTTGAGGAGAAAGGTCGAGAGGGTGTCGAAGCCGTCCTTCACGAAATAGACGGGGCGCGCGTTGTCGTGGTCCGGCACGAACTCCTGTATCAGCTGTACGCTCAGGCTCGTGTCGCCGTGGATGTAGTCGACGCCGAAGCCGTATTTCATGGAGTCCATCTTGGAGACGGCCTCGGCATCGAGCCTGAAGCTCTTCGAGGTCGTCCTCCCGCCGGACGCGAAGTAATCCACGAGGAAGTCCGAGTACATGTCGTCGATCGTCTCCCTCGTGACGAGCTCGTCGAGCACGCTTTCGAGCCTGCGGTTGTACCGCTTGCCGTGGAAGTATGCGTATTCGCCCCGGAGCGTGAAGTCTCCCAGCGTGCCCGTGAAGTCGAACCCGAAGACGTGGATCCGGTGGAGGGCCGGCATGAGGGTGACCCTCGAGGCCGCGGTGTACTCGAGCGAGAGGGGGTTGACG
>Ga0116166_1003536_pt1 | contig 12024 bp, 7 predicted proteins | sample AD_JPNMR2_MetaG_FD_89884 | JGI IMG/M metagenome (GOLD analysis project Ga0116166, IMG submission 89884) | Active sludge microbial communities of municipal wastewater-treating anaerobic digesters from Japan - AD_JPNMR2_MetaG | ecosystem: Engineered > Bioreactor > Anaerobic > Digestate | place...
ATAACCACTTTATTCTTAAAGTGGTTATAAAAATTATACTTATTTTATCGTCGTTACTACAAATAGGTTGGAATTTTATGTTTAATTTTGCCTCTTTCATAATTTTATTGGCAAATTTATTATAATTAATTTACATCATTTTCTGTTGATTTTTATGATGGAACTTGTGATTTAGTATTGCAACTCTTATTAGAGAGTTGCTTGAAATATACTTTGCTGGCATTGAAATTTATGGGGAAGAGAGATTTATGAAGATGATACAACAATTAAAAAATGAGATAGAGGGGTTAAAAAAAAAGAAAGGCTTGTATGGTGAAAGAGAAAAAAGGCCAAGATATCCCATGCTGAACTGACTCTAACGACTATTTTTTACTCAAATTCAACTCAATTTTCTGCCTAAAAGAGATAAAATTCTTATAAAATTAACGATCTTTCTAAAATTTGAACATTTTATCTTTCTTACTCACAAATTATCCTATAGGATAATTCTATCTTTTTATTTTTCTGAAAATAAAATTGCACATAAAAAAATAAAAAATATAAAATTTTATACTATTATTCCCACTTCAAAATTATTCAAAAAAATCAATCTCTATCCCTTTAATCATTTTTGTTGTTACATTAATATCTTCTTTCATGATTTTTTTATTAATTTCTATTTTATTTTTTTTACTCTCAGGAGTTTTTTCTAAGTTGACAAAATCTTCAATTGGTGGAAAATTAAAAATATTATCAAATACTATTTCATTATCATTAAACGTATCTTTTTTAAGATCTAAATTTTTATCTATATTTTCCTCAAATGTATCATCATCAAGACTTATTGCTGGGAGATCTGGCAAATCTAAAAAATTATTATATGGATTATCTGTTAAATCATTTTTGAGATTTTTATTTTTATCATAATATAAAGATGATTCTTTTAATCCTTCCTCACCAATATCATTGTAATCTTCTCTCACTTCTAATTGATCCTCTATTTTCTCCTGATCAAGATCTGTTTCTATCAGGTCATTATCTTCAATAAGTTCGTTATCGATATTTTCGAGTTCTTCTTTGACATCCATTATATCGTTATCAAGAAACTCCATAGCCTCATTATTTTTACTTCCCTTAAAATCATCACCAATATCAAGATTTGGCTCCATGAATTCATTATCTTCAATAAGTTCATTATCGATATTTTCAAGTTCTTCTTTGACATCCATTATATCCTTATCAAGAAAGTCCATAGCCTCATTATTTTTACTTCCCTTAAAATCATCACCAATATCAAGATTTGGCTCCATGAGTTCATTATCTTCAATAAGTTCATTATCGATATTTTCAAGATTTTCAAGATCGTCATTTAGCCCCATATTATTTGTAAAAGAATCTTCTAATTCAGATTGAAAATCAAATGGATTTGCTTTTAAATCATCAGAACCAAAAAGTTTATCATTTTTATCAAATAAATCATTAAATTTTTCATCATTTAGAAAAAAATCGCTATCTATATCATCTGTCAAATCTAAATCTTTCATTTCATCAAGAACTTTTTGAATATCACTCTGTAATATTTTATCTGCAAGATCCTGATCTTGATTGCTAGTTTTATCATTATTGCCTTCTTTTTCTTTACTTTTTTCTTCTTCTTTATTATCATCCATGAGTTGAGATTTATTCTCATCATAATCATTAATAAAATCTTCATCCTCTTCTTTTAGATTAATCTTATCATCTAATGAATTTAACAAATCATTTGCTTCATTTTCAAGACCAAGATCATTTGAATCTAATAGAGATTTGTCTAAATCATTATTAGAAGTACTTTCTTTTATATCTTCTTTATTCTTTGTTTCATTATTTTCTTCTTTTGCTTCTTTGAAACTATCATTTAGCTTCTTTTCTAACTCTGAATCAATATCCGGTATATCTTCTAAAGTGCTATCAATATCTTCATTTAAAAATTTATCCAGTAATTCATTTTCATTCAAGTTTTCCATCTCCATATCATTCAAATCTTCAAAATAATCTGACAATTTGCTATCTTTAAAAGATTCTTCGCTATCCATTTTCATATTATCATTTTCTTTTAAATTTTCTGCTTTTTCTTCTCTCTTTTTATCCTCAATCTCTTTATTAGAAAGAGACGAATCTAATTTAGCAAGAATATTACCAAGTTTTTCTGTCAATATACCAAAATTTGACTGTAACGATTGAAGAGGCTGTAAATTATCCATAACATTATTAGTAATATCTTTATCTAAACTTTTATTTAAATTTTGAGAAATAGAACTTATTTGTTCATTTAAATTTTTTAAAGAACTACTCAAATTTTCTACATTTTGAGGCATCGTAGAAGATGATTGATTCTGCAAAAGATTGCCACTCTCATTCTGATTAGGTAAACCAGATAAAGATTTTTGAGAAGAAATATTTTGAGGAATAGAATTTTGTAATTGGGGCTGATTTAAATTGTTTGGAATAATACTCTCTGGCATTTTACTAACAATCTCTGCTGTTATCTTTTCTGGAAATTTTATTTGGGGTTGACTTAATCCGCCTCTTGAACTATAAGGCATATCTTCATATGTGTCTTCACCTTTTAGTAATCCAAAATAAGAATTTGTGGGAATTTCTTCCTCCTCCTCTTCATCTTCTGCCTCTGTGGTTGTGATATCCTCTTCTTCTTCTTGAATTGCATAGAGTGGTTCTGTATCACCTATTGATATTATAGGAGTAACATCATTTTCTGATTTAAGACTATTTTCTAATTCATCCTTTTCTAATTTTTCTTTTTTCTCTTTTTCTAATTTCTCATAATATTTGTCATCAAGAATAGATTCAATGTCCACCTCTCTTAATTTTTCTCTTATTCTTTGACTTTCTATTTCATTTTCTTTTGAAATATTTGCAAGCATATCTTCATAAAGTTTTAGCCTTTCGTTAAAATCAATTAGATCATTCTCATTATTTTCTTTAAATTCCATATTTAATAATGGATGAATCTCTTCCATAGCCTTTTGGAATTCTCCAATATCTTTATATGCTTTTGCCAGATTTAGGGAGGCTTTATAATCGTCTTTATTTATTTCCTTTATTTTCTTAAATATTTCTATTGCTTTTTGTGGTTCATTTATTTTTAAATTTATTTCGCCCAGTTTATGAAGAGCCTTTATATCATTTTCATTTGTTAGTAAAATATCATTTAAAATTTTTATTGCTTCTAAATAATTCTCCTCCTTTTTTGCTATGTCAACTATTTTTAGCTTATTATCTAAATCATTAGGATCAAGTTTTTCTATTTTTTTGAATTGTTCTTTTGCTTCATTAAGCCTATCCATTGAAAGATAGAAATCGCCAAGTTTTTTTCTAACATCTATATTTGTTGTATCAAATGACAAAAGTTTCTTGTAAATATCTTCTGCTCTATTTTTATCTATTTTTTCTTCTGCTTTAGCAAGTTTTAGATATGCATCAAAATCAGAATCGTTCATTTCAATTATCTTTTCAAAAATAGATTCTGCCTCTGCAAACATTTCCTTATTTAAGTATAAATTTCCAAGATTTTTAAGAGAGATAAGATAATTCTTGTCTATTGATAGTGCTTTTTTATAATATTCAATTGCCTTATTATTCTCATTTAATCTTTCATATACTATTGCCAAATTATTCATTGCCTTTATGTAATTAGGATCAATAGAAAGTGCATCAATAAAACAGTTTTTGGCATTTTCAAGATCTCCTTTTTTTTCATAAATAATACCGAGATTATTGTGTGCTTCTATAAAATTAGGATTTAATTCTACTGCTCTTTTATAATGAAATTGAGCACTATCTATATTGTTATTTTTTTCGAGTACAACACCTAAATTATAATGAAGTCTTAAATTGTTTGGATCTATTTTTAATGCTTTTTGATATGTATTTATGGCGTCATTGTATCTTCCAAGTATTTCATATACTGTTCCTAAGTTATTATAGGCATTTACAAATTTAGAATTTAACTTTATTGCCTTTTCAAAATTTTCTATTGCCTCATTAAATTTATTCAAAATTTTATAGACATTGCCAAGATTATAATATATATCTGACTTTTTATGGTTGATCTTTAAAGCCTCTTTAAAATAATATATAGATTTATCATATTCTTCAAGATTTTTATAGATAACACCTAAATTATTGTATGCCTCAATGGCTTTTTTATTCTTTTCAAGAACCTTTTCATAATATTGAATTGCTTCTTTATTTTTATTCATTAATTGATAGGTATTGCCTAATAATAGTAAAATATAAATATTATCAGGATTACTCTCAAGAGCTTTTTTTAGATAATTTATAGCCATTTCATAATCTTTTACCTTTATGAAGAGTTTTGCCCGTGTAATTAATTCATTCAATTTCATATTATTGCCTTATTTAAAAATAGCTCTAATTAATAATATAATACAATTTTTTAATTTATACAAATTTTATGATTTTATACATTAATTAATATTAATTAATTAATATTAATTCGCAAAAAAAATTATATAACTTTAACTTGGGAGAATAAATAATTAATTGAAGAGATAGTCTGTCAATTTTTAGAAAGATAGATTTAAAATTTTACCAATATTTTCAATTTTTTTTCGATTGTCAAAATTGTTATAAAAAAAATCTTGATAATCTTTATTAAGTTAGATTTTTTATTTAAAAATAAAAATTTATTAAAAATGATTAGGATGCGATTTTATTTTTAGGCAGATAAAAAGATAGAATTAGCCCATGGTTAATTTTGTTTTAGAGAATGGTTATAATAGTTTTATTTATTTTTACTGCAATTTTTAATAAATTTTTACTAATAATAGGTCTCAAAGCCTATTACTTGATAGCAACTGTTATATATAGCCTTGTAAAATGGCGTAGTATTATTATTGAAGTGGGACAATTCTCTATCCTTCCACCACCTCTTTATCTCTGTCAATTTCAACCATAACCTCAATGTCACAAGACTGCATTTCTTTTCAAACCCAAGCATCCCCATTCTCTCATACTCTTCAATGAAAATTTCAAGGATGCTTCTTAACAATTTTGCCATGCTGAAAAAATTCAAGTCAGCATGAATTTTCTTTAAAAACCTATAATCTTCCTTCGGAAGATAAAAATGAATAGATGCATCTGCGTCTATTCTTTCATAGGCGTTCTCGTCCTTCGACCCAAAACAGTATCTTTTTTTGATCCTATCAGAGAATTTTTGTAACACATATAAAATCAATTTTGATAAAGAGATATTTTCTTTTTTGGCAATCTTTGCAAGTTTTTCTTTCATTGCCATAGTTGTTACAAAATGTAGTTCATATCTCTTTTGGTTAGTTAAATTTTTTTTATTCATAAAAAATCCTCCTTGAAAATTATTATAAAAATTATTTTCTATATATTAATCACAAAATTTATAAGAAAATCCTTTACAAGTTTTAAAAAAAATTTAAAAAATTTTTTCTTAAAAATAAAATTTTACTCAAAAAATTATTCTTTTAAAAAAATATTGACATTTGTAATAAAAGGGATATATAATGTTTTCATAATTTTACTTTTTAGGATATAATAATGTCTGAAAATATTAAAGATATTGCAAAACGCATTAAAGAATTAAGAGAAATTAATAAAGAAACAATAGAATCTCTTGCCAAAGATCTAAATCTTTCTGTTGAAACAATTAAGGAATATGAAAGTGGAAATAAGGATATCCCTATTGGGTTTCTATATCAAATTGCAAGCAAATTTGGAGCAGACTTAACTACTTTGATCACTGGTAATGAACCAAGATTAGTAAAATACAGTATTGTAAGAAAAGATAAGGCTCCTTCTATTGAACGACGAAAGGAGTATAAGTATTTGGATCTTTCATATAACTTTATTAATAAAAAAGCAGAGACATTTTTAGTTACAATAGAACCAAAAGATAATGAGAATGAAAATTTTTATTATCATGAGGGACAGGAATTCGATTATGTACTTGAGGGGACATTGGGGGTAAATATTGACGGCAATGAAATAATCTTAAATGAAGGAGATTCTCTTTATTTTAATTCTGGTTATAAACATAGAATGAGGGCATTAAACAATAAAAAGGTAAAATTTCTTGCTATAATAATTAGTTAAATCTAAAATTTTATATATCAGGAGAATTGAATTGCTTGAAAAATTTATAAAAATAGATTTTTCTTCTTATGAAGATTTTATAACTAACTATAAAATAAATGTTAAAAAGAATTTCAATTTTGCTTATGATGTTGTTGATGAATGGGCAAGATTAGCACCAAATAAAATTGCTCTGGTCTGGTGTGATGAAAAAGGCAATGAAGCAACTTTTACTTTTGCACAATTAAAGTATTATACTGATAAAACAGCGAATTTCTTTCTTTCTGCTGGTATAAAAAAAGGTGATCCAGTAATGCTAATTTTAAAAAGGCATTATGAATTCTGGTTTTGTATAATTGCATTACATAAGATAGGGGCAATATGTATTCCAGCAACACATCTATTAACAAAAAAAGATATTGTTTATAGAAACAATGCTGCTGATATAAAAATGATTGTTGCAGTAAATGAAGAAAATGTTTTACAAAATATTGATGACTCCCAGCCAGAATCCCCATCTTTGCAAAAAAAGGTTGTGGTAAATGGAGAAAGAGAAGGCTGGCTTTCATATTATAAAGAACTTGATAAAGTTTCTGAAAATTTTTTTAGACCTTCTAACATGGAAAATATTTCTGACAATGATATTATGCTTCTCTATTTTACTTCTGGGACAACTGGAATGCCTAAAATGGTACAGCATAATTTTAATTATCCTCTTGGGCATATAGTAACAGCAAAATTCTGGCAAAATGTTGAAAATGATGGTTTGCATCTTACAGTTGCCGACACAGGATGGGCAAAGGCTGCATGGGGTAAAATTTATGGACAATGGATCTGTGGATCTAAGGTTTTTGTTTATGAATATGATAGGTTTAATCCTAAAAATTTACTCGAAGTAATTTCCAAATATGGTGTTACTTCATTCTGTTCTCCACCTACTGTTTATAGATATTTAATAAAAGAAGATTTAAAGAAATACGATCTTTCTAAATTAAAATATTGCACTGTGGCTGGAGAGCCATTAAATCCAGAAGTTTATACTCAATTTTTAAATCAAACTGGCATTAAACTTATGGAGGGCTATGGTCAGACAGAATGTACTTTGATTGTTGGAATATTTCCATGGATAGAACCAAAGCCCGGCTCCATGGGCAAGCCAGCACCAGGTTATGATATTGAGATCATTGATGAAAATTATAAAAAATGTGAAATTGGAGAAGTGGGGCAGATTGTTATTAAAACAGATAAAAGAAAACCGGATGGTATGTTTTTAGGTTATTACAGAGATGAGGAATTAACAAATAAAGTGTGGCATGATAATATCTATTTTACTGGGGATATGGCATGGAGAGATGAGGATGGATATTTCTGGTTTGTGGGAAGAGCCGATGATGTTATTAAAAGTTCTGGTTATAGAATAGGACCTTTTGAAGTCGAAAGTGCTCTTCTTGAACATCCAGCAGTATTAGAATGTGCTGTAACAGGTGTTCCAGATCCGGATAGAGGCCAGATAGTAAAAGCAACTATAGTTTTAACAAAAGATTATCAAGCTTCTGAAGAACTCGTTATTGAACTTCAGGAACATGTAAAAAAGGTTACTGCTCCATATAAATATCCAAGAATTATAGAATTTGTAAAAGAATTACCTAAAACAATAAGTGGTAAAATAAGAAGAGTTGAGATCAGGGACAAATCGAAAAAATAGATACTCAAAAAGGATTTTTCATATTTTTGGAATTAGTTTATAAAGCGTCAATAGTAACAATTACTGGAAAATCTTTAACAATAAGTTTCATAACAGCCTCGGATTGTAGATCATCAAAAGCAATAATTGAAGCATCGATGACACATTTAGCAAGATATGCCCCAGCCCCACCAAAAGCAGAAAGATAAGGAGATTTGTATTTCTTAATAAGATCTGTGACAAAGTCTGCTCTCTCTCCTTTACCAATAGTGGCAACAACCCCCATTTTTAAAGTCATCTCAAGAAAATCATCCATTCTATAACTGGAAGTAGGCCCACAACTACCTATCTTTAATCCAGGTTTTGCTGGAGTAGGTCCCATGTAATAAATTATTTTATTCTTTAAATCAAAAGGAAGTTCTTTATTATTATCTATATACTCTTTTATTCTTTTATGAGCAGCATCACGAGCAACTAATAATTCACCACTCAAATATAATAGATCACCGCTTTTTACTTTTTTTAATAACTCAAAATCTTTATCTATATTAATTTTTATATCCATATATAACTTTTCCTATAAAATAATTGTTTTATGTCTACATGAATGACAGCAATAATTATAAGCAACAGGAAGTCCAGCAATATGGGTTGGATAGGATAAAATTTTTACACCAATACAGCTGATATCCCCACCTACGCCAAGAGGTCCTATACCACTATTATTAATCCTATCCATAATTTCCTTTTCCATTTCAGAATAAAAACTATCACTATTTTCTTCATCCAATGAAAGTAATAAAGACTTTTTTGCAAGATATGCTGCATATTCAAAAGTCCCCCCAATACCAACTCCAATTATACATGGTGGACATCCCTTGCTTCCAGAAGAGATTACACCATTCACAACAAAATTAATAATATCCTCCCTTGTCGCATTTGGATTCATCATTTTGATATTTGATTGATTTTCAGACCCAAATCCTTTTGGAAGACAACTTATTTTAACCTTATCCCCTTTTACAATCTCTGTCCATATCACTGCTGGAAGATTATTAAGGGTATTTACCCTTCTTAAAGGGTCTATTACAACAGATTTTCTTAAATAACCATTTTTATAAGCAAGTTCAACTCCCTTTTCTATTGCCTCATTAAAATCCCCATTAACAAAATGCACATCCTGGCCAATTTCTAAAAAAAGAACAGCCATTCCAGTATCCTGACATAATGGATAGACAAGATTTTCTGCAATCTTTATATTTTCTTTTAGAATTGAAAAAATTGTTTTTGCCTTTTCATTACTCTCTTTTTCATAACAAGAAATCAATCTTTTTTTTATATCCTCTGGTAGAATATAATTTGCCTCAATAAAGAGTTTTTCAATAGCATCTGTTAATATTTTAACATCAAGATCTCTCACTTATTTTAACCCAATATTAGTTTAATTAAAAATACAAAAAACAAAAAAAATTGTCAATTTTCTATTCAAGATTAAAAAGAGATTTTACAAGTTTGACAGCACCAATACTATCCTTGGAATAGCCATCAGCTCCAATCTCTTTTGCATAATCTTCAGTAATAACAGCCCCCCCTACTATTATTTTGCATTTTAAATTTCTTTCTTTTGCAAGAGTTATAACATTTTTCATTTCCACCATTGTTGTTGTCATTAAAGCAGAAAGCCCAATCACATCTGCATTTTCTTTTATAGCACTATCTATTATAACTTCAGAAGGAACATCTTTACCAAGATCAATTACCTCAAAACCATAATTTTTTAACATTAATATTACTATATTCTTACCAATATCATGGATATCCCCCTTTACTGTTGCAAATACAATCTTTATCTTTCTATTAAGAGAACTCTCTTTTTTAGAAAGAAGAGGCTCGATATATGAAAAAGCCTTTTTCATTGCTTCTGCACTTGCTATTAACTGGGGGAGAAAGTAGATCTTTTTTTCATATAAATCTCCAACTTTATTTATTGCTGGAATAAGATATCTGTCAACAATTTCTTCTGGTTTAACCTGATTTTCTATTGCCTTTTTAATATAATCTATAATTTTATTCTCATCGCCAGAAACAACTGATTCAAAAATCATCTCTTCTGGTGATTTATTTATACTCTCTTTTTTTTCTTCTTTAATTACATTAGAAAATTTCTCTATATATAATCTTGATTGTTTATCATTTCCTACAAGAACATCACTGGCAAATTTCATAATTGTAAGAATCTCTTCATTAGGATTTGCTATTGCCATTGATAAGCCATTAAATATAGCCATTGATAGAAAGGAGGCATTTATATATTTTCTTTCTGGTAGTCCAAATGATACATTTGACAATCCGACAATTGTATTTGTTTGAAATTCTTTTGCAGCCCAGTTTATAAATTTTAAAGTCTCAATGGCAGCGTTTTGATCAGAAGAGACAGTCATAACAAGTCCATCAATAACAATATCATCTTTTGAATATCCATACTCTTTTGCTTTTGCAAATACCTTTTCTACAATTTTTATTCTACCTTCTTTTGTCTTTGGAATTTCATCATCATCAAGAGGCAGCAAAATAAACATAGCCCCATATTTTGCCGCAATAGGAAGGAGTTTTTCTATTTTTATTTTTTCAAAAGAGATTGAATTTATCAATGCTCTGCCAGGATATATTCTTAATGCAGATTCAATCACTTCTGGACTTGAAGAGTCTATAACAAGAGGTAAATCAGTAATACCAGAAAGCAATTTTATTGATTTTAACATCATATCTTTTTCATTAATACCCGGCATTCCCATATTAACATCAAGACAGGATGCTCCAGCCTCTTTTTGTTCAATGGCAAACTTTCTTACCCCATCAAGATTTCCTTGTTTTAATTGCTCCTGAAAATTTTTTTTACCAGTAGGATTTATTCTTTCCCCCACAATTGCAAGAGGCCTATTTCTATCTAAGATGAGATATCCCCTGGCACTCGATAAAGCACTTAGAGAATCACAAACAGGCTTAGATGGTTTAAGATTTTTTGCCTTCTCATAAACAAGTTTAATATATTCTGGAGAAGTCCCACAGCATCCGCCAAAAAGATTAACCCCAGCTTTAACAAAATCTTCGGTAAAAGAACTGAATTTTTCTGGTCCCATATCAAAAATAGTTTTACCATCGATTAACTTTGGTAAACCAGCATTTGGTTTTGCAAGTAAAGGAACTTTTGCATAAGGCTTCATTTTTTTTATTACTTCAAGCATTTTATCCGGACCAGTAGAGCAGTTACATCCAACCACACTTGCCCCCAGACTTTGAAGTGTTATTAAAGCAGTTATTGGGTCTGTCCCTGTAAGAGTATAACCATCTTCACCAAAAGTCATGCTAACCATTACTGGCAGATTGCACTCTTCTTTTATGGCTATTAGAGCTGCTCTTGTCTCCTGAATATCAATCATTGTTTCAATTACAAAAAGATCAACACCACCAACGATTAATCCTTTAATCTGTTCTTTATAAATATTTACCGCATCTTCAAAAGATAGATCTCCAAAAGGCTCAACAAATCTTCCTGTTGGAGAAATATCACCTGCAATTAAAATATCTTTCCCAACTGCTTCCCTTGATATTTCAACAAGCCTTTTATTTAAAGAAAAAACTTCATTCTGTAGGCCAAATTCCTCAAGTTTTAACCTGTTTGCCCCAAATGTGCATGCATAAACTATATTTGAACCAGAATTTTTATATTCTCTTTGAACCTCAATAAGGGCATGCGGATTATCAACAACCCATTTTTCTGGACAAACTCCCTTAGGCATTCCTCTTTTTTGTAGTTCTGTGCCAGTAGCACCATCAAGGATTAATATTTTTTCTTCTAATAAAGAATATAAATCTTTTTTGGTCATTTTTTTCCCTTAACATAAATATTTGAAAGATCTTATATCAAATTTTTAATTTTATTACAATTTTAATTTTAAAAAAATCAAGAAGAATTCATAATTAAAAAGATATTAAAAATAATATTACATCTTGTTGCTTCCAGCAGGGATGTTAAATGGTGCGTTTTATTTTTAGAAAAGAAATTTTTAAATTTTTTCTAAAAGTTGTAAAGGATTTTCTCAAAAAATTTGGACACTTTTCTTAAATCGCTGAAAAATAAAGTTATTCCAGTATTTTTGCTGGACTTATTTCAAGCATCCCTGCTGGAAGAATAATAAGTAATATTATTTTAATCATTTTCAGCGATTGTGAAT
>Ga0116166_1003542_pt1 | contig 11995 bp, 12 predicted proteins | sample AD_JPNMR2_MetaG_FD_89884 | JGI IMG/M metagenome (GOLD analysis project Ga0116166, IMG submission 89884) | Active sludge microbial communities of municipal wastewater-treating anaerobic digesters from Japan - AD_JPNMR2_MetaG | ecosystem: Engineered > Bioreactor > Anaerobic > Digestate | place...
AAGTGAAAGATTATTAGAAATTATTCTTGATAGTGATAATTTGAAGAACAGCTGTAAATTGAAGCATAATTAATAAGCACAAAATTTTATTTGAAAAAGTTAAACAAAAAAAAGAATAAAATGAAATATAACAGTGAAAAACATTATTTAGGACATAGAGAAAGATTAAGAAATAGACTGATGCAATTTGGAACTGAAGGATTACAGGAATATGAAATAGTTGAATTTCTGTTGACTTATATCATTCCACAAAAAGATGTTAAGCCAATAGCCAAAGAACTACTAAATAGATTTGGTTCAATAAAGGGAATTTTTGAAGCAAAAGAAGAAGAACTAAAATCGATTAAATTTATTAAAGAAAAATTCATTGCTTTAATAAAACTAATAAAAGAAATTAATGCTATTTATAGTAAGCAGAAAGCATTGGAACAATCGGCATTTGAAACAATAGAATTGATTACAAAATATTGCATTGAGAGAATTGGTCATAAAATGGAAGAAGAATTTTTAGTAATTTATCTGGATAGTGGCTTAAAAATACAAAGTGAGAAAGATTTCCCAGCAAAAGAATTTTATTTTTCTGGAACTATTGATAAAGCAGTTGTTTATCCACGAAAGATAATTGAAGAAGCACTAAAAAGGAAGTCATATGCTTTTATTATTGTTCATAATCATCCAAATGGGAAATTAGAACCGTCTGATTACGATAAAAATTTGACCAGAGCGATAGAGATAGCAGCAAAGTCAGTTGGCATCATTCTGTTTGACCATCTTATTGTTACATCAAATAATTATTTAAGTTTTAAAAAAGAAAAATTGTTATAAAGAGCAATTTATAATAACAAATTCTATCAAAACCATATAAATTAAATAAATAACAATTATTGTAGTGAATTAAAATAAATTGCACTGTGCAAAAAATATTAAATAAAATCACTTTTGTTTTTATATGTTATATGCACAATTTAATAATAGTGACAATTCCTAACCTATTATTAAAATGGTTAAAAAGTCCGGCGCCGCATTTATCCTCAAGCCAATGATTTAAGGAAGTAATATTATGCAATCAAAAATGAAAGAAAAAACCAAAAATGAAAACAACTTGGCATTTATTAAAGAAGTAGCCAAGTATTTTATGGATTTTTTGGAAACCGATTTTCACAAGAGAAAAAATCCAAAACGAAGTATTCAATTGCGTAATAATAATAATTTGCTTGTTGGTTTAAATCTCAATAAATATCCGTCTTTTAAAAACATTTTATGGAAGGCAATCAAACACGCATTTGATAAAAACATTCTTAATACAATTCAGAAAGGAGTTTATCGAACAAATATTCCCAAAAACCTCATTGATTTAGTGAAATTACAATCCGAAAAAATAAACAATAAACAAATCACAAGGATACTTGAACAATCTGCTGAAGAAATCGAGAAATCAGCCACATTATATAAAAAAGAATATGACAAAGCATTAAGTGTTTCCTTAGAAGCCGTAGCGAAAATAATAAAAACTGATCTTGTTTTGCCGTTTATTAACAATTTAGAAAAGCCATTAGAAAATCTAAATCTTGGCGACGAAAACAATATTTATTTAATGGAAGAAGAACTGACTTCTATTCTTTGTTCATTATTAGAGAATAAAATTTCAGAAGTTTTAAAACTTCTTTTGTCAAAAGAAAAGGTTGATATTCTGAAACAATTAAAAAATGTTTTTGAAGTTCAAGATATTAAATTAAATATCTCTTCATTTTTTGAGAGTTTTCAGGTTGGCGATTTGTTCACGGAAATTTATGAGATGGAGAGAAATAGAAACATACTTGATAAACAAGAATTATATTTATATTTCTGTGATATTACCTATAAAGTAAAGTATCCGATTTTCTATATTCCTTTTTCCGTCGGAATACAAACCGATTCATTAAGCATTGAATTTGATTCCAAAGTTTATATTAACAAGAAAGCTCTTGAATATATTACTCAAGAATATAACCAAGAAAAAGGCAAAAAAGGAAACTTAAAAACCATAACAGAGAGAATTATTTATCTCGCACAACATCAAAATAATTTTCAAGAATTGATAAATGAAATATTAGGCGAGATTACTAACTTTTTCGAACTGAATAGAAGTATTGATTTAAGTAAACCAGAACCTCAAGCTGCAAAAAGTTTCTTAGTAAGAGTATCAAATACTTGTTATATTGCTTTATTTGATAAATCAGATGAAGCATTAGTTAATGATTATGAAGAAATATTAAAATTACTTTGTTCCGGAAATAATGTTTTGGCAGATGCCTTTAATAAATTGATAGATGATTTTATTCACACAGACCCGCAACCTTTCAATCCGACAATCGAGGAAGAATGGGATACGATAAATCGGCGCTCACCCAAATTCCGCCTTCGGCGGAACTTCTTTTATGCTGGGACCGTTATCTGCTCATTGCGCAGAATGGTTTCAATTTTTTAAACGGAAGTGCACTGAAATGAGAAAAATTTTGATTTTAGATATTTTCTTACCAATTTTATTAGGTTGTGCGACAGAAATTCAAACGACAAAACCGACAGAAAAATCGATTCCACCAGAACCTGAACCGCCACCTGGCTGGATAAATCCTGATCAGCCAATCCCGGTAGGACAAAGAATATTCAAATATGAATATTTTTGGACCGATAATTACTTCGGTTATCGTGTTGTAAGAATTAGGTATTACGACTACCTGGGAGTGGATGACAAGAATAACATTAAGATCCTTTATAAATACGTGGTCCAAGATAGTGGAAAAAACGAGAAAGATGCCATCATCATGTTGCTACCACTTAACGAGAAGAAACAAACAATTCTGAGAGTAGAGGTAGCAAAGTACTACAACACCACAAGAGACTTGTTAATTACAATAGTTGATGAGTTTAATCGTATTACTGTTAGGGAGATTCTAAAAACTCAGACGAAGTGATTCACTGGAAATGATCGCAAAGGCAGATAACAACGGCGGAAAAGACTAACGTCCAAACCCTTCGGGCTTCTTTTCCGCCAAGAACGTTATCAAAAATATTTTTTGCTTGCTTTTTGTTCCAAAATTTTATATAATAAAATAATTATGAATAAAATAAAAATTGAAGGACAGAACAATGGAAAAATTAAAGTAACTTTTCCACATTACAATCCTTCTTATGTTTCTAATATAAAAAGTATAGATGGCTATGAGTGGCATCCAGAAGGAAAATGTTGGAGTTTACCAAATAAAGATGGAACATTAGAGAAATTATTAAAACTGTTTGAATGTGAGGATATCTACATAGACCCTGCTTTACACTTAAAATTATCAGGCAGTGTTATTATGAGAACTCCAAATAAAATCACCATGGCTAAAAAACCTCAATACAATTTTGAAAACCTAAGACGAGAACTTGTCTCAAGAAAATACAGTTACAAAACGGTAAGAGCGTATATTTATTTCAACCGAGATTTTCTGAACTTTGTTGGTAAAAATCCTTTTGATATAACTAATGACGACATAAAAGATTATTTGGTTTATTTAGCCGAAAAGAAGCAATCAGCAACTTCAACATTAAATCAGGCAATAAATGCTCTGAAGTTCTATTATGGCACAATGGTAAAGACGAAATTCGTTTACGAAGTTAAGAGACCTCGTAAGGACAGGAAACTTCCAGCGGTTTTAAGCAAAGAAGAAGTTGCAAGAATCCTCTCGGCTATTGATAATGTAAAACACAAAGCAATTCTTATGCTTGTTTATTCTGCTGGATTAAGAGTTGGTGAAGTAGTGAGACTAAAACCGGAGGATATACACAGCAAGCGAATGTTAGTTTTTATTAAAGGTGCAAAGGGAAGGAAAGATAGATACAGTTTACTCTCGGAATCTACTTTGCAAACCTTACGAGAATATTGGAAGGAATATAATCCTGGGAAATGGTTATTTCCTGCTCCTGATAAAGAAAGGCACATAACAATAAGAACAGCACAGAGGATATTCGAAATGGTTTGCGAACGAGCAAGGAATAAAAAAGATGTAACTATCCATAGTCTGAGGCATTCTTTTGCAACACATTTGTTAGAGAATGGTATAGACCTGAGATATATTCAGGAATTATTGGGACACAAGAGTTCAAAGACAACTGAAATATATACACATGTAAGAACGAGAGATTTTGCAAAGATAAAAAATCCTTTGGACCAAATTTTACAGGGAGGTATAAAATGATTAACCTAAAAGTATGTATAGACGACATTGTCGTCTATACCACCAAAACTGGACAAAAAGCGACACTGTCGTCTATGAACGAGTTAGATGTCATTGGCGTGCTAATTAAAAAATAGGAGGACAAAAAATGGCAAGAAGAGTTTTTTATAGTTTTTACTACAAAGAAGATAACTGGAGAGCTTCTCAAGTAAGGAATATGGGAGTTATTGAAGGTAACCAACCTGTTTCAGATAATGATTGGGAACAAATTACAAAAGGTGGTGATGAAGCAATAAAAAAGTGGATAAATGGTCAAATGAATGGTACTTCATGTACTATTGTTCTCATTGGCAGCAATACAGCTGGCAGAAAATGGATTAAATATGAGATTAAAAAATCTTGGGAAGATGGGAAAGGGCTATTAGGGATTTATGTTCATAATTTTAAAGATAAAGATGGCAACCAAAGTCTGAAAGGAAAAAATCCGTTTGATGAATTTAATCTAAATGGTACATCATTATCACAAATAGTAAAAACATATAATCCTCCATATTCTGATAGTAAAGAAGTTTATAATTATATCAAAAATAATTTAGCTAATTGGGTTGAAGAAGCTATAAATATTCGCAATAATTATTGAGAAATTAAGTAAAAAGATGGAAGAAAAAAATAAAGCTGATATCAATTCTCAAGCAGTTCAATCACATTTAAGTATTACACAATCTGTAATCCAGCGAATGGCAATGAATAGTTCATCATGCAAAGCATGGTGTATTACTGTGGTTTCAGCAATTTTAGTTATTGTAGCAGATAAAGGGAAATCTCAATATGCTTATATTGCAATCATTCCGAATTTTCTTTTCTTGGTATTAGATACATATTATTTGGCTTTGGAAAAAATGTTTCGCAATTCCTATAATGATTTTATAAAAAAATTGCATGAAAATAAGATTGATTCTTCCGATTTATTTGCTGTTATTCCCAAGGGAAGCTGGATAAAAACCTTTTTCAAGTCTATAATCTCATTTTCTGTTTGGCCATTTTACTTAACCCTATTAATTATGATATTATTAGCAAAAGAAATTATACTGTAAAAAAATATGTTTATGATAAAAAAGAATAGTACGCAAACAACATATAAAATCAAGTTAGATGACATTTAAAAGAAAGGAAGTATATGGAGTATAGATACTTTGGAAATGGAAAAATTAAAACCAGTGAAATTGGAATTGGCACGGAATTTTTAAATACTGCTGATAAAAAAACTGTATCACAAATCGTAAATGAAGCTTATGATAATGGCATCAATTTTTTTGATATGCTAATGACTAAAACAAAATATAGAGATAATTTTGGTTCAGAATTTAGAAATAAGCGTGACAGAATTATTATTTCAGGACATATATTTGTAAATGACAAAAATGATGAAAAACATTTTAATGATATGCTGAAAAGATTTTATACTGATTATTTAGACATAACACTGTTACAATATGTTGACACACAAAAAAATTATGACAAATTATTTGAAATCGATGGAATATATGAATATTCTACGAAATTAAAAAGTTCAGGTAAAACAAGATTAGTCGGTTTATGTACACATAAATTGCCAATTGCTGAAATTGCTGTCAAAAGCGGTTGCTTTGATATAATCTTATTTCCGATTAATATAGCATGGGACCAAACACCAGGTAGAAAAGAATTATTTGACTTATGTGAATCAAAAGGGATTGATATCATAGCAATGAAACCTTTTGGCAGAGGAAAATTATTGCATTCTGAAAGTAGAATTAATATAACGCCGATTCAATGCTTAAGTTATGTTTTGTCTGTAACTGCTGTAAAATGTGTTATTCCGGGTGTTTCATCAATTGATGAACTACGCCAAATATTGTATTATCAGAATGCTTCTGATGTTGATAAGGATTTTTCAAAGATATTATCACATATACAGAATGACATCAAAGGCGCTTGCCTTGCGTGTAATCATTGTTTACCCTGCCCTGCAAAAATTAATATAGGCAGGGTCATTAGAATGTATGAAGAAAAACTGATAAATAAAGAAACAAACTCCCCATTTGGAAATTCGACAAAAACCAATTTCTATGCTCCGAGATTTTTTAATACATTACCTGAATATAAGGGTCATAACGGAAAACCTGAAAATTGTATTCAATGTGGTAAATGCGAAGAAAGATGCCCTTTTGATGTAAAAATTATTGATTACATGAAAAAGATAACTATGTCAAAATTAAAAATATAAAATGTCATCTAACAGCGATATACATGTACGCTCCTGTTGGTCCCACAGCCTCTGGGGACACTAGCTTCGCACTCGTCATGTATATCTAAACAATAACTGAAATTCATTTTTAGGAAATAAAATGAACATAATTATTTTAACTCAGTCAAGTATTGCTACAAAATATTTTACAAATAAATTAGCAGAAAATTTTTCAATAAAAGCTATTATTATTGAAAAACCAAAAGATGGTGGAAAACAACAGCCATATAAAATTCAAAAAAATAATTTTATCAGTCGGATTATAAGAAATCGTATAAAACGAATTATTGCTTACTTTTTTTACAAAAATGAAGATTCGAACTACATAAAGGAATTAAAAATAAATACACCATATGAATTTAATAAAAATTTAAATATAATTGAAGTTGAAAATATCAATGATGATAACAGTTATAAAATTATTAAAAAATTAGAGCCTGATATTATTATAGTAAATGGAACTCGTAAAATAAAAGAACACATTATAAATTTAGCTAAAATTAATATATTAAATATTCATACTGGATTAGTTCCTAAATATAGAGGAGTTTGCGGAGCTTTTTGGGCTATGTATAATAAAGAGCCGCATAATATCGGAGTAACAATTCATAAATTAACTAAAAAATTAGATGGAGGAGAAATAATATATCAAAAAAGAATCGAATATAATCAATTTGAATCAGAAGGAATTATTATTGCCCGCCAAATTAAAATTGGAACGGATTTAATGATAAAGGCTGTTAAGGATACAATAAATAATGATTTAAAATGTCATAAGCAAGAAGAAGGCGAACTTTGGTTTAGTCCTTCACCTGATCATAGATTTGATTTATTTATTAACAGAATAAAATCAAATTTTAAATGGATTTACTATAAACTCACTAATAAAATAAGATTAAGAAAATTTCCTTATCCATATAGCGCGGCATTAACTATTAGCTGGGATATTGACGATTCACTGTTAGAAAAATATTTGATAGTAAAAAATTATTTTTTTTCCGATAAGCAAACTAAATATGGTCAAGGTTTAAATTTAAAATGTGGAATTGGATTATGGTTGTTCTCAAATGATAAAGATTCTAATCATGCAATAGTTTACCAAAATCCTATTGAAAAAAAAATATTAGACGAGGATTATAATAATGGATTAATTGATACATTACACGCTTTTGGAAATTTAAATAATTGTTTTTCCCCTAAAGAATATTTTTCGCGTGAAAAGGCAAAAGAATACTTGAATATTTTAATAAAAAATAATATTTATTTAGATGTTTGGGTAAATCATGGAAGCGATGAAAATATTCAAAATTTATCAACATTTAGTTCAGGGAAAGGTGATGATCCTGAAAACGAAAACTATCATTTAGATTTGTTAAAAAATTATGGTATAAAATTTATTTGGAATGATATTACACCTATAATTGGACAGGAACGCAAAGCATATAGTTATGAAATATTAAATTTAAAGAAAGATAATCTTACAATAATTGATTTTATTAAAGCAGTGATACATAAAAGTATTAGAGTTTTAAGAGGAGAAAAAACACATATATTATTCGAACCCAATGATTTAATATATCCGTATCGTTTCAAGGACGGAAGCGAATTATATGCTTTCAAAAGATACGGAAAATGGGAATTAGCGACTTTAGATACAATCCCTAAAATTTTGAATGAAAAGCAACTCAAAAAACTCATATCAGTTAAAGGAGCCTCTATTATTTATACGCATTTAGGTAAATTTGAAGGAAAAGAAATAAATAAAGATGTAATAGAAAGTTTTAAAACATTAAAAAAATATTGTGAAAAACATATATGGAATTCCAATGTTTCTGAATTATTAAATTATATTCGCGTTTATAAGTATTTAAAATACAATTATGTTCTAAATGATGATAAAATAGTTATATTTATTGATATTGATGAACCAATAAAAGATATGCCCATAGATATTAAAGATTTTAAAAACATAACATTTTATACTCCGAAACCTGAAAATACATTTATAATTTTTCGGGGAGAATTGTTAGCAACAAAAATTAATTTATCGGATGAAGAAAAAAATCTACGCAGTATTACAATTATTTAAAATGCAGTTTAGTTAACTCGGGCTTTTCGTTCGCAGCAAACTGCGACCTAAAAGACACTCAGCGCAAGCGCTGAGCGTAAAAAAATCGTGTCTGATAGGCGAAAAAGTTGGATTTATAAATACAAACGGAGGTAATATGGAAACAATGATGAAAACAGTTATCAACAACATAATGTCAAAAACAACAAAGTCGCCAGAGGAAATTATCAACTTGTTTAATAAAAAAAAGATAGATGATGATTGGTCATTTGTGGGATACAAACCATCAGATACCGGCAAATGGACTCATGATTACCACAGATATCCTGCCAAGTTTATTCCTCAATTAGTTGAAAAGTTAATTGATGAATATATATCTCATAAAGAAGCCCATATAAACGACCCATTTATGGGATGCGGAACGACTATTGTTACCGCCATTTCTAGGGGGTTTAAGGCAAGTGGAACAGACATAAATAAAATTGCTTATCTCATTACAAAGGTAAAATCAACACCGATAGAACCAGAATATCTAAATAAAAAAATTGAGCAACTTATGTCTAGTTTAAAGGCCGTTAATGGAACACAGATAACACTATTCAATGATAAAATTGAGCCTTTAATCCCTCAAGAGCATATTGATAGAATTAACTACTGGTTTACAGAGGAAAACAAAAATGAACTTGGAAAAATATTGAGAGTTATTTATGATGAAAATGATGAAGTTATAAGAAATTTCTTTCTCGTTGCCTTCAGCCATATTTTAAAAAACTGTTCTATATGGCTTCAAAGAAGCACAAAACCAACTAGAGATTTAGAGAAAAAACCAGTTAAACCATATGATGCTTTACGGAGACATTTAATGAAAATGCGAAGTGGAAATGATGCTTTTTATAAAGTCGTTCCTGATAGAGTAAGGAAAAATCTTAATCAATACCTAAATATTGTGATTGGAGATGCCAGGAATCAACCTGTGTCTGATGAAAGCGTAGATTTAGTTGTAACCTCAAGTCCCTATGTGACCAGTTATGAATATGCAGACTTACATCAATTATCAACTATATGGCTTGATTTGGCAGATGATTTAACAGATTACAAAAAAGGATTTATTGGTACATCTTACAAAAAGTACGAAAATAAAAGATTAAAAAGTTCAATTGCTGTAGATATAGTTGATAAAATGTCTAAAAAAAGCAAGAAAATGGCAGGAGAAATCAAGTCGTTTTTCATTGATATGCAAGAAGTTTTTGACGAGAGTTTTAGAATTTTAAAACAGGGTGGTAGATGCTGCTATGTCATCGGTAATACAAAGTTGAAGGGTCTTGATATACTAAATGCCGAAGTTTTCGCCGAGAGTTTGCAGTACTCAGGCTTTAAAATTGATAGACTAATAAAAAGAGAGATACCCTCTAAAATCCTTCCACAAAAGAGGGATGAAAAAACTGGCAGATTTGCCAATAACCATGAAGCAAACTCTGAAGCGTATCCTATAGAATATATTGTCATTGGACTAAAGGAGTGAGGAATATGAAATTCGAGGATTTGAAAAAAATGTATCTGGAAAAGAAAAAACAGTATGGAGCCGAAACATACAAACACATATCAGAACTGTTGAAAGAAGCAAAAGAGATTCATAAACGAGACTGGTTGAAACACCCTACCCCTAATAGAGACCACGAACAAAGTTGGCGAGCTTTCAAAGGGAAAAATCTAGAAAAGTTAGTCCAATACATTATCACAGATGAAGTCGAAGAACTTGGATTAAAAGTTATTAATGGCAACCAACTGGAAAGAAGTACGAATCTATCCAAAGAGTTAAGTCAAGTAAAACGAAATTTATCTATTGACTACGGAGAATTTGGGTTACATTTACCTGATGTTGATATTATCATTTACAAGCCCCAAAATCAAAAGGTGCTGGCCGCCATTTCAAGCAAAGTGACTTTAAGAGAGAGAATCGCACAAACTGGATATTGGAAACTCAAGCTCTTTCAAGATGAATTAACAAAACACATTAAAGTTTATTTCATAACACCAGATGAAGATGGAACATTAATACAAAAGAAGCCAACCAAAAAGGGCAGGGCAATAGTGGAAGTAGATTTAGATGGCAGTTATGTTTTGACTGAAGAAGAAATAGAAGAGAGTAACAAAGTCAAACTTTTCGAGCATTTTATAGATGATTTGAAGAGGCTGTTAAAAAATGAAGATTAAAAAACCTCAATTTGAAACGACAACTTTATGGGACTTTCCAACCCAAAATTACGGAGACAGTCCACATGGTGACAATAAATATTCTGGAGTAACACCAGCATTCGTTATTTGGAATCTTATCCAGAGATATACAAAAGAAGGCGATTTAGTGGTTGACCCAATGTGTGGAAGTGGGACTACCATAGATGTTTGTAAAGAAGAAAATAGGAATGTTATGGGCTTTGATATAGTCCCATATAGAGATGACATAAAACAAGCGGATGCAAGAAAATTACCATTAGATAACGAAAAGGCAGATTTTATCTTTATAGATTCTCCGTATTCAGACAACATAAAATATAATGACCATCCTGATAACATTGGTAACATATCCTGTGAAGACCCAATGTTTTTTGAAGAACTAGACAAAGTTGCAAAAGAAATGTACCGTGTTTTGAAACCAGAGAAATATATCGCATGGCTAATTGGAGACCAAGCAAAGAAGAAAAAATTTGTGCCAGTAGGATTTAAACTATATTCTATTCTTGAGAACTATTTTAAACCCGTTGATATTGTTTGCGTATCGAGACATAACCAAACATCGAATACCCCAGTTTGGCATGAGAGAGCAAAAAGATATAATTTCTATTTGAGAGGTTTCAAGTATTTGATAATAATGCAGAAGGTGAAAAAATGAAATCGCCCCATCGCCTAACACGGGAGTATGCGGTTCGAGGCTTCGCATCCCCCTCCGACGTTAGGCGCAAAAAACTATCTAATGTAGAATTAAGAGAATTAAGTTTTAGAAAATAAATATTGAAATATCTTTGTACAAATATAAAAAAGAAGTTTTAGGAATGAATAAAAATATCATTTGTGTTTATAGTTTTCCACAAGAAAATTGTGTTTTTAAAGATGAAGAAAAAGGTGTATACTTGTATAAAATGAATTGCATTGATTTGATGGATATTTTGATGGTGAAACATCCTGATGGAATTTTTGATATGATTTTTGCAGATCCGCCTTATTTCTTGTCTAACGGAGGTATAACCTGTCATGCTGGTAAAATGACAAAGGTAGACAAAGGCAAATGGGATAAATCTAAAGGTGTTAATGAGAATCATGAATTTAATCTTTCCTGGCTTTCCAGATGTCAAAAATTGCTAAAACCCAATGGTACTATCTGGGTATCAGGCACTAATCATATAATTTATTCTGTAGGATTTGCTATGCAACAACTTGGCATGA
>Ga0116166_1003547_pt1 | contig 11983 bp, 10 predicted proteins | sample AD_JPNMR2_MetaG_FD_89884 | JGI IMG/M metagenome (GOLD analysis project Ga0116166, IMG submission 89884) | Active sludge microbial communities of municipal wastewater-treating anaerobic digesters from Japan - AD_JPNMR2_MetaG | ecosystem: Engineered > Bioreactor > Anaerobic > Digestate | place...
CTCGGGGTCGTGCCAGACCCACACCGCGCCCAGGCTTTCGACCACGGTCCAGCTCTTCACGCAGGCCGCGGCCGGGATCGGCCCCTGGTGGTAGGGGATGTCGTCGCACTTGCCGTCGGGGCCGAAGCGCCAGGCGTGGTAGGGGCAGCGGATCGAGTCGCCCTCGACGTTGCTGCCGCCGCCGTCGATCACCACGTAGCTGGTGGTGTTGGGCGCGGCCAGGTGCGTTTTCATGTGCGGGCAGTACGCGTCCAGCAGCACCACCTTGCCGGTGGCGCGGCCGCGGTACAGCGCGAAGTCCTTGCCGAAGAAGCGCACCGCCACCGGCTTGTGGGTGTTCAGTTCCTCGCTGTCGGCGATCATGAACCAGCCGCGCGGGAAGGTGAATTCGCCGAGGCGATAGTCCTTGGTGGTAGCCATCGAGTCTCCTGAAATGCAGGTGGTGCGAATCTCGATATTCTGGGTGGCGAGCCTTGCCGTGCATACCCTGTTTGGACGATTACGCGGCCCAAGCGCGGTCCGAACATGAAGCCGAGCCGCCGCCACGCCTGTGGCCTGCGGGAACGAAGCACAACCAACAGGAACGACGATGGCTGACCCGAAGATCGGTGAGTTGCTGGCCCGACAGCGCAGTGCCTTCGTGGCCGAAGGGGCGGTGAGCCTCGAGCTGCGCAAGGCACGGCTGCAAAAGGCGGTCGACATGCTGATCGCCTCGGCCGACGTGCTGTGCGACGCGATGCAGCGTGACTTCGGCGGCCGCCCGGCGGTGTTCTCGCTGATGAACGACATCGTGGGCTCGCTGTCGGCGCTGAAGGCCGCGCGCGACCGCGTGCACGAATGGCTGCCCGACCAGCCGCGCGCCAGCGTCGCGCCCTTCGACCAGTTCGGCGCCAGCGCCTGGGTACGCTTCCAGCCCAAGGGGGTGGTCGGCATCATCGGCACCTGGAACGCGCCGGTGTTCACGCTGTTCGCGCCGCTGGCCGGCGCCTTTGCTGCGGGCAACCGCGCGGTGCTCAAGCCCAGCGAGGTCGCGCCGCTGACGGCGCAGGCGGTGGCCGACGCCGTCGCGCGCGCCTTCGCCCCCGACGAGCTCGCCGTGGTCACCGGCGGCACCGAGGTCGCGGCCGAATTCAGCGCGATGCCGTGGGACCACCTGGCCTTCACCGGCTCGGCCGAGGTCGGCCGCAAGATCATGCGCGCCGCCGCCGACCACCTGGTGCCGCTGACGCTCGAGCTGGGCGGCAAGTCGCCGGTGATCGTCGGGCGCAGCGCCGACCTGCGCAACGCCGCCGAACGCATCGCGGTGGGCAAGGCGCAGAACAGCGGCCAGCTGTGCGTGGCGCCCGACACCGTGTATGTGCCGCGCGAGAGTCTGGACAGCTTCGTCGCCGCGGTGCAGCAGATCTACGGCGGCCTGTTCCCGAGCATCGCCGGCAATGCCGACGTCACGCCGGCGGTCAATGCGCGGCACTTCGCGCGGGTCGAGTCCTACGTCGCCGATGCCGGCGCGCGCGGCGCGCGCATCGCGATGGCCGGCGACTTCCCCAGCGCGCAAGGCGGCGCCGAGCGCCGCATGCCGTTGCGGCTGGTGATCGCCCCGCCGGCCGACAGCGACATCGCGCGCCACGAGATCTTCGGCGCGGCGATGGTGCTGCAGCCCTACGACGCCGTGGCCGATGCGGTGGCCGCGATCAACGCCGGCACGCGGCCGCTGGCGCTGTACTACTTCGGCGCCGACGAGGCCGAGCAGCGCTACGTGCTCGACCACACCGTCTCGGGCGGCGTGGCGATCAACGACGTGCTGATGCACGCCGCGCTGCTGGACGCACCCTTCGGCGGCGTCGGCGCGTCGGGCATGGGGCACTACAACGGCCGCGAAGGTTTCGTCGAGTTCAGCCACGCGCGTTCGGTCTACAGCGCCGGCACGCACGACCCGCGCCGCGAGTGGGGCCTGCTGCCGCCGTACCAGCCCGCCTTCGAGCAGATGCTGCGCGCCGCGCTGGTGCCCTGAAGCGTCGTTGCGGCACCGCGCTGCCGCGCTGCCGCACTGCCGCAGTGCCACGGTCAGGCTTGCGGCAACGCCTGCATCGCCTCGGCCAGCGCCGGCAGCCGCTCCCATTCGGCCGCGAAGGCGGCCAGCAGGGAACCGGGATCGGGCAACAGCGCCTGGTCGCACATCAGCCCGAGGCGAAAGACCTCGCCGTAGTTCAGGATCGACACGCCCAGGCCCACGCCGGCGCCCTGCGGCACCCAGAACATCAATTCGTCGACCGTCTGCCCGCACAGGCAACGCACGCGCGGCGGGCCGGGCATGCAGCTGAGCACCGCGCTGGCCTTGCCGCTGAGCAGTTCGAGCGCGCGCTGGCGCGTCGGCTCGGCCAGCAGCCCCACGGCGGTGAACAGCAAGCGCGTGAGCTCGCCGCGGCGGCGGTGCTGCAGCTCGCGCAGCCGGCGCCGCAGTTCCCACGCGCGTGCGGCGGGGTTCATCGGCGCCAGCGGCAGCGCCAGCGTGAGCAAGCCGAAGCCGTTGCCCAGTTCGGTGCGGTCGGCGTCGCTGCGCAGGTTCACCGGCACCTGCACCCGCCATTCGATGCGCGCCGGGTCCAGCCCACGCGCGCGCAACCAGCCGGCCAGCGCGGCGCTGAAGCAGGCCATCAGCAGCTCATGGCTGCTGCAGTCGAAGGCGCGCGCCACGCGCCGCACCTCGGCGCTGGGTAGCGCGCGGCTAGACGCGACCAGGCGGCGCCCGCTCAGCGTGCCCTTCAGCGGGTTGGCGCTCTCGTCGGGGATCGTCGACAGGCTGAGCACTTCGGCCAGCAGCTCGGCGATCGCCGCCGCGGGGCTCTGGCCGGGCGCGCTGGGCCGCAGCGCCGCGGCCAGGCGCTCGGCCAGCTCGCTCAGCGGCGGCGGTGTGGTGCGCGCCGGAGTCGGCTCGAGCAGCGCGCTGTCGCTGGCGCTCGCCGCCGTGGCCTCAGCGGCGCCGTCGGCTGCGCCAGGCGTCGCACTGTGCTGCGCGCCCGCACGATCCGACAGCTCGAGCAACACGCGCAGCAGCGCCATGCCGTCGCCGATCGCATGGTGGATGTGCACCAGCAGCGCCGATCCCTGCGCCAGTGGCACGTCGATCAGTTGCCACAGCGGGCGCTGCGGGTCCAGCGGCGTGCCGGCCAGGCGCGACAGCAGCGCGTGCAGTTGTTCGTTCTCGTCGGCACCGTCGGCGGCGTCGAGCGGCACGCGCCGCAGGTGGCGGCTGCGCGCCACGCGTGCCACGTCCTCCCAGTAGCCCTGGCCGTCGATCGTCACCAGCCGTTGGCGAAAGCGCCGGTGCGACGCGCGCAGCGCGTCGAAGAAATCCTGCAGCGCCCGGCGCCGCGGGCGCTGGCCGAAGCGCAGCAGCGCCAGCATGCCCATCGGGCTTTGCGGGCCTTCCAGGCTCCACCAGAAGCAGTCCTCGCCCGTGATGCGCTCGCGCACCGCAGCGCCCGGGGCGGCCATGCGCGCGGCGTGCCCGCTTCAGCGCCGCGGGCTGGGCTTCTTGGCGGCGGCCTTCTTGGCAGCAGTCGTCTTCGCGGCAGTCTTCTTTGCGGCGGCCGTCTTTGCCGGCACCGGCTTCGCGCCAGCGGTCTTGGCGGCCGCCTTCTTCGCGGCGCCGGCTTTCGAGCCGGGCAGCGGGAAGACTTCGTCGAAGTGCGCGAGCAGCCGCTTTTCGATCTGCCCCTTCAGCAGTGCGACCAGCAGGCCGAGCTTGGCCGTGACGTGCACGTGGTCCTTGGCGACCTTCATCACCCCTTTGACGCCGGAACGCGAGAAGTGCAGCTCGTTGCCCTGCCAGGCCGACTCGAGCGAGAACTCCTCGGCCAGGTCGGCGGCCATCGCGTCGGCGTGCTTCTTCGCCGCGGCCAGGCTCTGGGTGTGCTCGCGGCGGATGTCGATCGTGCTCATCGGAGTGGTGGTCTGGTGTTGCGCGCCATCGCGGGAGGCGCCCCCTTCGGCGGCATGGTGTGCACGCTGCTTCGGTGCGGCACCGCATGCAGCGCCTTGCCTTAGTCCGCTTGCACGATGCCCGAGCCGGTTTAGGATCCCTATCGTGTAGGGGCTAAAGCATAAAGGAGACAGTCCATGGTGAAGATGAGTTTGCAGGATGCGTCGATGCTGCGGGTGGAGTCGCCCACCACGCCGATGCACATCGGCTTCCTGTTGACCTTCAAGCTGCCGCCCAAGGCGCCGCGCGACTTCCTGCAGCGGCTGCACGAGAAGATGCAGCGCTTCGCCGCCGACTCGCCGCCGTTCAACTACCGCGTGGCGCCGGCCAAGTCGCGCACCGAGCTGCCGCAGTGGGAGGTGGTGGACCACGTCGACCTCGAATACCACCTGCGCCACGAAGCCCTGCCCGCGCCCGGCACCGAGCGCGAACTCGGCCTGGTGATGTCGCGGCTGCATTCGGTGCCGCTCGACCCGTCGCGGCCGATGTGGGAGTTCTATTTCATCGAGGGCCTGCAGGGCGGGCGCTTCGGCGTGTACCTGAAGATCCACCACTCGATGGCCGACGGCATGCTGCTGATGGAGCGGCTGCCGCGCACCATGGCCAATTCGCCCACCGGCAAGAGCCTGCCGCCGTGGGCTGTGCCGCCGGCCAGCGGCGACGATCAACCGCCGATCGACGACGCCGGCGATGCCTGGCGCAAGTGGCTGCAGGGGCTGTTCAAGGCGTCGCGCGACAAGGACAAGAAGAAGTCCGGCATTCCCAAGGGCCCGCGCAGCCTGCTCAACGGCAGCATCAGCGGGCGGCGGCGCTTTGCCACGCAGACGATGGACCTGAACCGCGTCAAGGCCCTGGCCAAGGCGGCCGAGGCCACGGTCAACGATGTCGTGATGGCGCTGTGCAGCGGTGCGCTGCGCCGCTTCCTCGACGAGTTCGACTCGATCCCGTCCGAGTCGCTGGTGGCCAGCATTCCGGTGGCGCTGCCGCGCGGCAAGGGCGAGATGCTGTCGGGCAATTCGGTGGGCGGCATCAATACCGAGATCGCCAGCCATATCGCCGACCCGCGCCAGCGCCTCGAGGCGATCAAGCAGTCGATGCGCGATGCCAAGGTCGAACTGCAGCAGACGCCGCCTGCGGTGAGCCGCACCATCAACGCCGTCGGCATGTACGTGATGTCGCTGATTCCACCGGGCGGCAGCGACCGCGCGCCGCTCACCAACCTGACGATCTCCAACGTGCCGGGGCCGAAGACCGCGATGTACCTCGACGGCGCGGAGATGGACGGCATGTACCCGGCGTCGGTGCTGACCGGCGACCACCGCGTGAACATCACGCTGGTGGGTTACCGCGACCGGCTTTGCTTCGGCATCATCGGCTGCCCCGACAAGCTGCCGCACGTGCAGCGCCTGTCGGTGCTGCTGCCCGAGGCGCTGGACGAACTCGAGGCCGCCTACGGTCTGGCCAAGAGCAAGCCCGGCAAATCCGGCAGGGCTGCGAAGCCCGCCAAGACCGGCAGGCCCGCCAAGACCAGCACAGCCGGCACACGCGCCGCGGCGCGCGCCACGGGCTGAGCGTGCGGCGGCTTTGCGGCCTTGCGGCACACTCGCTGCCGCGGCCGACGAACCGTGCGTGCCGCAGCCCGGCCCACAACCAGAACCCCCAAAGGAGACCCGCATGGAACGCCTGAATCCCCAAGACGAGGCCTTCCTCGACATGGAGACCGCCACCGCGCCGACGCACATCGGCGGGCTGGAGATCTTCGTCAAACCCAAGGGCGCAGCCAAGGACTACGTGCGGCGCGTGTTCGACGAACTGGCCGCCGCCCCGGTGCGCGCGGCGCCGTTCAACTACCGGCTGCACACCGAGACGGCGCAGGACAAGGACGATTCCAGCAAGGTGGCGAAGTGGCTGCGCCCGGCCCCGCCGAAGAAGGAGGCCAAGCCGGTGCGCTCGTGGCAGACGGTGGCCGATGTCGACGCGGCCGACCACGTGCACCTGCACGCGCTGCCGTGGCCGGGCACGCAGCGTGAGCTCGGCGAGCTGGTGTCGCGGCTGCATTCCACCCGCCTCGACCGCAGCCGGCCGTTGTGGGAGGCGCACCTGATCGACGGCCTGGAAGGCGACCGCTTCGCGCTGTACACCAAGCTGCACCACTCGCAGTTCGACGGCAAGCGCGGCAACCGCGCGATGGCGCAGACGCGCTCGTCCGACCCGCGCAAGCGCGGGCTGCCGCCGCTGTGGGGCGTGGACATGAGCCAGCTGCCGCCGTTGGCGCCCAGCGCCGCGCCGGCGGCCGCGCCCGAGCCCAGCGGCTCGGACAAGTTCAAGGCCTGGAGCAAGGCCTTGCAGGAGGTGGCCGCGGCGCGCCGCAACAAGCCCGGCGAAGGCGTGGTCGGGCCCTACACCGCGCCCGAGTCGGTGCTGAACAAGCCGATCACCGCGCGCCGGCGCATCGCCACGCAGTCGCTGTCGATGGAGCGCATCAAGCGGCTGCGCCAGGGCGCCGAGGCCACCGTCAACGACGTGTTCCTCGCGGTGTGCGGCGGCGCGCTGCGGCGCTACCTGCTCGAACGCGACGCGCTGCCGCAAGCCCCGCTGGTGGCGGCCGTGCCGGTGGCCGGCGAAGTCAAGGCCGACAGCGCCGCGGGCAACGCAGTGGGCCAGATCCTGGTGTCGCTGGCCACGAACATCGCCGATCCGCGCCAGCGCTTCGAGGCCGTGGTGGCTTCGAGCAAGGCCAACAAGGCGCACATGCGCGACATGGATCCGGACGCGCTGGCGCGCTACACCGAGCTGTCGATGGTGCCGCAGATGATCCTGGCCAACACGGCCGTGGGGCACCGTGTGCAGAACTCCAACCTGCTGATCTCCAACGTGCCGGGTCCGCGCGACCCGCAGTACTTCAACGGCGCGCTGGTCGAGGGCGCCTACGCGGTGTCCCTGCTGCTGGCCGGGCAGGCGCTGAACATCACCGGGCGCACCAACGGGCCGCAACTGGACGTGGGCCTGACCGCCTGCGCCGACGTGCTGCCCAGCGTGCAGCGGCTGGCGGTGTACCTCGGCGACGAATTGGGTGTGCTGGAGCGGGCGCTGGGGCTGCCGCCGCTGGACGCGGCGCCGGCCCGGTCTCGCGCTCGCGCGACGACGACGCACAAGCCCGCGAAGACGAGCGCGAAGACGAGCGCGGCGCCGCGCAAGGCTGCTGCGAAGTCGGCCACGAAGACGGCGGCGGCAAAGAAGGCGACCATGAAGAAGGCGGCGCCGGCCAAGGCGAGCGCGAAGCAGGTCCCAGCGAAGGCCGCGGCGAAGAAGGTGGTGGCGAAGAAGGTCGCGGCGGGCAAGAAGGCCGCAGCGGGCAAGGCCGCGGCCAAGAAACCCCGGGCTGCCGCTCGATGAGCGCAAGTCGGGCTGCCAAGCCCAAGGCCAGCAGCCCGACGCGCGAACGCGTGCTCGACACCAGCCTGCGCCTGTTCAACGAACAGGGCGTGCAGCACGTCACCACCAACCACATCGCCGAGGAAGCCGGCATCAGCCCGGGCAACCTGTACTACCACTTCCGCCACAAGGAAGACATCGTCGTCGCGTTGTACCGCCGCTACGAGGTGCGCGCGGCGTCGGTGATGAACGTGCCCGACGCCAGCCAGGTGTCGATCGACGACCTGTGGCTGCTGGTGCACATGGCCTTCGAGGCGATCCAGGAATACAGCTTCCTGTTCCGCGACCTGAGCGATCTGAACGCCGAGTACGCAGCGCTGCGGCAGCGCTTCGTCGCCAACCTCGAGCACAGCATCGCGCGCACCGAGGCCTACCTGATGCACCTGGCCACCGACGGCCAGCTCGACGCGACAGCGATGGAAGTCAAGGCGCTGGCGCTGAACATGGTGCTGGTCAGCACCTACTGGCTGGCGCTGCAGGGGGTGCGCAATCACAAGCCGCACCCCGGCGGCGCCAGCGACGCCGACCTGTCGCGCGGCGTGTTCCAGGTGCTGTCGCTGGTGATCCCCTATCTCGAGGGGCCGGCGCGGCTGGCGATGCGGCGCGAGGCGCGCCGCTATGCCGCCGCGTGAGCGCTGCCGGGCGCTTGCTGCCGGGTGACAACTCTAGATTTCATCGGGGAGCATGCCTGCAAAGGATGCCCAAGCATCCGCAGGAGCAAGACGATGACACTGGAAACCCTGTTGGACCGCGGCCTGATGCGCCGCAGGATCATGCTGTTCGCCGGCCTGGCGGTGATGCTGCTGGCGGTGGTGCACCGCATGTGGCCGGGCGAGCCGCCGCTGGGCAGCGACTGGCTCGGCTTGGCGTTGTATCTTTGCGGTGCTACCGTCACTGTGCTCGCGGCCTGGCCGCGCGCACGATCGATCGATCGACCCGGCTCTGCACGACAATAGCTTCGACCACCACCCCACGGAGACACGACACCCATGGCCACCCGCAAGAAGACCACCAAGGCCGAGTCCAAGGCCGACAGCAAGGCTGACGGCAAGGCCGACGCCAAGTCCAAGGCAAAAAGCAAGGACAAGCCGTCGCTGGAGAAGGTCAAGAATTTCTCGCACGACCTGCTGCTGGCCGGCATCGGCGCATGGGCAAGCTCGCGCGACAAGAAGAAGTCGGACAAGGACAAGGGCCTGCCCGATTTCGCCACGCTGGTGCGCGAAGGGCGCAAGGCCGAGCCCGAGCTGAAGGCCTCGCTGCAAAAGACCTGGGACGAATGGAAGGAGAAGTCGTCGAACACGCGCTTGTCCAAGAGCGGCGGCCAGCTTCGCGGCGTGTTCGACGAGCGCGTCAACTCGGCCATCACCGGGCTGGGCTTGCCCACGCGCAAGGAGATCGACGCGCTCGAAGCCAAGGTCGACCGTCTGCTGGGTGAAAGGGCGGGCGGGCGCGGCGCAGCAGCCAAGACCGCCGCCAAGAAGGCAGCCGGCGCGGCCAAGGGTGCCGCCGCCAAGAAGGCCGGCGCGCCGGCCAAGCGTGCACCGCGCAAGGCCGCGGCCGAGTCCAGCGAGCCCGCCGCGGGAGACGCTCAATGAGTCCAGGCCCACGCGCGGCGGCGGCCAAGCCGCCCGAGGCGGTCGCCGCGCTGCTGGGCGAGCACAGGTACCAGGCGCTGCTGCTGAATGCGCTCGAAAAGCAGGTGGGCCTGCTGAACCAGGAGCTCGAGCCCGACGTGGAGGTGCTGTACGGCGTCATGCACTACATGACGAACTTTCCCGACCGCTACCACCACCCGAAGGAAGACCTGATCTTCGAGCGCCTGGCGCAGCGCGACCCGTCGCAGCGCGTGGCGGTCGACAAGCTGCAGGCCGCGCACGCCGACATCGGCCGTGCCGGCGAAGAGCTGTTCGCGCTGATCGATCGCCAGCACGGCGACGCGGCCAAGGCGGGCAGCCATCCCGAGCGCTGGCGCGAGATCCGCGAACGGGCGAGCGGCTACATCACCACGCTGCGCCGGCACATGGACATCGAGAGCCTGCAGCTGTTCCCGAAGGCGATTGCCGGGCTGCAAGCGGCCGACTGGCGCGAGATCGATGCCGACATGCGGCCGATCGTCGATCCGATCTTCGGCGGCGAAGTGGCCGAGGAATACCAGAACCTGCACGCGCACTACGTGAAGGACGAGGCGCAGGTCTCGATCGGCCGCAAGGCGGCGCACCTGACCGAATTCGTCGCGCTGATCGAGGCGCTGACCGCGATCCTCGGCGGCATCCACCGCATCCGCAAGGTGGTGGGCGAGCACAACCGCAGCACCACCGCCGAGAACCGAAAGCTGCTGGCCGCATGGTCGCGCAGCGCAGACCGCGTGGAGCGCCGCGCGCTGCTGCAGCAGATGGCGCGCATGAACAAGGAGCGCGCGGGCACGGTGAAGCAGCGCGTGGAACAACTGTGGGTCGACGCGCGCACGCTGGCGGCCGACCCCTATGATCCGCGCCATGGCGAACACGGGCCGCGCCTGCTGCGCGGCACGCGCCTTCTGAAGCTCAAGGAGCAGGAGCAGCCCTGATGCCAAGCTGGCAGACCAACGCGCTGAATATCGCTTTGCACCTGACGGTCAAGCGCATGATGAACAGCTCCGGCTCGGTCGAGGCGACGCGGCGCTTCATCGAGGCGCGCCGCAGGCGCCCGGTGCCGCCGGGCTGCGTGATCACACCGGCGGACTGCCACAGCTTCCGCGGCGAATGGGTCACGACGCGGCATTCCAGCGAGGCGCGCACCTTGCTGTACCTGCCCGGCGGCGGCTTCATGCTGCCGGCCTCGGCGCAGGTTCCGTCGCTGGTGGCGCGCCTGAGCCGCCACGCCGGCACGCGCGGGCTGATCGTCAACTACCGCCTGGCGCCGGAGCACCCGTTCCCGGCCGGGCTGAACGACTGCCTGGCGGCGTACCGCTATCTGCTCGATCTGGGCACCGACCCGAAGAGCATCGTCATCGTCGGCGATTCGGCCGGCGGCGGCCTGACGCTGTCGACGCTGCTCGCCTTGCGCGACGCCGGCGACCCGCTGCCCGCCGCGGCCGCGGTGATCTCGCCGTTCACCGATTTCACCTTCGGCGGCGAATCGCGCGTGGAGAACGACCGCAAGGATCCGATCCTGTCGCATGGCGGCATGGAGAGGATGAATCCGATCTACCTGCGCGATACGCCGCCGGACCACCCGCTGGCCTCGCCGGTCTATGGCGATTTCACTGGCCTGCCGCCAATCCTGGCGCACGTCGGCAGCACCGAGGTGCTGCTCGACGATACGCGGCGCGTGGCGCAGCGCGCGCGCGCGCAGGCGGTGCAGTTCGAGGTCGAGGTCTGGGACGAGGTGCCGCATGTGTGGCACCTGTGGCGCTTCCTGCCCGAAGCGCAGCAGGCCGTGGCGCGCATCGGCGCCTTCATCCGCGAGCACACCGCGGGCGCCGATATCGCGGGCCATGCCTTCGAGGCCGAGTTCTGCGCGGCGTGCGACCCCGACGTGCTCGAGCCCGAGGTGCTGGTGCCCGATATGCCCGTGCCCGAAGTGGTGGTGCCGCCGGCCGTGCTCGCGCCAGCGCGGCGCCGCCGCCGCCGCGTCAAGCCGCAGGTCTGAGGCCGCTGGCCGCCAGCGCGTCGATGCGCCGGTTCATCAAGGCAAACCACAGCGGCGGCAGCAGCGCCAGCCACAGCATGCCGGTATAGCCGGTGGGCAGCTGCGGGCTGTCGTCGTGGTGGCGCAGCGCCACATAGGGCAGCGCCGGGTGGGCGTGGTGATCGGCGTGGCGCTGCAGGTTGAACAGCCAGGCGTTGCTGACGCGCTCGGCGGCGTTCCACGAATGGTGCAGCGTCACCGGCTCGAGCCGGCCGTCGCTGCCGCGCTGGCGCTGCAGCCCGTAGTGCTCGATGTAGTTCACCGCTTCCAGCAGCGACACCGCCACCAGCGCCTGGCCGGCGAAGAAGGCCGCACCCAGCGGACCCAGCAGCAGCGCAAAGGCCAGCAGCAGCGCCAGCGGCACGGCCGCGTACCACAGCATCATGTTGTGTGCCGACCAGCGCGGCAGCTCCTGCCGTTCCAGCCGCGCGGTCTCCAGCGCCCAGGCCGAGCGCCAGGCGCCGGGCAAGGCGCGCCACCAGAAGCGATAGAAGCTCTCGCCGCGGCGCGCGGTGGCCGGGTCGTCCTGCGTGGCCACGCGCGCATGGTGGCCGCGGTTGTGCTCGATATGGAAGTGGCCGTAGCCCACGGTCATCAGCAGCGCCTGTGCCAGCCAGCGGTCCAGCCGCGAGCGCCGGTGGCCCAGCTCGTGCGCGATGGTGATGCCCTGTCCGCCGCTGACCAGGCCGATCGACAGCAGCAGCCCCAGCCCTTGCCAGACCCCGGTGCGCGGCTGCGAGAACTCCCACGCCCCCCAGGCGATCAGCGCGCACTGCACCGGCAGCCAGGCGCGCAGCGGCAGATACAGCCAGCGGTCGCGCTGCGACGCGGCGATCTGCTCGGGCGTCGGGTTGCTGCGGTCGCGTCCGACCAGCAGATCGGCCAGCGGCAGTGCCA
>Ga0116166_1003549_pt1 | contig 11980 bp, 15 predicted proteins | sample AD_JPNMR2_MetaG_FD_89884 | JGI IMG/M metagenome (GOLD analysis project Ga0116166, IMG submission 89884) | Active sludge microbial communities of municipal wastewater-treating anaerobic digesters from Japan - AD_JPNMR2_MetaG | ecosystem: Engineered > Bioreactor > Anaerobic > Digestate | place...
AATTCTTTTTTTCCATGTTTCTGGAATATTTGCCAGGTATCCAGATATTTTTTCATGTTTTTTTACTTTCAGGAATACTTCTTTCAAGAAGTTTTCTGCATTTTTTATATCAACATCTTTTAACTGAATTCTCTGGAATACATCACTTTCGCTATTATAAAGTCTGTAAATTTCCACAAAAACATATGAGAGAAGAGAAAAACATATTATGAATAATGGAATAGCAAATATAACATTGTAATTGGGACCTTTTTTCTTGATTTCTTCTTCAAGTTTTTTCTTCTCCTCCAATATATATTCTTCAGAACTTTTTTTTATCTGCTGCTTCTTTTGTAACTCTTCATACTGTTTTTTTTGAGCAGCAACTCTGACTTATTTTTGAATTTCTCTTAACTCATTTTTCATTTTTTACCCTTTTCGCAATAACAAATAACCTTGTCCCCATATTCAGAGGAAGACAAAATTTTTCTTGGTAGGTAAAAAACATATTTTTAAATTTAGTTTGAGCCTCTTTTACTTCAGTTTCTGCAGAAAAAGGTGTTTTATATAGTATATACTGAGAATCCCTACCAAGCATTTTTATACTATGCTTAATAATATTACTAACTTTTGATACAGCTCGAGCAGTTATTATATCAAAAAAACCATAGAATTCCAATTTTTTATTCATTTCTTCAGCTCGACAATTAAAGACAGTGATATTTTTTATACCAATTAGTTCTGCTATTTTTCTTATGAAATCTGCTTTTTTCCTGGATGATTCTATTGAATACACATATGATTCTGAGCACATAGCTATAATAATTGCAGGGAAACCAGCCCCAGAACCAATATCGCATATTTTTTTTCCGGAACTAAAACAATTGCGATTTTCGCGGAAAATTGATGCAGAATCACAAATATGCCTTATCCAGAAACCTTCCTCATCTTTTATTGAAGTGAGATTATATTTTCTATTTTCCTCAAAGAGGAATCTTCTATAGAGATCAAATTTTCCCAGTGTATCGTCATCATCTATCCCACATTGCTTTAGAAATTCTATGATTTCCTTATTTAAAGATAACTTTATCATTCTTCTTACCTGTTTATAATAAGATAAATCCCGGTAAAAAAGAAAATAAAAGATATAAGAAAAATAATAAGTGATGAATATATTCTAAATGAATTACTCTTAACCGACTTTCTAAAAAAATCTCTTAAAAGGCAAGGTTTGCCTGCAATCACAATACCAAAAGTCCCCAATATATAACAGGCTAAAGAACTTATTGATGCCATAAAAGGATTCTCTGCAAATATCCAGTAAAGATGATAATGCGCTATTAAAATTAAAAGAGCCGCAAATGCTCTTGCCGCAAGATAATCAAGTAAAAAGTAAGAAAGCCATGTAAATATAAATGCCATAGGAACAAAATAAGCCGCAATTTTTCCTCCTGGAAAAATACTTTGTCCATGCTTTGCACACCATACAAAGGCAATAAAAGCCATTACAACACCGATTAATTTTTCCCTACAAAGTTTTTCTCTTAAATGTATATTATTTTCCCTCGTACGGAGAACGAAAAAAGCAAATAAAGATAGAAAAAGACTATATGCTATTAAAGAAATAAAAAATATCATTTGCTCCATCATATTTCCACATATTATTTTTAAACTTGAAAAAAGAGGTATGAAATATAACTTATTTAATGTGTTATTCAAAGGAGCTTATTAAGATAAATGTTAAAACTTGGCGTAAACATTGACCATATCGCCACCCTCAGACAAGTAAGGTTGGCAAAAGAACCAGACCCCATAAAAGCCGCCATAATCGCCTTAGATTCTGGGGCAGATGGGATAACAGCTCATCTGAGAGAAGACAGAAGACACATACAGGATAAAGATATACGTATGCTCTGCAGACATGCAAGGCCATTAAATATGGAAATGGCAATTACAAAGGAAATGTTGTCCATCGCATGTAGCTTAAAACCAGAAAGTTGTTGTTTAGTACCAGAAAAAAGGCAGGAACTAACAACAGAAGGCGGACTTGATGTACTATCTGATATTGAAAGAGTAAAAAAAGCCGTAAGAAGATTGAAAAAGAATGGAATAACTGTAAGTATTTTTATAGATCCTGATGAAAAACAAATTGAAGCCGCTGCAGTTGCTGGTGCACCTTTTATAGAACTACATACCGGGAAATTTGCATCAGCAGATAAAGCAAATCAAAGAACTGAGCTCAAAAAACTTTGTCGCGCTGCGAATTTCGCAAAATCTATTGGTCTAAACGTCAACGCTGGACATGGAATAGATTATGACAACATTGATGGGATACTCGAAATACCTCATTTAGTTGAATTAAATATAGGACACAGTATAATTGCTATGTCTATTTTCACTGGTTTAGGTAAAGCTGTATCTTTAATGAAAGAAAAAATGAAAAAATACAAAAATGGTAGGTGAATTATGCCTGAAAGTGTTCTGAAAGATATCCTCGAACTCGGCGTAAATTCCAATGCATCTGACTGGCATATTAGAGAAGGCTGTCCTGTTACCCTCAGGATAGCTGGAGAATTAGTCGATAGTGATTTTGTAGCCGATAGTGACTTTATGAGTAAAGTCTTGGAAACTTTAATACGCAGTGATGAGTGGATGGCACGATTTAAAAGGACTGGTGATTTAGACCTTTCCTATGTAGAAGACGGAATTGGAAGATTCAGAGTTAATATACATCGACAAAGAGGAACAACCTCAATAACAATGAGGCATGTAAAATCAAATGTAATGGACTTTAAAGAACTGGGAGTTCCAGAAGTTTTGAAAAAAATAGCCGAATCCGAAAGGGGGATAGTAATAGTTTCAGGGACCGCCGGATCTGGAAAATCCACCACACTTGCAGCAATGATTGAGCATATAAACCAGAATTTAAGAAAGCACATCATAACTATTGAAGATCCCATCGAATATGAGTTTAAAGACAAAAAATCAGTAATAGAACAAAGAGAAGTAGGTCTTGACACGGAAACTTTTTACTCCGCTCTTGTTCACGTTTTACGCCAGGATCCTGATGTAATAATGATTGGTGAAATGAGAAATAAAGAGAGCTTTGATGCTGCTTTGCAGGCATCAGATACAGGACACCTTGTTTTGACAACTTTGCATTCAACTAATGCGTCTCAAGCGGTAACAAGAATCCTTGATTTTTATGAAAAATCCGAGCAAGATTCGATCAGGAGTGCTTTAGCCATAAATATCAGAGCAATATGCGCCCAACGCCTTCTTCCAAGAGCCATTGGAGGTGGAGTCATACCAGCCGTTGAAATACTTATAAACACAGCCTTAGTCAGAAAATTAATCAATGAAAATAAACTTGAAAAATTACCTGCTGCAATCGAAAACAGCAAAGACGATGGAATGCAGTCATTTAATCAATCTCTACTTGGCCTTGTAAATGAAGGCTTAATAACAGAAGAAGATGCACTAAAAGCAGCAACAAATCCGGAAGCTCTTAAGATGAATTTGAGGGGAATATTCCTCGATTCAAAGTCCGAAATTATGGGTTAATATTTTTGCAATATTTTGCATTATTAAACCGTTGTTATTTATATTAAAAAAAAGGAGTATAGGAACAGTGTTTGTAACTTTGTGCAAAAGTAAAATACACAAAGCCAGGGTGACCGCTTGTGAGCCAGACTATGAGGGGAGTCTACTAATTGATACAGAATTACTTAAAGAGTCCGGGATTTTACCTTATGAAAAGATTCTGGTTTCAAATGCCTCAAATGGAGAACGTTTCGAAACATACGCAATTCCTGGAACAGCCGGAAAAAAACAGATAATGTTAAATGGTCCAGCAGCAAAACTCGGAAAACCTGGAGATCATCTTACTATCATGGCTTTTGGAATATTTAACGAAAAAGAGTCTTTTAATTTTAAGCCAAAGATCATTGTTTTGAATGATAAAAATGAAATTATTCAGAAAAAAGGTAGTTTGGCATAAAACTTGCATTTATAATATTATGAATAAAGAAAGTGGACAGACAACGGTTGAATATTCTGTGATGATTGTGCTTTGTGTCACAATCGCAACAGTAATGATCATATTGTTGTCTGCATTGAGTGATTATGGTTGGAGGCTACTTTCATTAGTAGGTCTTGATTATCCTTAAAATATAGGTAGGGGGCACCCCAAAAAAAAGGAGAAAAAAAATGAAAAAAATGAGAAAAAAAAGTGGTGGTCAGACAATCGTTGAATACATTCTGATCATAACGCTGGTTGCAATTGCTTCTCTCGTTGTGCTTGGATTATTCAGCGACAGGGTAAGAACGCTTATTGCCGGGGCAGCGTCTTCTCTCGGATCTGATGACGCAGCAGATGCTGTTGATACTCAAGCAATAGAAATCCTTCAGAACATGGAAGCTGATGGTGTAAGCGTTGATGAATAATGTTGATTATATTTGACATTATTTTTCATACGGCCTGGAAATTGAGATAAGAGTAAAGCGCCCTTAGAATGGAGGCTGAGGGGGGATTCCGTATATTCACAGAAGCAGTTTAGTGCTTTTTAAGAAGAAGGTACCTGGAATCTGATATTATGAAAACAGATACAAAAAATATTGGGAGTTCTGAGTCTGGACAGGCAATATTGGAGTCTTTTTTGACAATGTTGGTTCTTCTTTTAGTTCTTTTCGGGCTCATGCAAATATTTCTATTAGCAAATGCAAAATTATTAACCTCTTATTCTGCTTTTAGGTCTCTTCGTTCTTATATTGTAGGTTTTGATGATTATTTAATTATTAGAAGTGCAAGAGCAGCTGCTATCGGAGCTTCAGGTAAGATAATTTACCCAGACAATCAGGAATACTTATCGCCTCAACAGCAATTTGCTGCAGAACGCTTTATGATTCCGGATTACCTGGGAGGTTCAAGATGGCTTGAATATGAATACTGGCGTGGTGGAAATGAATATGACAGCACTTTTTACCACGCAAGTGTCTCACCCCCTAGAACTTATCTTAATTATTCAACTGCAGGTGGCGGCGGAGCTGGAATGATAACTCAGACGGTGTCGTTTAGAGATTATCCATATTCGATAGTTGACATGGCAGACAAAGATAGGACCTGGCTACCTCTCGGACCTTCAACGGACATAAGTTCAAGTGCTGTAATGTTTAACCATGCAGCGGATTATTTATCCGAAGAATAAGGGGAACAAATGGTAAAAGAAAAGATCCACAAACAATCAGGTCAGACTCTGATATTGGGGGTTCTTGCAATCCTTTTTTTATTTATCGCAACATTAATTATTTTTGACCTTTCATCTGTAATAAAAACTAAATTCCGTTCTCAAACTGCAGTTGACGCAGCCTCTCTCGCCGCTTGTAATTGGCAAGTACAAAGTCTCAATCTGATAGGAGAACTTAATCTGGTAAAGTCATGTACTGCGTTGGTAAGTGATATTTATCCCTTAGGGGACGACAGTCCAGAAGGAATAGAAAGCTCAGTTGATATTCTGACTGAAATGCAGGCGCGTATAAGCTTTGTTGGACCTCTCATTGGATTTGGCGCTGCTCAACAAGCAGCAAAGAACAATAGAATGTCTAATAATTCTCATTACACCTCAATAGTCTATCAACACATAGAACATTTAATGGATGATAACTATTATGGAGAGGACGTTGGTATTCCTCAGGAAATTGAGGGCTATAGCTGGAGAGAGCCTTACTCAAATATGCTATATCAAATATGCAACGAAGGTGGCGGGATTGCCGTTGCCCCAAATACATTATTTGCCGGTCTCCCTCAGATTGATCCATCATGGCTAATGGATCTCGGCTTATACGATTCGATCGCCGCAAGATATTGGTGTTATCCGACTCTAAGAAACCTCTTAAAGACCTATAGCTTCGAAGGAAAATGGTGGGATCTTGAAATTATTTCTGAAATGACAGATTTTATTGAGGAAAGCGAGTATTTACCTCTGCATATTGAATTTTCTTCTGCCGGCGACCTATCTATTCGCGAAGATGCACTGCCATACCTTGAAAATATTGCATCAGAAAGAAGCATGATTATTGCAGATGAATTTGATGACGATGAAGAGCCTGATGATCTTGATGAAATTAACTCACCTCTCCCTTATCAACGTTGGTGTATTTACGATTCTAACTGGGAATCAGCAAGCCCTTCATCTGAATGGCTTAGTGGTTCATACTTAAGAAGTCCTTTAAAAACTGAATACGCTTATGGAGGAGCTTTATCTAAGATGACTTCTGAAATAAAGGTTGATTATCAGTCCAGTGCTTATTCTATTAATAATCTAAAATCAGGAAATATAGTAACAAAAGGCAGTCCTCAAACTATTGATACTGAGTCATCAGCTCTCGCAAAACCACTTGGTTCACTCGGCGATTCCATTCCACCCACTGTTGCAAAAATGGTTCTACCCATATTCACAAAATCACGCCTTATTCCTATCGCTATGCAAGATCCTTCAACGCCATATAATCCTTTTGATAGCCGACAATACGAGCTATATGAATTCCTCCTTTGGCTTGATGGTATAAGCGACCTTGAAAACCCTGGTAGCTCGCCTCCTGCAGGCGGATATTATTACCTTTCATGTTTGCAAAATCTTGGCAAGGAAAGCTGGAGAAGTTCTGGATATAACAGAAATTATGTGGATACCGGTGAATACCCAACAACTGCTTACGATGAAGAATCAAATCCTACTGGCGCAGGCTGGCTGCAGATGGGACATACATATGAATATAACGAATCAGGTGATCCCGTTGCTATAATAGATATAAATGAAGACACTTGCGATGACTGGATTGGAGGAGGAGGTTCAGGACCACGTTATGGCCCTTCTGTTTTGCATTGAGAAGGCACCGGATTAAGAAAATTTGCAATAAATAAGCTTGAAAAATACTGTTTATGCCTGAATATTACCTCTAAAACTTTCATAATCCATGATTATAGGCGCTCTCACAATTTTCTCAATAATGTTAAGTTTTGTAATAATGCTGATTGTCCTTGCGAAGATAAATCGCCAACTCGATAATATTCAGAAATCTCTTTACTTTATAGAAAAAAAAATCAAAGAAGAAGAAGTTTTTGTAACAAAGACAACTCAAGTAGTTGATAGAATTGAACACGAAATAAAAGATCTCGAAGGAGAAATAGAGTGGAAAGGCTAAAAATTGCTCAACCTGTGATCCTATTTAGAGGGAAGAGAATAGAATATATAAATCTTCATAACTTGACACGAAAAAACATTTTTTCACAAACTAAAAGAAATTAATTATAAAATTATGAATACTGCCGTTTTTTTAATTCATTGCGAAGATCGCAAAGGACTTGTATCTGAAATAACGGGTTTTTTCTTTCAAAGAGGATTCAATATCGTGAATTGTCAACAACATACAGACAGTTCCTGTCAACGATACTTTATGCGTTTAAAACTCGATCTTACTGATGTAGAAATAACCAGAGCTGCCCTTGAACGTGAATTTGCAGATTTTGCAAAGAATTTAGCTCTTGAGTGGACAGTAAACTATTCTGACCGAACACGTAGAATCGCCATTATGGTTACTAAGGAATCACATTGTCTTTACGACATAATAATACGATGGAGAGAGAAAGAGTTTCTCTGTGATATCCCTCTGATAATTTCGAATCATCCTGATCTTGAATACGTTGCAGATCAATTTAGGATACCATTTTTCTGCATTCCTCTTAAAAACAATGATAAAGCTTCTCAAGAAAGAAAAATCTTAGAGCTCCTTTCAAAACATAAAGTTAATCTTATTGTCCTCGCTAAATACATGCGGATTTTAAGTTCTAACTTTGTGGAAAAATATCCAAATAAAATAATCAATATTCACCACGCTTTTCTACCTGCATTCCAGGGGGCAAATCCTTACCGTCAGGCACATGAACGCGGAGTAAAAATGATTGGTGCAACGGCTCATTATGTAACAGCAGAATTAGATAAAGGTCCCATTATTGAGCAAGATGTAGAGCGCGTCAACCACGAAAATGACGTTGAAGAGCTAAAACAAATAGGAAAAGACATAGAGAGAGTAGTTCTGGCTCGAGCAATAAGAGCAGAACTTGAGAATAGAATTATAGTATTCAATGGAAGAACAATAGTTTTTTCCTGATCATAATTTTTTCTTTGAGAGATGAAGTTTTTCTCTCTCATGAGGAAAAACTACAATTATTTCGGGATATTTTTCTATCTTGATATTTGGTATTTTTGATAGAAATTTAATATATAAATCTTTGATTGCTTCTCTTGCCTGGTTATAAAATAACTTCTTCTGTTCTTCAGCAAGTTGGATTTTTAGTGGCTTTTCTCCATTAATTCCTGAAGTAATAGCTTCTTCAAGACGTCTCCTGGTATATGTTTCATCGATGCTTACACTATCTTTAATTTTTGTAAACTGTAGATTTTCAATTTCTGCCGGAGTATTAACTCCTATATCAGGAGGAAAAAGTGTTAAAGAGTATTTTTCCTTGTCCCATTTATAATCCCATTTATCAAGATCTCCAAGATCAATATAAAAATTAAATTCATAAGTCCCCTTCGCTTCCCATATACAATACTGTTTCAAAAAAATTGGGAGTTCGTCAGGTTGTATTTTGTCAGATTCCTTTTTATAACATTGCACGTAATCATGATTTAATTTGTCATCCCTCCCTCTATATCGTATTATCCTGAAGAGAGCCACTTGATCTCTTTGATAAAATTGAAGACGTCGATGTGGAGATTCCGAAATTATTGGGCCAAGAGTTTTATTAAAACTTTCCTTCGTAGAGAAAATTTCAGAAAGTTTTTCTATAACGTCAATAGAAGTTCTTAGCATCTTTTCAGAACTGGAAAAACAAGACTTTATAATAAAAACGGAGAATGTTAATAATAACAATAAAATAATAAAAAGAATAAATATTTCTTTTATATTTTTATCTCTTTTTTCTTTCGATTTTGATTCTTGCATTTTCCATCAATTTTCATATTTGTTTCATAAATTTAATTCTAAAATTGTAAATAATCCATTATTTTTTTTATTTTTTACTTGAAAAATGATTTATATATAAAATACTATTGGTTAATTAATGATATATTTTTCATATCATAAAAAATAATATTTAGGAGACTATAAAAAAAGTAAAAAAAAAAGGGGGGTAAGATATGTTTATATTTGCACTATATCGAAAAACGATTTTCAGGCAAAAAACTAAATTTACTCTAATTGAGTTACTCATAATCATTGCTATAATTGCGATTCTTTTTTTTCTTTACTCCTTCCATCAATAAACCGAGCTAAAATGACAGCACAACAAGTGATATGCTTTAGTAATCTTAGGCAGCAAATGTTATCTTTTTCCAGTTATGCAGGAGATCATAATGGCGGATGGCCCCCATTAAGGTATAATGGAATGAGTAGTGGGGCCTATTGGTATCAAACACTCTATCCATGGGCTTACCCTCATAAACAATATTCAACGTCAAACTTATATAAATCAATATTTCGATGCGAATCTTATCCTGCTCCGGTAAACTGGGGCCCTGGTTATGGAATGAATTACAGATTAGTCTGCGTATTTGATTCAACACCGTGGCCACAACATTTCGCTGTAAGTTTAAAAGCTGACAGAATAACTGAACCTTCATATTGGCCTCTTGTAACAGACACATATAACTGGTTCAGCACCTCAAGTAATAATCCGGGCATGGATTTCCCTCACATGGTGAAACATGCCCCAAATGAAGCATGGAATACAAATCATTATGGAAATGGATCAGTACTCTATTGTGATGGGCATGTAAAAAGCTTAACCAGAACAAGTTATGTGCCAACAAGATAAAAGTTTTGCCAATTAGAAAAAATAAAAAAATTTTAAAATTTTAATTTTAGACTTGAAAATATGACTTATATATGATATACTATTGATTAATAAATGATATAATATTATGTTTCAACGAACAAAACAATTAAAGTACATTTTTGTAGCGCAGGAAATCGAACGGTTGATAGAAAAATCTGCCTTAGGCGATCGTTTGCCATCTGACCGTGAAATTGCAAGAACTTTTGGATGCAGCCCTTTAACAGCGCGTAAAGCATTGGATACTTTTGCCCGAAAAGGAATTATTGTAAGAAAAGTAGGTAGTGGAACATTTGTAAATGGGGTAACAATTCCGGAATCTCGTTTTTTAAATAATATTTCAGAAATAAAAATAGCTGTTTTGGTTCACTCACAAGCTGATGAATATGCACTAACAGTTTTAAACAGTATAAATGAGAGAGCCAAAGAAAAAAATATAATACTTGAACTTGGATATATCTCTGATTTCGGAGATGATTCTTTGAGGAAAATAGATGATTTAGAAAAAAAAGGGGTAGTAGCAGCGATTCTTTCATGGTTCCCTCCTAACCAGATTTCAGAATTAGTTAATTTTATGAGAAAGGTTTCATTGCCGATAGTGTTACCGGCTTTAATCCCGGGATTTGAAAAGAACTGTTTTGAAAGAAGTGAATTATACGGGCGAGGAACAATAACTCAAACATATGGAGCATGTTTGTACTTTCAGAATCTTGAAATAAAAAATATTGTATTATTGGGCCCAAATTTTGTTGAGGATACGATTATGCAGAAACGTATTGCTGCATATTCTGATTTTTGCTTTCGAAATAATTTTCAAAACTATACCTCATTAGTGGGAGAAAAAGTTGAAGAGATGGATGAATGTGCTTTAAAGATCAGAAAGATTGGACAATCCACTGCTATTATCTGTCATGATGATTTACATGCCCTGCGTTTTATGAATGCTATGCGGAAACTTGGTCTTTCTTCTCCTGGGGATTTTTGTATTTTAGGGTGTAATAACACAAAGGCTGGGCTTTATGCTGATCCCCCTTTAAGTAGTATTTATGACGATCCTGATTACTCAGGAAGACAACTTCTTATTAGTGCTATAGCTCTTGCTGAAGGAAAAATCAAGCAGTCCGAAAAAAGTGCTGAACATTACCTTGTTATCAGAAAATCATGTGGAGGTGCGAAAAAAATTAATGAAAAAATTATTTCAGTACTTAAGCAAAATGGAATTATATTAATAAATGAGGGATAAAAATGAATAAGCCAAAAAGTTTTATCTTGCAAAAATCATTTACACTGATAGAACTTTTAGTGGTTATTGCTATAATTTCTATCATTGCATCTCTCCTCTTGCCAGCCCTAAAAACGGCAAAAGAAATGGCAAAAGGAACGGTTTGTCTTGGGATCTTAAAACAAATGGGTATGGCAAATATAATTTATGCTGACGATAATTATGGCTATTGCGTTCCCCCCGGCAATTGGAGTTCATCAAAATGTATGTTCAATAACAGTTTTTTCCTGGATATTCTCGGCGGAGCAAAAAGTTTTACAGAAGGTAGCAACTGGTCTCATGCTTATTGGCCCTCGAGACTCCTTTGCCCCTCTTCAAAAGGTCCTGAACATTCAACTCAAAAAGGTTATTTCCTTGCTCCTGCAAGTTGGGGAATAAACTGTTATAGTATGCACCCAAATTATTATGTTCGTATAAAAGATATACTCAAATTTACTGGACGTGACAGTAGTAGAGTTATCTTTCTTGATCATATCTCACTGGAAGCCTATCCCTCAACAGCCGATCCTAATAGGTATTTTACTTATGGCGAGTATGGCAAACATCCGAATGATTCCGTCGATGGCTGTAAGAGAGTTGCTTACCGGCATATTCGATCGGCTAATGTTGCTTTTTATGACGGGCATGCCGCCCCTATGAAATGGGATGCTTTATACGGGGATTCCCAATTAAATGAAAAAGTTTGGAGGCAAAGATGAAAAAGGAAATAAACAAAAGATTATTTGCACATCATATCTCAGGTATAATAAATGCAGAAACTAATATCTTTATATTAAAACCTAAATTCACATTAATCGAGTTATTGGTTGTGATTACGATAATCGCAA
>Ga0116166_1003551_pt1 | contig 11979 bp, 11 predicted proteins | sample AD_JPNMR2_MetaG_FD_89884 | JGI IMG/M metagenome (GOLD analysis project Ga0116166, IMG submission 89884) | Active sludge microbial communities of municipal wastewater-treating anaerobic digesters from Japan - AD_JPNMR2_MetaG | ecosystem: Engineered > Bioreactor > Anaerobic > Digestate | place...
CGGCATCGCCACGGTGCTGGGCTTCCTGGCGGTGCTGTGCCTGCTGATGCTGGTGACGCTGCTCGCCTACGGCATCCTGCCGCGCGCCGAGCTGGCTGCGCTGGCGAACCCGTCGATGGCCGGCGTGATGGCGGCGATCGTCGGGCCCTGGGGGCTGGTGTTCATCAGCGCCGGGCTGATCCTGTCGGTGGCCGGCAACTACCTGTCGTGGACTCTCTTGGCCGCCGAGGTGCTGCATTCGGCTGCGAGCAGCCGCACCATGCCGGCCGGCCTGGGCCGCGAGAACGCCCATGCGGTGCCGCACGTCGCGCTGTGGATGACGACGCTGGCGATCCAGGGCTTCCTCATCGTCACCTGGTTCGCCGAGCAGGCCTTCCTGCTGGCGCTGAAGATGACCAGCGCGATGACATTGCTGCCCTACCTGCTGGTGGCCGCCTACGGCCTGAAGCTGGCGCTGAGTGGCCACACCTATGCCGGCCAGCCCCGTGCGCGGTCGAAGGACCGCATCGTCGGCGCGCTGGCCACCCTCTATGCCGCGGCCATGCTGGTGGCCGGGGGTGCGAAGTTCCTGCTGCTGTCGGCGCTGCTGTATGCGCCGGGCACGCTGCTGTATGCGATGGCGCGGCGCGAGCAGGGGCAGGCCCTGTTCGGCGCGCGCGAGCGCGGGTTGTTCGCCGCGCTGTGCGTGGCGGCCGTTGCCGGCGTGTGGGCGCTGGCCAGCGGTGCGCTCAGAATCTGAATCCTGGAAGGACAAGGCCATGAAACTCCACATCGCCGCCGCCTGCATCGCCGCCGTGCTGGCCGGCTGCACGGTCGGCCCGAACTACGTGCGCCCGACGGTGGACACGCCGCCGGCCTGGCGCATCGACTACCCGAAGGCCGCCGACGTGGCCAACCTGAAGTGGTGGCAGCAGTTCGGCGACCCGGTGCTGGACGATCTGGTGGAAACCGCGCTGCGCGACAACCAGGATCTGCGGGTGGCCGCGGCGCGCGTGGACCAGTTCATCGGCGCGCTCACCGCCACCGGCTCGCAGCTGTACCCGCAGATCGGCTACGGCGCCGACGCCACGCGCGCACGCGCCTCGCAGGTGGGCATGCCGCCGCTGCCGCCGACGCTGGACCCGTACTTCTCGCTGTACAACGTGTCGCTGGGCGCGAGCTGGCAGACCGACCTGTTCGGCCGCGTGCGCCGCCAGACCGAGGCCGCGCAGGCGCAGGTCTACGCCAGCGAGCAGGGCCAGCGCGGCGTGGTGCTGACGCTGGTGTCGGGCGTGGCCACCAGCTACATCGTGCTGCGCTCGCTGGACCGCCAGCTCGAGATCGCGCGAGCCACCGCCGCGAACTTCCAGGACACGCTGCGCATCTTCGAGGCGCGCTTCAAGCACGGCATCATCTCCAAGACCGAGCTGACACAGGTGCGTTCGCAGGTGCAGCAGGCGTTGGCGGCGATCCCGCAGTTCGAGCAGGCCGTGGCCACGCAGGAGAACCTGATCTCGATCCTGCTCGGCCGCGCGCCGGGGCCGATCCCGCGCGGCAAGAGCATCGACCAGCTGCTGGCACCGCAGATTCCCGGCGAGCTGCCGGCCGCGCTGCTGCAGCGCCGCCCCGACATCCTGGGCGCCGAGCAGAACCTGGTGGCGGCCAACGCCAACATCGGCGCGGCACGCGCGCTGTACTACCCGAACCTGTCGCTGCAGGCGGCGCTGGCCACCACCGCCACCGCCACTGGCGCGCTGTTCACGGGGCCGGCGGCGGCCGGGCTGATCGGCGCCAGCGTTGCCGGGCCGATCTTCACCTTCGGCGGCATCGAGGGCCAGGTGGCGGCGGCCGAGGCCGGCGAGCGCGCTGCGCTGGCGACCTACCAGCGCACGATCCTGAACGCGCTGCGCGAGACCAACGACGCGCTCAGCGGCTCGCAAAAGCGCGCCGAGGAATACGCGGTGCAGCGCGAGCGCGTGGTGGCGCTGCGCGAGTTCGCGCGGTTGTCCAAGCTGCGTTTCGACAAGGGCGTGTCGGGTTACCTGGAGGTGCTGGTGGCCGACAACGAACTGTTCGCCGCCGAGCTGGCCTCGGTCAGCCTGCGCGCCAGCAGCTATGTGCAGATCGTCAACGTCTACCAGGCGATGGGCGGCGGCTGGGTCGACCTCGCCGCAGCGTCGGCGCCGCAGCCGCAGGGCCGTCCGAGTGCGGTGCAAAGCCAGGCCTTCAATGCCGGCATCGGCAACCTGGGTTCGGTGAAATGAACGTCGAGCTCGACCTGGCCCTGATCGGCGCCGGTGCGCTCGCCCTGGTGGGCGGCTTCAGCGCGCGCCGCCATGGCTGGGGCGTGGCGCTGATGTACGCCGGCGTCATCGTGCTGCTGGGTACGGCATTGAAGATGGTCGTCGGCCAGATGGCGTAGCGCGCCCACTGCGCAGCCGCGGCCGCGGCCGCGCGCATCGCGCGCCGCGCCCGGCCGATGCGAGTGCGTGTTCGGTGGTGAAGCACCGGGGCCGCTTGCGGCGCGTGGCCGCCACTCGCCGCAAGGGCTTGCCCGCCGCCTGCGCTGCATTGCGCTTCGGCCTCAGGCGTACAGATCGACCGCGCCGCGCGCGCGCGCGGGGTGCGCGGGCGCGGCGGGCGCGGCCGGCGCTGCGGTGCCGGTTCGGCCCCGACCGCCATCGGTGCGCGGCGGCGCGTCGTGCCGCTGCTGCGATTGCGCGTCGCGCGGTTGCTCGAACACGCCGCCGCCGGCCAGGGTCAGCCCGGCTTCGCGCAGCGCGCCGGCCAGCAGCGGCACGGCCTCCTGCAGGGTCTGGCGCGTGTGCGCATGGGCGGCGCTGAAGTCCACCTGCGCCTGGGTGCCGTCGAGGCGGATGCGCACGTCGATCGGCCCCATCTCGGCGGGGTTCAGCCGCAGCTGCGCGTGCTCGATGCCGTCGCGCACGAACACCGCCAGCCTCGAGGCCAATGCCGGGGCGAAAGCCTCGCTGCCGACACGCTCGCGCAGCTCGGACTGCAGCGGTGCGGCGGCGTGCGGCAGCGCGGGCCGCGCCGGCGCGGCGAGTGCGCCCGCCATCGGCGCCGCCGCGGCGCTGCCCGGCGCTGAGGCTTGTTGCACCGGCGGCTCTTGCGGCGCCGCGCCGGCCTGCGCCAGCCAGGCCGCGGCCGGTGCGGGCGTGTCTTCGCGCTGCGGCCGTGCCGGCGCCGACGCGGCCGCGCCGTCGGGCGCCGCGGCGCGCTCGTCGTGGCGCGCCGCAGCCGACACCACGCGGGCGGTGGCCGCGCTGGCGGCGAGCGTGTGGCCGCGAGGGCCGGCGCCCGCCTGGCCAGCCGCGGCGGCCTCGGCGGCGCCGCCTTGGGCGTCGGCCGTTGTGGACGCTGCGGCCAGCGCCGCGGCAGCGGCTTGGGCGTGCGGCGGTGCCGCGCCGGCCACGGCGGTGGTGTCAGTGGTGGTATCGGCGGCGGTGTCGGCGGCGGCAGGGGCCTCGGCGGCGGCGCGCGCCGGCTCCGGGGTCATCGGTGCCCCGGGGCCCGGCAGCGCGAGGTTGGCCATCCAGGCGAGCAGATCGGGCAGCACCGGCGCGCCGGCGTCGTGTGCCGCGTCGTCGTGTTCGTCGGTTGCCGGCGCGGCGGCGCGGCCATCGGCGCGTGGGGCCGTGGCCTCGGCCGCAGCGCGCCGCGCGTCGGCCGGCAGCAGCGCCAGACCGGCCGGCTGCGCTTGGCCCGCAGTGCCGCACCGTGCCGCGCCGCGCAACGGCGCGTGCGGGCCATGCGGGCCATGCGGGCCATGCGGGCCATGCGGGCCATGCGGCTGGGCCGGCGCCTGGCGCGCGGCGGCGGCGGCCGCGCGGTCGCCGCCGCCGACGTCGCGAGCGCTGCCGTGCTGCTGCACGGTATGACGCTGCAGCGCCTGCGCGAAACCCGGCGCGGCTTCGGCGCCGCTGCTGGCGCTGCCGCCGGGATGGGACGGCAGTGCCGGTTCGCTCGATGCGGCAGGGGTGGGGGTCAACATCGGCATGGGCTGGGTTGCGGCGCGGTTCAGGGCGCCCGCAGTGAATCGGTTTGCGTCGCTCGCCAACGGCGGCGCTGCGCCTGTTCGTCGCTCGCCTTCTGTTCCAGTTGGCGCGAGCGCTGCGCCAGCTCGGCGCCGCGCCGCTCCAGCAGCTTGCGCACCGAGGCGACGCGGCGCTCGCAGTCGAGCAGCCGCTGGCGCGCCTGCGCGGCGTGGCGCTCGGTGACTTCGGCCTGGCGCGACTGCATCGCCACCGCCTGGTCCAGCCGCTGCATGAAGCTGCGGTAGTGCAGCACGATCGCGACCGGACTGCCGGCGCGCAGCCGCTGCGACCAGCGCGCCTCGTATTCGTTGCGGTAGCCGTGCAGCTGTTCGCGCTGTGCGGCAGCGCGGTCGTTGGCTTCGTCGGCGCGGCGCAGCGCGAGCAGCGCCTGGTCGGTTTGCCGTTGTTCGTGCTGCAACAGCAGTTGCAGCGACTGTTGGGGCCGTGGGGGCATGGGCATCAGCCTTCGATCGCTTCGCAAAGCCGCGCGAAGCTGGCGTGCAGCGCCGCCGGCTCGTGCATGTCCTGTTGCAGCAGCGCGTTCAAGCCGGGCTGCAGGCGCACCGCCTGGTCCAGCTCGGCGTCGTGGCCGACCTGGTAGGCGCCGAGCTGGATCAGGTCGCGCGCCTTGTTGTGCCGCGCCAGCAGCGCGCGTGCGCGCCGGGCCGCCGCCACGTGCTCGCGCGCGGCCACGCTGCCCATCACGCGCGAGATCGAGCGCTCGACGTCGATCGCCGGAAAGTGCCCGGCCTCGGCCAGCTCGCGCGACAGCACCACGTGGCCGTCGAGGATGCCGCGCGCGGCGTCGGCGATCGGGTCCTGCGGGTCGTCGCCTTCGGTCAGCACGGTATAGAACGCGGTGATCGAGCCGCGGCCGGCGAGCCCGTTGCCGCTGCGCTCGACCAGCGCCGGCAGCTTGGCGAACACGCTGGGCGGATAACCCTTGGTGGCCGGCGGCTCGCCGATGGCCAATGCGATCTCGCGCTGCGCCATCGCATAGCGCGTCAGGCTGTCCATCAGCAGCAGCACGTGCCGCCCCTGGTCGCGGAAATGCTCGGCGATGGCCGTCGCGTAGTTGGCGCCCTGCAAACGCACCAGCGGGGCCGAGTCGGCCGGCGCGGCGACGACCACGCTGCGCGCGCGGCCTTCGTCTTCGAGGATGTCCTCGATGAATTCCTTGACCTCGCGGCCGCGCTCCCCGATCAGGCCGACCACGATCACGTCGGCCGCGGTGTAGCGCGCCATCATGCCCAGCAGCACGCTCTTGCCCACGCCGGTGCCGGCGAACAGGCCCAGGCGCTGGCCGCGGCCGACGGTGAGCAGCGCGTTGATCGCGCGCACCCCGGTGTCCAGCGGCTGGCGCACCGGGTCGCGGTCCATCGCGTTGATGGCGCGGCGCACCATCGGCTCGGTGTGCACGCGCTGCAGCGGGCCCAGGCGGTCCAGCGGCTTGCCGTGGGCGTCGATGACGCGGCCGAGCAGGCCGTCGCCCACCGGCAGGTGCAACCCGCGGTCCTCGCTGCGCCGCCACGGGTGGCGCGGCGCGCCGAAGGCCGGCGGCGCGTGCGGTGGCGGCAGCGGCTGCACCAGCGCGCCGCTGGTCAGGCCCTGCAGTTCGCCGGTGGGCATCAGGAAGGCGCGGTCGCCGTGGAAGCCCACCACCTCGGCCAGCACCGCCGGCTGGCCGTCGCTGCGCACCTCGCACACCGAGCCCACCGGCACACGCACGCCGGCGGCCTCGAGCACCAGCCCGGTGACGCGCACCAGCGTGCCGCTGCTGGGCAGCGGCTGCGCCAGCGCGGCGTAGTCCTGCAGATCGGCCAGATAACGCGCCCAGCGCTCGGCGCGCGCGGCGGCGGCGTCGGCCGGCGCCATTACCGTGCGGCCTCGCCGCCGGCCGGCGCCATCACCGTGCGGCCTCGCCGCCGCCGTCGTGCCAGCGCAGCTCGCTGCCCAGCACGGCGGCCGCCTGTTGCCAACGCGCGGCGATGCGTGCATCGACCTGGCCGAGATCCGACTCCACCAGGCAGCCGCCGCGCTCGATGCCCGGCTGCGCCACCAGCTGCGCGCCGCGCGCGTGCAGCGCCTCGGCGGCGCCGGCGGCGACCAGCGCGTGGTCGTCGGGATGCACCAGCACGCGGATCCGGCGCGCGCTTTGCAGCACCGCGGCCAGCGCCTGCGCCGCCGCGTGCGCCACCTGCTCGGGGTGGCTTTGCAGCTCGGCGCGCACCACGCGCCGCGCCAGCTGCACCGCGGCCCGCGCCAGCGCCTGCGCCATCTGCTGCTCGAGCGCGGCGATCTGGGTATCGAAGCTGCGCAGCAACTCGCCCAGTTGTGCGCTCAGCTGCACGGCGAACGACTGCTTGAAATTGTCCAGCCCGACCAGGCCGTCGCGGTAGCCGTCCTGGTAGCCGGCCTGGCGCGCCGCGGCCAACTGCGCCGATGGCGCGCCGGCCTCGGCCGGCGCGGCCGCGCCGTGCGCCTGCGGCGCGCGCGCGGCCTCGGCGGGCGGCGCCGCGTCCCGCTCGGGGTTCAGCGTGTCGGGGCTCCAGGCGGCAAAGCTGCCCAGCTCCTCGCGCGGGATGAAGCGCGAATACGGCGTGGCCGCGCGCGCCGTGCCGGCGCCGCCCGGCCCGCGCCGCGGGGCCTTAGACGAACTCGTCATCACCGCCGCCTCCCATCGCGATCACCCCTTCGTCGGACAGCCGCCGCACCACCTTCAGCAGCTCCTTCTGTTCGGCCTCGACCTCGGACACGCGCACCGGGCCGCGCGATTCGATGTCCTCGCGCAGCGTTTCGGCCGCGCGCGTGGACATGTTCTTCAGGACTTTTTCGCGCAGCTCGGGGGTGGCGCCCTTCAGCGCGATCACCAGCGACTCGGTCTGCACTTCCTTCAGCAGCGACTGCACCGCCTTGTCGTCCAGCCGCTCCAGGTCGTCGAAGGTGAACATGTTGTCCAGGATCTTCTGCGCCAGGTCGTTGTCGTTGGCGCGGATGAAGTCCAGCACCGAGGTCTCGACCGAAGCGCCGAGCATGTTCAGGATCTCGGCCGCGGGCTTCACGCCGCCGAGGTTGGACTTCTTCACGCGGTCGGCGCCGGCCAGCACCTGGTTCAGCACCTCGTTCAGGTCGCGCATCGCCGAGGGCTGGATGCCGTCCAGCGTGGCCACGCGCACCAGCACCTCGTTGCGCTGGCGCTCGCTGAACAGCTTGATCACCGCGGCCGCGTGCTCGGCTTCCAGGTGCACCAGGATCGCGGCGACGATCTGCGGGTGTTCGTGGCGCATCAGCTCGGCCACCGCCGACGGGTCCATGAACTTCAGGCTCTCGATGCCGCTGACGTCGGCGCCTTGCAGGATGCGGTCGAGCAGCAGATTGGCCTTGTCCTCGCCCAGCGCACGCTTGAGCACCGAGCGCACGTATTCGTCGGTGTCCTCCACCAGCATGCTCTTGTCGCCGGCCACCGCGGCGAACTTGTCCAGCACCTGGTTCAGCCGCTCGTGCGTGATGCTCTTCATGCGCGCGATGGTCTCGCCCACGCGCTGCACCTCCTTGGGCGCCAGGTGCTTGAAGACCTCGCTGGCCTGCTCCTCGCCCAGCGACATCAGCAGGATCGCGGCGTTCTCCAGGCCCTGTTCGTCCATCGCCATGTGTCACGCCGCCGGGCCGCCGACCCAGTCCTTGACGATCTGCGCCACCGCGGCCGGGTTGTGCTGGGCGAAGCTGCGCGCGCTGTCCAGCTTGTGGTTGGTCTGCGCGCCCGACGGCGCTGACAGCGCGGGCAGCGCCATCGCCGCCGCGCCCGGCAAGGCCGGCGCGCCGGGCGCGTCGCCGGCCACCACGTCGAGCCGGCCCCCCGGCGCCGCGGCCGGCGGCGCCTTGGCGGCGTCCAGCGCCGGGCGGATCAGCTTGAACACCACCACCAGCGCCACCAGCGCCAGCGCCAGCGGCGCGGCGGCGGCACGCAGCAAGTCCATGACCCAGGGTTGCTGGTAGATCGGCGCCGGCTCGATCTTCGGCGCCGGCTCGGCGCGGAACGGCGCATTGATCACGCGCACCGAGTCGCCGCGCTCTTTGTCGAAGCCCACGCTTTGCTGCACCAGCGCGGTGATCTTGTCCAGCTCCTCGGCCGACAGCGGCGTGCTCGTGGTCTTGCCCTTGGCGTCGGTCGTGACGCGGTGGTTGACGACCACCGCCGCGTTCAGCCGCCTGAGCGTGCCGCTGGCGTGGCGCGTCACGCGCACCGTCTTGTCGACCTCGTACTGCGTCAGCGCGTCGCGCTTCGTGGCGGCGCCGGCGTAGCCGCCTTGCGCCGCCTGCAGCGGCGCCGCGCCGCCGCTGAGCGGCGCGGTCGCGGCCGCGGGCGGCTGGTTGCTGGCCGCGCCGGGCACGCCGCTGGGCACGCCCGCGCCGGGGCCGCCGGACTCGTTGCGCTGCACCAGCTTGACCGCCGCCGGCAGATCGCTGTGGTTGGGGCCCTGGTTCGGCTTGAACTCCTCGCTGGTGGCCTCGCTTTGCGTGAAGTCGATGTCGGCGGTGACGTTGGCGCGCAGGTTGTCGCGCCCGACCACCGGCTCGAGGATGTCGATCACGCGCTTCAGGTAACCGGCCTCGACCTGCTGCACGTACTGCAGCTGCTGCGCGTCCAGGCCGCGGCCGTCGCCGTCGGCGCCCGACAGCAGCGTGCCGCTGCCGTCGAGCACGCTGACCGCCTTGGGGTTCAGTTCGGGCACGCTGCTGGACACCAGGTGCACGATGCCGGCGATCTGCGCGCGCTCCAGCGTGCGCCCCGGGTGCAGCGTCAGCAGCACCGAGGCGCTGGGTTTTTGCTGCTCGCGAAAAAAGCCGTTCTGGTTGGGCAGCGCCAGATGCACGCGCGCCGCCTGCACCGCGGCCAGCGAGGCGATCGAGCGCTCGAGCTCGCCTTGCAATGCGCGCTGGAAGTTCAGCCGCTCCTGGAACTGCGTCTGCCCGAACGGCGATTTGTCCAGCAGCTCGAAGCCGCCGACCGCGCCCTTGGGCAGCCCGGCCGAGGCCAGCCGCAGCCGCACGTCGTGCACCTTGTCGGCCGGCACCAGAATGGCGTTGCCGCCGTCGGCGTGCTTGTACGGGATGTTCATCTGCGACAGCTGCGCCAGCACCGCGCCGCCGTCCTTGTCGGACAGGCCGGCGAACAGCACGCGGTATTCGCCTTCGGCCTGGCGCAGCGTCAGCGCCACCGCGATGGCCAGCAGCAGCGCCACGCCGATGGCCAGGCCGAGCAGCGACTTCGCCGGCAGCGCGCCGATGCGCGCGACCCAGCCCGCGGGCGCGGCGTGCAGCGGAACCAGGGTCTGCGGCGCGGTGGGCGCGACGGCGTTGTCCATGAAGACGAGTGAACTCCGGAAGGCGGGCCGTGCACCCGGGACGGTGCGTGGGGCCCGCGGCTCGTGGCCCGTGGCTCGCGGCTCGCGGCTCGCTCGGGCGCTCGCGCGCTCGGTCGGGCCAGGGCCACGATCGGCGTCGATTGTTCGGCAGCACGGCGCCGGCCATGCGGCAAGAAGCCGCACAAAGCGCCTGCAGTTGCGGCCGATCGCCGGGCGCGCCGCTGCCTAGACTTGCCGCACGCACTGTCGGTACGGCGTCGGCCATGGACCTGAAACTCAAACCCTTCGACTTCGCGCAGGCCGCGGCGCGCGCCGGGCTGCGCCCCGACGGTTCGCCGCTGGCGCGCGGTGCCGAAGCGGCCGGCAGCGCCAGCTTCCGCACGGCGATGGCCGACGCGCTGCAGGCGGTCAGCCGCACGCAGACCGAAGCGCAGACGCTGCAGCGCGAACTGCAGCTGGACAACCCGGCCGTCAGCCTGGAGCAGACGATGGTGGCGATGCAAAAGGCCCAACTGGGCTTCCAGGCCACGCTGCAGGTGCGCAACCGCCTGGTGGCGGCCTACAGCGAGATCATGAACATGCAGGTCTGATGCGCTGTCGCGGCCGACCGCATGGCAGTGCAGCGCCGCCGTCGCCGCACAGCGGCCGAATGCCAACCGCCTTCACCGCAGCAGCCTTCACCGCAGACGAACGCAGGACGACGGCTTGGCGCCGTGAGCGCCCGGCCTGCGCGCCTGCACCAGGCCGTGCCGGCGGCGAAGGCGATCTCCTTGGCGCGGCGGCGCTCACATGCGGCCGTCGCCCTTGGTGCCGCCGCTGAGATCGACCATCTCGGGCTTGATGTCGGCGTAGCGCAGCAGCGTGCCGCCCCACTGCGCGGCGAAGCGCTGCGCGTCGGCTTCGGTGGCGAAGCTGGCCAGGGTGGGGCCCATCGAGCCGCGGCGTTTGCTGCCGCGCACGTAGAAGGCCTGGCGCGCGTCGATCCACTGGCCCTGCGGGCGCTCCCAGTCGGCGCGGCCCATGTCCTGCACGTAGGCCGCCGCCACCGCGTGCACCGCCTCGGGCCGCAGCAGCGTGGCGAACAGCTCGACCGTGTCGCAGTAGAACTCCGGCGTCGTCGCGCCGACGCGATGGATCTGCGCCTTCGGCCCGGGGTAGTCGGCCAGCAGCATGCCGTCCAGCTCGCACACCGTGGCCGCGGTGATCTCCTGCGGCGCGGCAGCGCCGGCGCCGGACTCGCGCGGCGAGCAGCCGGCCAGCGTGCCGAGTGCGCCGAGTGCGCCCAGCGCGCCCAGCGCGCCCAGGCCCAACAAACGGCGGCGGCAGGCGCAGGCGGGCAGCGGTTGTTTCATGGCTTGAACCTCCAGCTCGCCAGCGCCAGCGGCACGGCGATCCAGGCCGCCATGGCCGCGCCCAGCAGCCAGGGCTGGCCCAGCGCCGGCGGCACGATCGCCGCCAGGCCGAAGACGCGGCGCATGTCGTCGAGCGAGAACACGTTCAGGATGCGAAACACGTCGGCCGGATTCAGCAGCAGCAGGTAGGGCAACCACACGCCGCCCCAGCGCCCGCCGCTGGCCACCAGCAGCCCCAGCAGCGCCAGGTCGAACACCAGCACGAACAGGAACCACAGCGCGATCGCCAGGCCCGAGGCCTGTGTGCGGTCGCGCGCCAGCACCGACAGCAGCAGCGCCAGGCTCAGGAAGGCCAGCCCGAGCAGCAGGCTGGTGAGCACGAAGCCGCCGTAGTGGAACCAGCCGGCGCGGCCGAACTGCTGCCCCAGCGCGATGCCCACGGCCGCCAGCCCGCCCAGCATCGCCAGCGCCAGCGCCGCGGCCAGGCCCAGGTACTTGCCCAGCAGCAGCTCGAGCCGGGTGATCGGCAAGGCCAGCAGCAGGTCGAGCGAGCCGCGTTCGCGCTCGCCGACCACCGCGTCGAAGCCCAGCAGCAGCGCCACCAGCGGCACCAGGTAGATCACCAGGCTGACCAGGCTGGTGATGGTGAACTCGAGCGAGCGCAGGCCGACCGCGCCTTGCTGCGCGCCGCCGCCCCAGGTGATGAGCGCGGAGAACACCGCGAACACCAGCGCCACGGCCAGCACCCAGCGGTTGCGCAGGCGGTCGCGCAGTTCCTTGGCGGCGAGGGCGGCGACCTGTAGGGGGCTGAAGCGCGAAGCGGCAGACATCGGCGGTGCGGCGGCGGCGGTGCGTGGCATTGTGGCCGCGGGGCACGACGGGGCGGCGAGGGCCGCGGGCTTCATGCCGCTGCGGCCTGCGCGGGTGCGCCGAAGAACAGGTCGGTGAGCGAAGGTTCGGCCACCTGCACGTCGACCAGCCCCGGGCCCAGCGGCAGCAGCGCTTGCAGCACGGCCATCTTCGCCGCGCGCGGGCATTGCAGCAGCAGCCCGCCGGGTGAGGGTTGCCACTGCAGGCGCGGCCAGGCGGCGGCCAGCGGCTGCAGCGCCGCGCCGGCAGCGGCCAAGGCGGCCGGCTCGAGGCCGAGCGTGATCTGCAGCGGCAGGTCGCGCTGCTCGCGCAGCGCCTGCACCGAGCCCAGCGCCTCGATGCGGCCATCGACCA
>Ga0116166_1003572_pt1 | contig 11936 bp, 10 predicted proteins | sample AD_JPNMR2_MetaG_FD_89884 | JGI IMG/M metagenome (GOLD analysis project Ga0116166, IMG submission 89884) | Active sludge microbial communities of municipal wastewater-treating anaerobic digesters from Japan - AD_JPNMR2_MetaG | ecosystem: Engineered > Bioreactor > Anaerobic > Digestate | place...
ACGACCATGCCGCGGGTGGCGACGATCTTCAGCGGCTCGAGCGTGTCGCCGCGCATGATCACGTACTGCGGCGGCCAGTAGGCGCCGGCAATCACCAGTTTGTCCTCGTAGCCCTTGGCCTTGGCGGTCTCGACCGAGCGCGCTTCCAGCCCGATGCGGATCTCGGCCACGTTGTCGGGCTTTTCCATCCACAGGTCGATCATGTTGATCTTGCCGTCGCGGCCGATCACGAACAGGTAACGGCCCGACGCCGACACGCGGCTGATGTGCACCGCGTAGCCGGTCTTGACGATGTTGATGATCTGCTTGGTGTCACCATCGATCAGCGCCACCTCGCCGCTGTCGCGCAGCGTGGTCGAGAAGATGTTGTCGATGTTGAAGTTGTTCATCTTCTTCGTCGGACGCTTTTCCGGCGGCACGATCACGCGCCACGTCGACTTCATGTCCTTCAGGCCCCACTCCGGCGGTGTCGGAGGGTCGTGCTGGATGTAGCGCGCCATCAGGTCGACAGTCTTCTCGTCCATCTCGCCCGAGGTCAGCCAGTTGGGCATGCCGGCCGGCGAACCGTAGGCGATGAACACCTTCAGGTATTCGGTGCCCTTCTCCGCGGTGATGTCCGGCGTCAGCGGCTTGCCGGTGGCGCCCTTGCGCAGCACGCCGTGGCAGCCGGCGCAGCGCTCGAAGTAGATCTGCCGCGCCTTGTCGAACTCGGCTTGCGTCATCGGCGGCGCCTTCGGGTGCGACGCCGGGTGCATCTTCTCGCCGGCCAGCGGCGAGCCGGCGGCCTGGTATTGCATCTCGGCCGGCGTCATGTGACCGGCGGCGTCCTTCTCGGCCTCCTTCGTCGTGGCGTCTTGCGCGCTGCTCCAAAGCGGCGCGGCCGCCAACAGCAACGCGGCGGCGAATGGCATCGGTGCAAGGTATTTCATGGCAATCAGCCTTCCTGGCAGTGAGGATTCTTCTGGTGCGCGCATCGTCGGATCGCGTGCGAGGTCCGTCCTTGAACTGGTTCAAGTCGGCCACGTGTCGTCGCGCCGCCGCATCAAAAGGCGAACCATGTCAATGCCTGCGAAGACCAAAGCGAGCAACCTGCACGGATGGGGGTTTTGCCAGTGAATCTTGATCCGGCGCAAGCGTCGCAACCGTGGCAAGCGTGGCCATGGGCGCGCTGCGCGCTGCTGGGTGTGCTCGCCGGCGGCGCGGTCGCGGCGAAGGCCAACGTGGAACCGGCCGACACCCTGCAGCCGCAGCCGGTGGTCGTCACCGCCACGCGCCACCCGATGCCGCTGATCGACGCCCCGGCGTCGATGGACGCGGTCACGCGCGAGCAGATCGAGCAGCGCGGCGCCGACAACGTGTTCCAGGCCTTGCTCGGCGAATCCGGCATCTCCATCCGAAGCCGCACCATCGGCGGGCGCCGCGGCCTGGCCGTGCGCGGCATGGAAGGCCGCCACGTGCTGACGCTGGTCAACGGCAAGCGCATCTCGGCCAGCGACGGCGTCATCGGCCACTCCGACTTCCAGTACGACTGGATCCCGATGGAGGGCATCGAGCGCATCGAGGTCATCCGCGGGCCGATGTCGGTGCTGTACGGCTCCGAGGCGCTGGGCGGCGTGATCAACGTCATCCTGCGCGAGCCGGGCGGCGCCTGGGCCGGCTCGGCGCTGCTCGAAGGCCGCCAGGCCGCCGGCTCGCGCGGCGGCGACGGCCAGCGTGCGGCGGCGCGGCTGGCCGGGCCGCTGTCGGCGCAGTGGCGCTTGAGCGCCGTGGTGTCCGACGTGCGCCTCGACCCGGTGGACTCCGTTGCCGACCGGCGCATCACCGAGATCGAGGAACGCGAAAAGCGCGACGCGCTGCTGCAGCTGGGCTGGCTGCCCGCCCCCGGCCATGGGGTGAGCGCCGAGTACTGGTTCGGCCGCGAAGACCGCTGGGCCAACGCGCGCGAACGCGGCGGGCGCAAGCGCTACTACGAGTCGGTCACCGACATCGACCGCAGCCATGCGTCGCTGGGCTGGGCCGCCGACTGGAGCGGGCCGCTCGAGGTCAGCAGCCTGCTGCGCGTGTACGAAAGCACGCTGCAGATGAACAACACGCGCAGCAACGGCGTGGCGGCGCTGCGCCCGCAAAAACTGGTCGACCGCGTGTTCGAGGGCAACGCGACGATGACGGCCACGCCGCGCCAGCGGCTGACCGCCGGCTTCGAGCGGCGCGACGAACAACTGGACAACGAAGGCCTGCCCGGCGGCTCGGCCGATGCCGTGCACCAGGCGCTGTACCTGCAGGACGAAATCTCGCTGAACCCGGCGCTGATGCTGACCGCGGGGCTGCGCTACGACCACCAGGACATGTTCGGCGGCGAATGGAGCCCGCGGCTGTACGCGGTGTGGCAGCCGGCGCCGCAGTGGACGCTCAAGGGCGGCTATGGCCACGGCTTCAAGGCGCCCAACCTGAAGCAGATCTCGCCGGGTTATGTCGAGGACGAGGGGCCCTTCACCTACCACGGCAACCCCGACTTGCAGCCCGAGACCAACGATTCCTTCGAGCTGGCCGCCGGCTGGTCCAGCCCGCAGGCCTCGGCGATGCTGACGCTGTTCCACAACCAGGTCGACGGCCTGATCGTGCCCAGGCTGTTCGCCGTCGTCGCCGGGCGCAACCACTACGTGTTCGAGAACATCGACGAGGCCACCATGCGCGGCGCCGAAGCCTCGGTGCGCGCCGTGCTGGGCGGCGGCTTCTGGACGACGCTGAACTACCAGTATCTGACCGCCATCGACGGCGACGGCCAGCGCCTGGAAAAGCGCCCGCGCCACTCGTACGGCGCGCGGCTGGACTGGGCGCGCGGGCCCTGGACCGCCGGCGTGCTGCTGACCTCGTCGCGCGGCCAGTTGCTGGCCACCTCGGTGGTCGGCCAGCCGCCGCAGCCGGTGCCCACGCTGACCCTGCTCAGCGCGCAGGCGCAGTGGCTGGTGACGCCGAACGTCGACGTGGGCATCGGCGTGGAGAACCTGAACAACACCCGGCTGTCGGACAAATCGCCGCTGTTCACCTACGCCGAGCCACCGCGCACCGGCCGGCTGTCGCTGCGCGCGCGCTTTTAGAAGGGGTTGCAGGCAAACGATGGCGGAACTGCCTTTCGACGTGCTGGGCGAATGCCACGAGCAGTTGCAGCGCATGCTGCGGCTGCTGCAATGGCTGCGCCTGCACCTGGCGGCGATGGGCTGCGATGCGCAGGCGCTCGACGCGGCGCGCGAGATCCTGCCCTTCTTCGACCAGGCCGCACCCGCGCACCACGAAGACGAGGAGCGCCACGTGTTTCCGCCGCTGCTGGCCGCCGGCCAGCACGTGCAGACCATCTACCGGCTGCAGCGCGAGCACCTCGAGATGGCCGAGCTGTGGACGCTGGTGCGCGCCGTGCTGCAGCCGGTGGCGGCGGGCCGCTGGCAGGCCTTCGCGCCGGACGACGAAGGGCTGCTCGAACGTTTTGCGCGGCTGCACGACTGGCACCAGGCCGCCGAGGACGAGTTGATCTTTCCGGCGGCGGCGCTGTGCCTGGACGGCCCGGCGCTGGCGGCCGCTGCCGGCGACATGGCGCGGCGCCGCGGCGCAAACTGAAGGCGCCGGCCATCGCATGGGCTTCGCGCTCGAGCTGCTGGCGCAACTCGAACGCTTCGCGCGCTGCGGCGCGCTGCCGCGGGTGCGTGCGCTGCACCTGCCGCCGCAGCCGGCAAGCGATGCGCCGCGCGGCGAGTTCTGCGCGCTCGAGCTGGACGACGGCTCGCTGGGCCTGAGCTACGTGCTGCTCGGCGACACGCTGGCGCGGCTGCGCGCGCCGCAGGCGGCATCGGGCCTGGCCGGCGCCGATGCGCTGAGCCTGGCGCGGCGCTTGGCCGCGCCCGATGCGGCGCAGCGCACGCTGGGCCTGGCCGCGGCCAACGCGTTGAGCCGCTGCCTGTACCGCCGCGCCGGCTGGCGCGCGAACGACAGCGCCGACTCGCTGGGCGGCCTGCGCCCGCGCCGGGGCGAGGCGGTCGGCATGGTCGGGCTGTTCACACCGTTGATCCCGCGCGTGCTGGCCAGCGGGGCGCGGCTGACGGTGGTCGAACTCGGCACCCACCTGGCCGCCGAGCACGAGGGCTGGCGCGTCACGCTCGACGCCGATGCGCTGCGCCAGTGCGACAAGGTGCTGGCCACCGGCACGCTGGTGCTGAACGACACGCTCGATGCGATGCTGGCGCGCTGCACGCGGGCACGCCATGTCGCGCTGGTCGGCCCGAGCCTGGGCTGCCTGCCCGACGCGCTGTTCGCGCGCGGCGTCACGCTGGTCGGCGGCAGCTGGGTCGACGACACGCCGGCCTGCGTCGACGCGCTGCGGCGCGGCGAGCCGCACCCGAAGGCGGCGCGCAAGGTGGCGATCACGCCGCGCGACTACCCGGGCTTCGACGCGCTGCTGGCGCGGCTGTGAACCGGCACCGATGAAAAGGATGCAGGCCGCGCCGCGTGGTCATGGCTCGTCGTTCACTGCGGATCAGGCATCGACAAGCGCTTGACCGCCTTGACGAAACGCTCCAGCGTCGGCGACAGCACGCCCGGCGCCAGCCGGATGTCCAGCAGCTGGAAGCGCCCGCGCTTGGCGTGCGCCAGCCGCAGCGCCGACTGCAGCTCGGCGCAGGTGTGCACCACGTGGCCGTCGCCGCCCATGCCGGCGGCCATCGACGCGAAATCCCAGCGGCTCAGGTCGTTGAAGCGCCCGGCGGGCTCGAAGGTGCGCAGCATCTCCCAGCTGGCGTTGTTGAACACCAGCACGATCGGGTCGCAGCCGCAGCGCGCGGCGTTGCCCAGCTCCCAGCCGGTCATCTGGAACGCGCCGTCGCCGACCAGGATCAGCGGGCGCTGCGCGGTCGCCACCTGCAACCCGATGCCGGCCGGCACGCCGTAGCCCATGGTCGCGTAGTAGCCGGGCGCGATCAGCCCGGTGGGCATCACATCCATCGCGGTGAACAGGCAGTCGCCGACGTCGCTGGCCAGCGGCATCGGCCCGTGTTCGTGCAGCAGCGCGTTCAGCGCCGCGGCGATGTGCTGCGGGCGCACCGGCTGCGCGCCGTCGCCGCCCCACGCGGCGCCCGGGGTCGCGGCGCGGGCCGGCATGGGCGCCGCGGCGGGCTTCGCGGCGCGCGTCACCCTCGGCGCCGGCGCGGCGGCGGGCACCCGCGCCAGCAGCGCGTCGACCAGCGCGCCGATCGGCAGCTGGTGGTAGACGTGGTGGCCCATCGCCACGTCGGCGTCGAACGCGTGGATCGCGTGGCGCAGGTCGATGCGCCGCGCCGATACCGCGAAGTTGGTGTCCGACACGATCACCCCCAGCAGCAGCAGCGCGTCGGAGTTTTCCACCAGGTCGCTGACGGCCGGGTCGCCGGCCAGCCCGAGGTAGGTGCCCACCAGCGGCACGTCGTCGTGCGCCAGCAGGCCGCGGCCCATGAAGCTGGTGACCACCGGAATGCGCAGCCGCCGCGCCAGTTCGGCCACCTGCGCCTCGATGCCGTAGCGGCGCACCTCGACGCCGGCCATCAGCACCGGGCGCTGCGCCGCGGCCAGCCGCGCCAGCAGCTCGTCGGCGCAGGCGGCCAGGCGCTGCGGGTCGGGCGTAAAACGCGCCGGCGCCGGCACCGCGCCGCAGGCGGCGCCGGGCATGTCGCGCGGGATCTCCAGGTACACCGGGCGCGAATGCGTCAGCGCCGCGTCGAGCACGCGCGCGATCTGCGCCGGCGCCTGCCGGGCGTCGTCCAGCCGCGCGCGGTCGATGGTCAGCTCCTCGAACAGCCGCCACTGCGAATCCAGCGTCTTGACCTGGTGGTGCAGCAGGAAGCCGCTGGCCGCCTCGTGCGCGGCCGGCGCGCCCGACAGCACCACCAGCGGCACGCGTTCGGCGTAGGCGCCGGCCACCGCATTGACCAGGTTGAAGGCGCCGGCGCCGTAGGTCACGGCGGCCACACCCAGGCCGCCGCGTGCGCGCGACGCCGCATCGGCGGCAAAGCCCACGCCGGGTTCGTGCGACAAGGTGTGCAGCGGCAGCAGCGCGGCGGCTTCGATCTGGCGGAACAGCGGCAGCGCGAAGTCGCCCGGGATGCCGAACACTTCGGTGGCGCCGCGCGCTTGCAGCGCCTGCAGCAGCCGTTGGGTCAGGTTCATGGCGTGGGGCCGCGTCGGCGGCGATGGCAGCAGTGGCAGAACAGTGGCAGGACAGGCCGCGCCAGAGGCTCGGCCGGCGGTCAGCGCAAGGGCGGGGGCGGTGCGGCGGCCAGGCGGATCACCGCGCGCCGGCCAGGGCCGGCGTCGACGGGCGGGACGGGTGGCCCGGGTGGCGCCGGTTGGGCGGACACGATGTCGGCCAAGGTCGCGCCGTCCAGCTCGGCGAAGAAGGCCTGCAGCCCGCTTTGGAACAGCAGGCGCAAGCGGCAGCTGGGCGACAGCGTGCAGGCATTGGTCAGCGGCTCGAAACATTCGACCAGCCTGAAGTCGGTCTCCGACGCGCGCACCACGTCGCCGATGCGGATGGCCTCGGGCGGCTTCAGCAGGCGCAGCCCGCCGCCGCGCCCGCGCGTGGTCTCGATCAGTCCGCGCCGCGCAAGGTCGTTGACCACCTTCATCAGATGGTTCTTCGACAAGCCATGGTGCTCGGCCAGTTCGCCCACCGTGACCAGCCGCTGGCTGTGCACCGCGCAGTACATCAGCACGCGCAGCGTGTAGTCGGTGTACTCGGACAGACGCATGCAAGACCCCGAAAGATGCCCGCAGTTTATTGCTTTGAGTGCGGCGCAGCATTAACATGCATCAACTTCGCATGTTTTCGTCGACCCCCTTCCCCTTGGCCGCCTTTGTCCGATGAGCGCTCCAGCGCGCTTGCGCGCCGCCCCCCCGACGCCGCGCGGCTGGCCCGTGCTGCGGCTGGGTTTTCGCCCGTTCTACCTGGGTGCGGCGGCCTTCGGCATGCTCGCGGTGCCGCTGTGGCTGGCGGTACGCCAAGGCGTGCTCGGCCTGCCGCTGGCCCCGGCGCCGCTGCTGTGGCACGCACACGAGATGGTGTTCGGCTTCGCCGCGGCGGCCATCGCCGGCGTGATGCTCACCGCGTCGGCCAAGGCCTGGAGCCGCCACGGCGCGCCGCGCGGTGCGGCGCTGGGCGTGCTGGCGCTGCTGTGGCTGGCCGCGCGCATCGCCGGCGTGAGCGCGCCCTACCCGCTGTATGCGGCGCTGGACGCGCTGCTGCTGCCGCTGGTGGCGGCGCTGCTGTTCGAAGGCCTGTTGCGCGAACGCCACCGCCCCAGCCTGCCGCTGGGGCTGATCGTCGCGCTGCTGGCACTGGCCAACCTGGCATTCCACCTGGCGGTGCTGGGCGCGATCGGCCTGCCGCCGCTGCAAGCGCTGCACGCCGGGCTGGCGCTGGTGGTGATGCTCGAGTGCCTGGTCGCCGGGCGCTCGATTCCAGGCTTCACCGCATCGGCGGTGCCGGGGCTGAGGCTGGCCGCGCCGCGCCGCCACGAAGCCGCGACGCTGGCGGCCAGCGCACTGGCGCTGGCGCTGTGGGTGCTGGGCGCACCGGGGCCGGCGATGGCCGCCGCCTGCGCGCTGGCCGCGGCGCTGCATCTGCTGCGCCTGCGGTCTTGGCAGCCCTGGCACGCACTGGGGCGGCCGATGCTGTGGGTGCTGCACCTGGCCTATGCCTGGCTGCCCGTGGGCTTCGTGCTGCTGGGGCTGGCCTCGCTGGGGCTGGCCGACGCCTCGGCCGGCGTGCACGCGCTGGGCGTGGGCGCCACCGGCGGGCTGATCATCGGCATGATGACGCGCACCGCGCGCAGCCACACCGGCCGGCCGGCGCGCGCGTCGGCGGCCGAAACCGCGGCCTACGCGCTGGCCGCCGCCGCGGCCGTGCTGCGCGTGGCGCTGCCGCTGCTGGCGCCGTCTGGCCAGCCGCTGGCGCTGGCGCTGGCCGGCGCGGCTTGGAGCGCGGCCTTTGCCATCGTGCTGGGCGTGCTCGCGCCGTGGCTGCTGCGCGCGCGGCGCGACGGCCGCGACGGTTGAACACCACCTGCCGACCGATCGCCTGAAGTGGGATCCGCACCATGACCTTCGTCGTCACCGAAGCCTGCATCCGCTGCAAATACACCGACTGCGTCGACGTGTGCCCGGTCGACGCCTTCCGCGAGGGGCCCAACTTCCTCGTCATCGACCCCGACGAGTGCATCGACTGCGCGGTGTGCGTGCCCGAATGCCCGGTCAACGCGATCTACGCCGAGGAGGACGTGCCGGGCGACCAGCAGTCTTTCATCCCGCTGAACGCCGAGCTGGCGCGCGAGTGGAAACCCATCACGCGCACCAAGGCCGCTTTGCCCGACGCCGAGCAGTGGAGCAAGATCGAAAGCAAACTGCCCGAGCTGAAACGATGAACCGCCCCGTGATCCCGATCCGCCCTGTCGCCCCCAACGCCGCCGGCGCCGCGGACGACGGCGACAGCGCGCAGCTGGTGTCGCTGTACCAGAAGGCGCCGGACATCTACGCGCGCTCGGTCAAGGGCTGGTTTGCCGGCTGGCGCTGGGTGTTCGTGTGGCTGACGCAGCTGTTCTTCTACGGCATGCCGTGGCTGCAGTGGAACGGCCGCCAGGCGCTCCTGTTCGACCTGGATGCGCAGCGCTTCTACATCTTCGGCCTGGTGCTGTACCCGCACGACCTGATCTTCCTGGCCGCGCTGCTGGTGCTGTCGGCGCTGGCGCTGTTCTTCTTCACCGCGGTGGCCGGGCGGCTGTGGTGCGGTTACAGCTGCCCGCAGACGGTCTACACCGAGATCTTCATGTGGGTGGAGCGCAGGATCGAAGGCGACCGCATCGCGCGCATGCGGCTGGACGCCGCGCCGTGGGGCCTGAACAAGATCGTGCGCAAGGGCGGCACGCAGGCGGCGTGGATCGCGATCGCGCTGTTCACCGGCTTCAGTTTCGTCGGCTACTTCACGCCGATCCGCGAGCTGGCGCACGACGTGCTGGGCCTGGACGTGTCGGGCTGGAACATGTTCTGGATCCTGTTCTACGGCGCCGCCACCTACGGCAACGCCGGCTACCTGCGCGAGCAGATGTGCAAGTACATCTGCCCGTACGCGCGCTTCCAGGGCGCGCTGATCGACAAGGACTCGCTGATCATCACCTACGACACCGCGCGCGGCGAACCGCGCGGCTCGCGCTCGCGCAAAGCCAGCGCCGCCTCGCAGGGCAAGGGCGACTGCATCGACTGCACGCTGTGCGTGCAGGTGTGCCCGACCGGCATCGACATCCGCAACGGCCTGCAAAACGAGTGCATCGCCTGCGCCGCGTGCATCGACGTGTGCGACGACGTGATGGACAAGATGGACTACCCGAAGGGGCTGATCCGCTATTCCACCGAGAACGGCATGGCCAACGGCTGGAGCCGCGCGCAGATGTTCAGGCGCGTGCTGCGCCCGCGCGTGCTGATCTACGGTGTGCTGCTGCTCGGCGCCGGGGTCGCCTTCGCGGTGAGCGTGGCACTGCGCAGCCCGTTCCAGTTCGAGGTGATCAAGGACCGCGCCGCGCTGGCGCGCGTCGTCGACGACGGCGTGGTCGAGAACGTCTACCGCATCCGCGTGATGAACCGCACCGAGTCGCCGCAGCACTACCGCGTCGCGGTCGGCGGCATCGACGGCCTGCAGCTGGACGCCCCCGAACTCGCGGTGCCGCCGGCCGCCATCGAGACGCTGGTGGCGCGCGTGAAGCTCGCGCCCGAGGCCGCGCAGCCGCTGCGCGGCCAGACCACGCCGATCGAATTCCAGGTGCGCGCGCTGCAAGACAGCCCCGGCGGCGGCGCCGTGCTGCGCGACAAGTCCACCTTCCACGTGCCGCGCTGAAGGCACGCGCGGCGCGGCGCGGTGCGGGCCCGCGGCGGCCGGGCGCGGCGGCGCTTGTGGTGCAATGCGCCGATGCCCGAGCACCGCCTTCGAACATGAGCACCGCCACGCATTCCAAGCTCGTCGGCTACGCGCTGTGGGTGTTCGGCTTCACCGGCTCGCACCGCTTCTACTACGGCCGCCCGGTCAGCGGCACGATCTGGTTCTTCACGCTCGGGCTGCTGGGCATCGGCTGGCTGATCGACCTGTTCCTGATCCCGTCGATGGACCGGCAGGCGAGCTTTCGCTACCAGGCCGGGCACGTGAACTACTCGCTGGCCTGGATCTTCCTGACCTTCCTGGGCGTGTTCGGCGTGCACCGGCTGTACCTGGGCAAGTGGTTCACCGCCATCGTCTACCTGCTGACGCTGGGCCTGTTCGGCCTGGGCTACCTGTACGACTACTGGACGCTGAACGGCCAGATCGACGAGATCAACCGCCGCGACGGCTGAAGCCGGGGTCTCGCGGTTCGTGGCAGCATCGCGCGATGAGCCAGACCTTCGGCAGTGAATCACCGGCGCCGCACCGCCGCACCCAACACCGTGAGCGCGCGCGCTACCTGGTGGTGATCGAATCGGGCGGCGTGCGCCTGGCACGCTTGCTGCTGGCCAGCCGCGAGCAGGCCGCCGAGTTCGACGCCGGCACCGAAGAAGCCGCGCAGATGATCGCCGGGCTGGTGCCCGCCAAAGGCGCCGACGGCATCGAGTGGGACCGCGCGCTGCAAGGCCACAGCCACGCCGAACGCCGCGCCGCCGAGGTCTACACGCTCGACGTGTAGGCGGCGCTGCGCAGGCGCGCTATCAGGCCGCGGTGGGCGGCGCTGGTGTGGCCCGGTCGCGCGATACGGCGCGTCACCCCTGGGCAAACCGCCGCCTGATCTGCATCAAAGCGCCAAATCATGGATAGTGCCAGGCGCCGCCCCGCCTGCCGTCCGTACCGTGAACGGCGGGTGCGCGGCCAACCTCGAAGGCGGCGGGCCGCTGCCGTTCCAGCGCACCGGGCGCGCGACACCAAGGAGACCGTCAATTGAAGATCCGATCGGGCAGCAGCCCTGTTTACGCCGCCTGCGCGGCCGCGGCGATCGCGTTCGGGGCACCGCCGGCCCACGCCGAGGCGGCTTATCCGAACAAGCCGGTGCGCATCGTCGTCAACTTCACCCCCGGCGGCCCGCTGGACATCCTGGCCCGCGCCGTGGCCGAGGCGATGCAAAAGGAGCTGAAGCAGCCGTTCATCGTCGACAACAAGCCCGGCGCGGCCGGCAACCTGGGCGCCGACCAGGTGGCCAAGGCGCCCGGCGACGGCTACACCGTGCTGGTGTCGATCGACTCGACCTTCACCGTCAACCCGGCGCTGTACGCGGCCATGCCCTTCGCCAGCAAAGACTTGAAGCCGCTGCTGGTGCTGGCCTCGTCGGGCCTGGCCTTCGCCGTCAACCCCGCGGTGAAGGCGGCCACGCTGCCCGAACTGGTCAAGCTGGGCAAGGCCGAGGCCCTCACCTTCGCCACTGCCGGCAGCGGCAGCCCCGGCCACATCGCGGCCGAGATCTTCAGCGAGCACACCGGCGCGAAGATCGCGCCCATTCCGTACAAGGGCAACGCGCCGGCGGTGATGGCGCTGCTGTCGGGCGAGGTGCAGGCCGGCATCCTGGCCACGCCGGGCATGCTGCAGCACATCCACAGCGGCAAGCTGCGTGCGCTGGCCACCACCGGCGCCGGCCGCTCGCCGCTGCTGCCGCAGGTGCCCACGGTGGCCGAGCTGGGGCTGAAGGAGCTGCAGTTCGAGGTGCTGTACCTGGCGATGGTGCCGGCGGCCACGCCCGAGCCGGTGATGCAAACGCTGCGCAGCGCGATGCAGGCCGCACTGGCCGCGCCGCAGCTGCAAACGCGCCTGGCCGGCCTGGACATCGTGGCGCTGGCCGAAAGCGGCCCCGCCGCCGAGCAGCGGCTGCAGGCCCATGCCGCGCGCTACAGTCGTATCGTCAAGGCCACCGGCATGA
>Ga0116166_1003575_pt1 | contig 11931 bp, 13 predicted proteins | sample AD_JPNMR2_MetaG_FD_89884 | JGI IMG/M metagenome (GOLD analysis project Ga0116166, IMG submission 89884) | Active sludge microbial communities of municipal wastewater-treating anaerobic digesters from Japan - AD_JPNMR2_MetaG | ecosystem: Engineered > Bioreactor > Anaerobic > Digestate | place...
AGGGAGTATCAATGGAATATCTAAGCAGTCTTTACAACCTGTCTTGAGTTGGCTTAGAGGAGTCGCAGATACAGGGATAACAGAACCTGCTATCAGGGGTGGCCCACAAAAGGTATTCGCTGACATGTTTAAAATTCCAGAAAATAGACGACAGTGGGCTGACCTTTTGTCTTTAGCTGACCTTACTATACCTCTTTACGTCTTAGATAAGGAGGTAGCTGACCACCTAGCAAAAGTTAATGAACTGTTCACAGGAGGAAATCAAGCTAATGCCTTGCTTCGACTTCATGACAAAGCTCTAGGCACTTGGAAAAAGTGGACCACAGTCATGAGGCTTCCTTTCCATATGAGAAACTTTATCTCAAATACTACCCAGGCATATATGGCTGGAGTCAACCCTCTAGAAATGCCTAAGTTGATGGCAATTGCTGCCAAGATACAAGCTGGTTCTGCTGAGAAGATAACCATCGGGGGAATAACCAAGACAGGCGCTGAATGGTTAGAGGAAATGTCTGTGCGAGGAATTAGAGGATTTGGATTTACCTCTGAAGCCATTTCTAAAAAGTATCTAGATGATTATCTAGAAATTCTCCAGGGGATTAAACCTAAATCCACCTTTCAAAAAGCCTTGGAATGGCCGGAAAATGTCATGAGGACAATGGGTGGAGTTATCGAAGATAATGCTAGGATTATGGTAGCTCTGGATAGGTTATCAAAGAACTCAGAAATTGGTGACTTTGCTCTCCGTATGAATGATGCAGCTAAACATGTGTGGAAATACTTGTATCAGTATGACCAAGTTACAGCTTTTGAACAGGGGGTTATGAAAAGGGTCTTTCCTTTTTACACTTGGTTAAGGAAAAATATTCCCAGGCAGGTTGGAAATATTTTAGAACAACCTGGTCGATTTAGTAAAATGACTAAAGTTTATAACACAATTCGATATCTAGATACCTCTCAGGCGGAAAATGAGAGGTTTCTCCCCGAATATATGACCGATGCTGGTTATTGGAAGTTGCCCGAAAATATAACAAAGTGGTTTGCTAAACTTATAGGAGCTAAAGAACCAAAAAACATGTATGTTCATATTGACCTTCCTTGGGGAGACTTAGTAAATATGACAGAACCTGTCAAGATGATGTTACATTCCCTTTCACCTATGGCACTTCCCCTGCAGCTGGGATTAAATTCCAAAGCTTTTCCAGAACCTGGAACACCTATCGAAAGATTTGAAGGAGAACTTCGACCTGCTCCTTGGCCAATTACTTGGTTCCCAACTGGAGTCTGGCCTCTCCTTGGAATCCAGCCTATGAGGGATAGAAAAACTGGAAAGCAAATTCTTGGTATGCCAGCTAAGGCAGTTTTCGTCATTGAAAACCTGTTCCCAATTGTAGCTGAGCTAACTAAATTGAATCCACAGGTTGTTGAGCTAGAAATGGAAGATGCTCCTTGGCGAAAGCTTAGATACCTGACAGGAATTAATTTCACACCCATTAACTTTGAACAACAGAAATACTACTATGCCTTAGAACGCCAAGGAAAACTAGCAAATGCTGGTAGACTTATTGCTCAGCTAGGACGAGGATTGACTAGCGATGAATTGAAACGCCTCCTTCGTTAAAAGGGTTAAGTTCTAGCCCTTTTCTTAAATTGCCTTAGGACAGCTCTTGCATAAGGAGCAGATACTCCTACATCGCTAGCTATCCTCTTATAAGACAGAGTGGGATTGGCGAGGAAAGCCTCGACTATCTCCCTCTGTTTTTTTGTCTTTATTCCAGTGAAGGCGTAAGATAGGGCAACCTTCAGTTTTTGATTCGGGCTATCTTCCTGAATTTCGGGCTGGTGGAGGGCTTCATTTAAGGAAGCCCTCTCCATTTGCTGATAGTTAACCTCTGACTTAGCCCATCTCCTCCCTTCATTTAGCATTACTCTAGCAGCATAAGTTGAAAACTTAATCCCTCGATTTGGGTCAAACTTTTTAGCCGCTAAGAATAAAGATTCAAACAGTTGAGATTCTAAATCCTCTTTTTTGACTTGAGGGTAGATTGCACGAATTCGTCTAGAGACGTAGTAGACTAACCATCGGTTATCCCTAATCAAATCATCTAATGTCTGGGCTTGTTGGGACATAGATAGTTCTACCTCCCTTTTCTCTGGATTCAGTTATTAACCCAGCCTGGATTAAAGTATCTAGGGCATTAGTTAAAGTCTCTGAATCCATGTCTCGCCACAACCGTTTGAGAAGGGTTGACCTATCTGCTACTCCTTTATCTCTAGTTAGCTTAAGTATCACTTGGAGAACTTTGTTATTCACCTGCCCGATGTAAGTTGGAATTAAACCTTCTAGTGCATAAGGCATGAGGACTTCATTTTCTTCTAAGATAGCTAAAGCAGCTTCTAGGTGGGTTGGGGTTAGGACTAAATCATCAGACTCTGCTATTGATAAAATCATAGCTACAGAGAGAAGGTGCTCAGCCTTTTTTACATAGTAAGGAGCTAATTCATCTGGCACATTAGAAATGTCTCTAGTCATGTACCAATTCTCATACCACTTTCTAGATTTTGGTAGCCATTGAAACTCCCCCTTAATTTTACTCATTTCATTTAAATCATGGATTAGGTTCTCCTTCATCTTAGCTTCCCTCTCCGTATAGACAGGGAAAGCTATTCTCTTTTCAGGTTTGTCCTGATAAACTAAGATAGTCCTAGCTGTGAAACCTCCTCCTATTTCATCTAGTGGGAGAGAAATTCGGAGATATTCTGGTGAGCTAGCTCCTAGAAGGTTAATACAATTATTATATATTGTTTCTACTCCCCTTTTCCTTGTCCTATATTCCCACGGAACTCCATCGTCTTTACAATCATAAAGGTCGACTAGCAGAGCGATAAATCCATTTTTAGCTGCATCCCTATCTATGAGGACAGATAGCTCGTGTGCTAAGATAGTTGCAGTTGATTTCATCGAAACTATGCCAGAGTCCCCCATCCTGGAGTGTGGCTGGATAGCTTCGATAAAAGATTCTGGGGTCATCTTCTGACTAACTATATTTGGGGGATTTGGTAAACTTCTAAGGAGGGATTCACCTATACTTATAGCCGTTGATTTCCTGCATTCTTGGGAGCCAGCTACTAGAATTATATATAGATTCGGGTAGATTTTGAAATAACCCTGATTTATATACACATCACGGTCGATAACTGAAGCTATTGTAGAGATTCCAACCCATAAGTGGAACATTGATGGTGATTCCGTATTTTCTGTATATCGGAGGTATTCCCTTATCCAGCTATCTTTAATGCGTCTAGCCATTGGCCTCCCTCCTTGTTAGCCAATTTCATTCCAGTTATTTCCCCAGTTAGCCTCAGCTGGGATTGTAATTTGGAAGCCATTTATAACTATGGGTATTTCCATAGCTTGAATCAGGAGTTGAGTGACCTCCTCTCGGTCAGATTCTTTACACTCGACGTATAAAGCGTCATGGACTTGTAGGCGAACTTTAGCTAAACCTTTCTTTTGCACATTTTCATAGAAGTTTAAAAAACCTTTGTTGATTAAATCAGCAACTGTTGACTGGGGGATGTAAGCATAAGCTTCCCTGAAAAGGTCATCACCCCACCTAGAAAAGAATTTTCTTTTTCTACCAAAAGGTGTTACAAGTGTACGAGTTTTACGGAGCTCTTCCTGTACCCATCTGTGGTATCTTCTGATACCTGGATAAAGATTGTGGTAAGTCTCCAAAATACGTTTTCCTTCCTTTTCTGGAATTCCCAGGTCTAAGGAGTAACTCTTATAGCTAATATCATAGTTAGCCGCATGAGTTGTTTTCTTAGCTATTTGTCTTTCTTTAGTCCCTTTATAATCAGCTGGATTTCCTCCGAAGATTAAAGCTGCATTTTCCGAATGAATGTCCCTATCTCTGGAAGAGAATAGCTCGATTAATTTTGGGTCTTTTGAAAGGCAAGCTACTATTCGAGCTTCTGCCTGGGACAGGTCAGCTCCGATTAGGACATTTCCCTCCTCAGCTATAAACATTTCTCTTGAAACCCCTCTAGGGATATTTTGAAGGTTAGTTCCAGAACCATACACATGTTCCTTGGAAGCTAAGCGCCCAGTTTTAGTTCCAGAGATTATATATGCAGTTCTTATTCTTCCATCTGCGTCTACTTTTGTTTTTAGAAAACCTTTCAACTTAGACTGAGCACGGTATTCTAAGATAGGGTCAACAGCTGGATCTCCATATCGCCTTTTTATGCGGAGAAGGGCTTCCTCATTAGTTGTTGGTTTGCCTGTTTTCCGGTCGATGTAGGTTTTATATCCTCGTTCTTCATAGAAGTATTTTTGTAATTGCTTTGGAGAGTTAGGATTAAGGGGATAACCTACAATCTTCTCTATCTCTTTGGCTAACCTCTTCTCCTCCGCTTCTATCTTTTGAAGAGCTTCCTGCTTCACTTTCAAGTCGCATTTTACTCCTTCATTTTGAACCTCCATATATGGTATGATTAGTTTGTTTATAAAATCATGATAAAATGAATGGGTACCAAAAGCTTTTAATTCTTTCTCAATTTCCATTGCGACTGTATAGGTGGCTACAGCGTCTAGAGCGTTGTACTCCCACCTAGAAATTCCGATTTTATCCTTGTAGTAGGGAAACCTTGTATAGATAGATACAAGGAAATCTAGCCCTTTGGGAAACTCCGGATAGATAACATGATGGGCATTCATGGTATCTAACCAGAGATTTTCAATCCCTACCCCATAACGTTTGAGGTAGGTTATATCATAAGTTGCATTTTGTGCTATCTTTTTGATATGGGGTGATTCCATTAACTTGGCAATCCATTCCCAGACTTCTTCTTCCTCTCCTTGAACTAGCCAGTAATGCTCCCCCGATGTATAACAGAGTGGGATACAAAGAGCTATATCCTCTCGCCATGAGAATCCAATACAGTCGATATGGTGTTGAATAGTCTCAATGTCAAAGGAAAGGAACTCCGCAGAGGATAAAATTTCCTGTGCAAGGTTCCTAATCTGAGATAAGGTTGGCTTGATAATCAACTCAGGGTTTGGCAGGTTAGCTTCCTTAAATTCGGATTCCTTAGCTAATCGACCTAGGTCAAAAGCTATCCGAGGGAGGAAGTCATATTGCCTTAAGATAATTGAAGGGTGAAAGGTTGGGATAACTTTTCCCAAATCAGTTGGGATAATGGAACCTCGCCAATTAGATATGCCTTTATTTCCAGTTAGGGCAAAGAGAGGTTCTTCACCTAGTGCTAAGATTGCATTTCCCTGGAAATTAGATTCTAATTCCTTTTTCAAGTTATCTATAGCCAATTGAAACATAACCGAAGGTTTTGTTCTAGCTCTATCTTCATATAACCCTGGTCCTGACCTAGGTTTTGGCTGTTTGAAGATAGTTGTCCGGTAGCAATCTTCTGGAAAGATTCCATGTTTAGCTAAGATTTGCCACATATATCTATAACCTGGAGCGTTTAACATAAGCCCATTTTTATCTTTTGGGTCTGGGTAATCTGCAACTATAGCAATTTTCTTTGTAGACATAAGTTATCCTCCTTGGTTAGATATTCCCTTTGAAGTAGTTATTTATAGCTTCCCTAGCCTTAGAGAAGTGCACAGGGTCTTTCTCAAAACCGAGAGCTTTTCTCTTAAGCGAGAGAGCTGCTAGAAGGGTTGAGCCACCTCCCATGAAAGGGTCTAGGACCAAGTCGCCAGGTTCTGAAGAGTTTCGGATGAACCAGGCGAGAACTTCTCTAGGGTTCTCAGCAGGATGGTTTTTCTCATTAGGTGGAACTCTTTTAACAGATATAAGGTTCTTTTGACCAGGACCTTCATTCAAAATTCGAGGACTCTCCTTCCAACAAAGGAACCAAGGGGAGTAGGAGTTGGAATATCTGAATGGGGTAGTCATGGAACCTTTTGACATTTTATCCCAGATAATTGGAATTGGGTCAACTTGGAAACCAGATAGCTCTAACTTATCCCTATGCCATTGGTAGTGTTCTATCCCAAAGCAGATGTAGGCATGGGAGCCTGGCTTGAGAACTCTAAACAATTCTGGGTACACTAAAGAGAGGAGGTTTTTGACTTCTTCTTCTGTATCTGAGTAAAAGGATTTGCCAGAGTTCTCTCCAGCTTCTGTCTGATTAATATTGATACCCCAAGGTGGGTCGGTTACAATTAGGTCGACGGAGTTATCTTCCATATCCTTGAGAAAGTCAAGGCAATCACCCATTTTGATAACTCTGTCTAAGTTAAACTCAAAGTCCTCCTCCAGTTTCTCCATGAGCGCTTTTCGGAGTTCTCTTTCCCTAAGGATTTTTAATCTATTGAGAGCTTTCCCTTTAGTTTTTTCTTTGGCTAGCTCAGGGTAAAGTTCTAGTCCCTTGGCTAGCTGGATATCTTGTGAGATAGCTCCGACACTTTGACCTAGTTCCCTAGCCGTATCTCTTAGACTCCATCCCTCTTTTGTCCAGGAGCCTTGAGGAGTTTCTCCATATTTCTTTCGTTTGAGGGCGTCAATTTCTGCCTTAGCTAAAACTTCCTCCTGCCAAGTAAATTGCTTCCTGCGAATATTTTCTTCAAGTTCTATCTCTCTTGCAGTTAGCTCATCTAACTCATCATAGAATCGGACTGGGATTTCTTCCAACCCCAGGGAGAGGCAAGCTTTTAATCTCCTCTCCCCAGCTATTAGATTGAAGTCTCTGTCTATAATTATAGGTTGCAAAAGACCAAAAGTCCGAATGGACTCTGCCAGCTCCGATATATCTCCTAAGTCTTTCCTAAATCTTGATTCATCTACCTTTATTTGATTTGGATTTACTTTGGAAACTTTCATTTATTTCCCCTCCTTGTTGAATTAGGTTGTCAGGTCAAATAAACACTTTTTACATATCTTCTTGTTATCGTCTAGGACTTTACCTAGATTAGATAGATGGACAAGCTCCCCACAAATGGAGCAAGATGAATCATGTAGTTGAATTACAATCCTATTATCCGAGTCGATGTAAGATTCAACTACAGATTTAGGGCCTATTCCAGTTATTCTTCTAAAGTCTGATGGTATTGTAAACCTACCTTCATTGTCTATGATTCGGGTTAAACCTCTCATTTTATGGCTCCTTTCTTTGTTCATTTAATGAACACAGATTTTAAAAAAAAGGGAGCCCAGATAGGCTATCTCAAATAGCCTATCTGAAACTCCCTTGTAGCTTTAAAAGCCAGGGTCAGGGAGGAAGGGGAGTTATCCTCTTCCTAATCTAGTAAATAAATCTCTTGATAACGTTTTGGACTCTTTCCTCACCGCCATTAGCTGGTTTGTAAATCTCTTGCCCAATCTCTGCAGTTACCGTCAACCCAATAGCATCTGTAATGTTAACGTCATTTAGTGGCAGGGAGAGAGCTTGCCAAAGTGCTTTCAAACCAGAAGGCATTTGGAGAGCTTTTGGGTGAAGAGAGGTGATATGGAAGATTTTCTCTCCTGCATAGTCAGGGTCTCCAGTAACCTCCATTTCCCAGTTTACGTAATCGTAGTCACTCCGTGAGGAAGGTCTAACTTCTCCCTTTCGGATTAGAAGGTCATACGTTCCTGCTGGAATCGGGTCAAAACCATCTCTGATTTCAATGTTGGTTAAATCGATATCTAGTTTCAATTGAAATCCTCCTTAAGGGGAGCTTGGCTCCCAATTTAATATTTAGTTACATAAAGCAGAGTCTCTCGATTTGGTACCAGCTATTTAAGACCTCCTTCCCTAGCCTGTTTTACTTTGGCTAAAATGGCTCCAAAATCTTGAGGCTCTTCTTTATCCAGGATTGGTCTGGCAACACCGTCTGAATCCACATAGTTAAAACGGGAACGGGTTGGCCATCTTCTATCACCACGAATTTGCCAGATATATTCAAAATCTTGAGTTTTAGGGTTGAACCTTTTATCTGCCTTATACATTTCGTCAAAGTAGAGTGGCACTTTCTGAGGTAACTTCTGACCTGTCAACATGGAGAGATATTTAATCTCTGAGGTGTTTTCATCTTGAATTACCTTAGGGTGAGAGATAACTACAATGTTAGCATCTATCCCTAGGATTTCAGCCAAAATCTGCTCCAGCTTATCTCCAATTTTTAGGTGGTCTTGTAGGGTAGGGGGTGATTCTGGGTCTTTAGTCAGAGCTCGAATCGCATTTGGAATAAGCTTCTCTCCAAGTGTCGTGACGGAGTCGAGAACAACTGTTTCGTAAGGACAGTTCTTGCGTAGCTCCGCGACCTTCTTCTTTAAGTTAGCATAACCCGTCGGATTTCTTGGGTCAGGATCTGTGAATGTGTCATATTCAAAGTCGTCGCCTACCAAACCTTGTAAGGTAGCTACACCCTCATCACAGTCGAAGATGTATAGGGGAGAAGGAAAGGTAGCTAAAGAATAAGTCTTTCCTGTTCCCATTTCTCCGTAGATGAAAACTTTGTACCTAGTCTTACTCGTTATATCGTTTATCTTTGCCATTTTATCCTCCTTTGACACTTCTTCAATACGGGACACCTATATAACTGAGTACCTCCGCGAAGCCTAACTTGTCCATGCAGTACCTATAAAGGTCAGGGTGAGTTTTAGCCATTCTCTGGAATCGGTTAGGCTCCTCCTCTAAATGGACACCAAAAGCACACCACATGCAACCCGTTCTCTCCCAACCCATATCGTAAATTTTAGCGTAAGGGACGTTGTATTGTTTTAAATAATCCCAGATATCTTCTTCGAGCCAAAAACTAATAGGTTGCGAAGTGGGGCGTTTGTGCTCAAAAGCATTACAACCATGTCGTAACCAGTTAAGCTCTCGGTTTTTTCCTTCAGTTGCCATTGTACCTATATATGGTTTCCTTCCAGTCTTACTCTCGTAAATGGTAAACGGTTGCTTTTTCATAACGTAGCAACATTTATCGTCAATCTTAAATGGAGCATCTATTAGATATAACCATCTGTCTGATATTTTAGCGTACTGTGCTATACTACCATCACGTTTGATGCCCTCCGTGCGGAGTCTGTATAGATACTCGCTATTCGTGGTCCGAGCCTCACGAATATACTGTGCCTGTCGTTTACTAATAACAGGATAGCCATACTTCTCAATAACACTTTTGAATGTCATTTCTGGGCGAATGATTGTGACATTTTCTGTGGAGCGAACGAATTCTTTAATCTCTGGATACTCTAAACCCGTATCAGCAAATACAGCTGGAACATCTGGATACACGGAGCGCACTAAGTGAAGTAGAACTGTGCTATCCTTCCCACCACTAAACGATACGTAAACTTGACCGTTCCAATAATCGTACCATTCCCTAATTCTGAGCTGCGATTTAGCTATCTTAGCCTCCAGTGGTAAAGATTGCATCTGGCGTAGTTCCCATTCTTGATGTCGTTTGGTCATTAAAGGAACCTCCCCCGGCACCTCCGGTGCCTTATTTTATCCTCAGGTATCGCATGGGGGTTCCCAAACGTTCACCTCCTTTTCTGTTTGAATAGCTGCTAAGACCAGTTCTGTCAAAGCTAAAACCTGTTGCAAAGGAAGGGGTTTGGAAAACCCATGGTCATCAATTATCTCATATGACCTGATAGCTTTAAATATCCTCTCTTTCATTTCTTTCATTTCTTTTCTCCTCAAGCTAAGAAGGGGTCCCAGACCTCAACTCTATATCTATTCTGAATAACTCTCTCATCTCCTTTTGCCAGGCAAAGTTCTCGATATGGACAGGAGCCATACAAAGTACAAGCATCTGTGTTACGGGCTGGAACTCTTCCTCTTTGTCGAGAGCGCCAAATTTCATACATGTGTTCCATAGCTTCATGTCGATACATTTCTAAATCCTCTTCTGTTTTGATAAAGATATCTCTGTCAAAGGTGTATTTCGTCTTAGCTACAAGAACTGCATTTATAAGAGCCCCATCACATTTGCCAAAGATAGTTTTCCCAGCTAATACATATCCATCAATTTGGAGACTTGGTTCAAATTGACGAAAGAAGGTTGGTCCAAGTTGGGAGGTTGTTTTATGGTCTACGACTAGAACTTGCTCTCCCCATTTGACTAAGAGGTCAATTTTCCCTGTCAGGTAATAGCTCCTTTCTTCGTCTGAACCTAGGAGTATTTCAAAGGGTAACTCATTCGAGATTATCTCGAAAGGTTCCTTTTGATAGGTTTGAAAATACTCCTTGAGAATTTTCAGACCATTCTCGATATTCCGCTTGTCATCTCCGAACTCCTGCCCAAAGATACCGTCTTGGGAGTTTATCTCTGACCATTGGGCAGAGCTGCGATTCCAGGATTCGAGGAAAGCCTCTATTGCTAGTTTCTCATCCCGGTCTAGATACCAGGAAGCCATTGCAGCATGAAAAGCTGCGCCAAAAGCTAAGGCAGAGTTGGGTGCTTTTGGAACAAGGTGTAGCTCATGTCGATAGTATCCCCTCCGGCGACATTTAAGGTAGTCTGACATGGTTGAAAAGTCCATTGAGACCTTTTCCAACTCATTTGTCATTAGACATATCACCCGACTTTCTGGATTTCAATCGACTGAGCTCCCTGATACATTTTTCTCCGAGGACTAAAGCCCTGGCATATTTAAGCTCTCCTTGAGCTTGAAACTTTCTAGATAGCGACCGAAGTATTCGTCGAGCTTCTTCATACTTCATTTTGATTATCCTCTTTCTTAGCTTTTGCTTTAGCCAATTTTTCTTTCAAGGCAGCTTGCATTTCAGAAGTTAGGAAATCAAGGGGGTTACTAGGTGGGGCAGCTGACTTTTCAGCTGCAACTTTCTGTCTAGCTTCCGCTCTCTTCCGTGAGTCTCGAATTGCAATCTGGCGGGACTCACGGAGAAGTTCCAACTCTAATCGCATTTCTTCGGGGGTCATTTCCGAGATTGGTTTCAAAACACGTTCAGTTACACCTTCTACCTCATCCAGTCCACAAACTGTGTAGGAATTATTTCCCCAATAAATAGATATCTCGGAAGTATCCCAGTCTATCCACTGGCAGAGTCCGACTTTGCCAGTCCTTAGATACCTAACTCGATCTCCAGGTTGCAAGTTAATTTGCATTTTCCTTTTCCTCCTCCTTGTGGAAATTAGGACACCCTTTGAGGGTAACTTTTAAATTGACAGTTACCCCAGCTCCTACCTGCCTTTCGATATTATCTTTGAGAACTTTGGTCATGTGATAACTAGCCTTGAGTGGGTAGCAAACTTCTCGCAAGGAACAGTTAAGGCAGGGATGGAAAAACGTGTCCACTTTTATTTTCCGTCCCTCCTATTTGGTTTTTAGCTACCCAAGCAAACATTAGACGACAGGCAGCATTTAGGAGGTGGTCATCCGCAGAAGAAGGGTCTCCAGATAGCTCCTCAAAGATATGTGTCAAGGCATGGTTTAGGTGTTCCCTGGTAGTTATCTTAAACCAATTAAATTCGCCATATTTATCTGCACTCTGTTTGACTAGTTTAGCTAAAGCTAAGAGGAATTGGGGCGATAGCTGGGTAAAATCCCCATCTAGTCGAGTTTGCTTCCCTCCATATTGATTAATTTCTACATTAGGGTCGAGGCTGGCTTCCTGAAGTTCGTCCTCTTCGACAAAAATTTTAGCTATTTTCCTTAGAATAGTTTCTGATTCTTTTTCTTGATTTGGTTCTTTTCTTGGAGTTTGTCCTTCTAATAACAACATAGGTAGAAACCTCCTTGTTTTTTATTACGATGGGGAGTGTTGGCTCCCCATCTACCAATGCCACACCGTTTCCCTATTGAACCTCTCTCAATTTAAGCACGACATTCTGTCTTATGTCGCTTAGCGTCAAGTTCAGAGCTTCGTTTTCGGGATAGTCCAACCTCACATGACCTTCCACATCCCCGTTAGAGTAATGCACGACCAGCCCACCATAGACAC
>Ga0116166_1003577_pt1 | contig 11929 bp, 12 predicted proteins | sample AD_JPNMR2_MetaG_FD_89884 | JGI IMG/M metagenome (GOLD analysis project Ga0116166, IMG submission 89884) | Active sludge microbial communities of municipal wastewater-treating anaerobic digesters from Japan - AD_JPNMR2_MetaG | ecosystem: Engineered > Bioreactor > Anaerobic > Digestate | place...
AGGTCCGCCTGCGAAAATTGAGAGACAAAAGCGTGTTCGTGGATTTTGTCAACGAACAACGAGCAATGAACAGAAGAAAAGCCCCCTCACCCTATCCCTCTCCCCTGGGGGGGAGAGGTGAGGAGAGGGGGACAGATAGGAGAGGGACCCCCTCACCTTAATCCTCTCCCCTTCCGCCTTGGCGGACAAGTTAGGGGAGAGGTGAAGAGAGGGGGAGAGAAATCAATTGCTCGCACGTGTGAGAGATAGAAAGAAGAGAGAGAAGTAAAGAGTGCAGGGTAAAAAATCAGGTCCCTGCACCTGAAAGAGATATAAGACACTGCACCAAGGAAAAAATACAAGGAAGAGTGCAGTGTAAAGAGTGCAGGGTAAAGGAGGGCAGATGAAGACGATAAAAGAGATAAACGAGAGGATAAAGGAAGGTAAGGCGGTTGTAGTTACAGCAGATGAGGTTGTAGAACTTGCTAAAACAACATCTATAAAAAAAATTGCAAAGGAAGTGGATGTCGTAACTACCGGGACATTTGGTCCTATGTGTTCTTCCGGCGTCTTTTTGAACTTTGGACACTCAAAGCCGAGGATAAAGTTTGGTGGAGGCAGGGTTTATATCAATGGTGTTCCTGCTTATGCAGGGCTTGCTGCTGTTGATACATACCTGGGGGCAACTGCTTTACCTGATAATGACCCGAGAAATGCTGAATATCCTGGTGCCTTTAAGTATGGAGGTGCACATATAATAGAGGAACTTGTGGCAGGTAAGGAGATTCATTTAGAGGTATTTGCCTACGGGACTGATTGCTACCCTAAAAAGGTGGTTTCAACACGGCTGAAATTGAAGGATATCAATGAGGCAGTGCTTTTTAATCCGAGGAACTGCTACCAGAACTATAATGTGGCTGTGAACCTTTCAAAGAAGACAATCTACACATATTTAGGGATACTCAAGCCGGAGTTGGGTAATGCAAACTACTGCTCTGCCGGGCAACTATCTCCACTTCTTAAAGACCCTTACCTGAAAACAATTGGCTTCGGCACAAGAATCTTTTTAGGTGGAGGCGTGGGCTATGTTGCCTGGTGGGGGACGCAGTATAACCCTTCTGTAAAGCGGAAGGAAAACGGGGTACCTGCAGGCGGCGGAGCAACACTTGCGCTTATAGGTGACTTGAAACAGATGAGCCCGGAGTATCTGAAAGGTGCAAGTTTAACCGGCTATGGTACGAGTTTAATTGTGGGGATAGGTATTCCAATTCCTGTGCTTGACGAGGATATAGCACGGTGGGTTTCTATCCCTGATAGTGAGATATATGCACCTATTGTTGACTATAGCAATGACTATCCGAACTTTACGGGCAAGACATTAGGAGAGGTTGACTACGGAAGATTGAAAAGTGGAGAAATAGAACTTATGGGGAAGAAGGTGCCTACCGGCTCGCTATCAAGTTATAAGAAGGCAAGGGAAATCGCAGAGACACTTAAAAAGTGGATAGAGAAAGGGGATTTCCTGTTAACTGAAAGTATATTTTCATTTCCCGGCCCAGAGAGCGGATATACATTTAAACCGATGAAGGAGGGAAGATAATTTGCCTCCCCAGTACCCTCCCCTTGATGGGGGAGGATAAAAGAGGGGGAAGGAGGGAGATAATATGGAAAAGAGATTTGTGATGCACTTCCCAAAGACGCTGGTTGATAAGCCCATTATGTCAACACTGATAAGGAAGTATGACCTTGACTTCAATATCCTTAAGGCATATGTAACACCTGAAGAGGAAGGGACTCTTGTGCTTGCCCTTTCAGGCGCAGAGGAGAAACTTAACTCTGCTATAAGGGAGTTGAAGGATATGGGAGTGGGTGTCCAGCCCATAGCAAGTGATATAAGGATGGTGAAAGAGTTGTGTACTGACTGTACTGCCTGTATTCCGCTCTGTCCTGTAGATGCGCTGTATAGGGATGAAAACTTTGTTGTCCAATTTGATGCGGAGAAGTGTATTGCATGCGGGTTGTGTATAAAAGGGTGTCCTACAAAGGCGCTGGTATTTGCTATTTAACCCACATCCCACCTCCGCGGTGGGCATGCAAGCCCACCGCGGGGGTGGGATAGGGAGGAAGATATATGGTATATATGGACTATAACGCAACAACACCCTGTGATGAGAGGGTTTTTAAGGAGATGCTACCCTATTTTAGCAAAGAGTTCGGGAATCCTTCATCCATCTATGGACTGGCAAGGAACTCAAGGAAGGCACTTGAGACAGCGAGGGAAAGGGTGGCAAAACTTCTGGATTGTAAGCCGGAAGAGATATTTTTTACATCGGGGGGCACTGAGGCGGATAACTGGGCAATAACAGGTACTGCATTTGGTATGAGAGATAAAGGGAAGCATATAATTACATCAAGCATTGAACATCATGCAGTGCTGAATACCTGTAAGTTCCTTGAAAAGATGGGATATGAGGTTACATACCTTCCTGTGGATAGATACGGAATTGTTGATATAGAGGCGCTTAAAAAGTCAATAAGGAAGGACACAATCCTTGTTACCATTATGGCGGCAAATAATGAGATAGGGACTGTTCAGCCGATAAAGGAGATAGCAGAGATTGTGAAGGGAAAAGGTGTATTATTCCACACGGATGCAGTTCAGGTTGCAGGGAAAGTCCATCTTTCTGTAAAGGAGATGGGTGTGGATATGCTCTCTCTTTCAGGGCATAAGTTTTATGGTCCGAAGGGCGTGGGAGCGCTCTATGTTAGAAAGGGTGTAAGGTTAATCCCGTTTCTTTATGGCGGAGGCCAGGAAAAGGGAAAACGCGCAGGAACAGAGAATGTTGCTGGTATTGTGGGGCTGGGTAAGGCAGCAGAGATAGCGATGGCTGAGATGGCAGAAGAGGCAGAAAGGATAGGAAAAATGAGGGATGACCTTGAGAAAGGGATAAAAGAAAAGATACCGGAGATTATTATCAACGGGCATCCTGAAAAACGGCTTTATAACACCCTAAATGTCTGTATTAAATATATAGAGGGCGAGTCCATCCTGTTACACCTTGACTTTGAAGGGATATGTGCGTCATCCGGGTCTGCCTGTACTTCTGGCTCTCTTGAGCCAAGTCATGTTCTTCTTGCGATAGGGATACCGCCTGAGATTGCACATAGTTCTGTAAGGTTCAGTTTGGGGAAGCATAATAAGAGAGAAGATGTGGCAAAGGTATTGGATGTTCTGCCAGGGATTGTGGAAAAGTTGAGAAAGATGTCGCCTTTCTGGAAGCAGTAGTAATAAAACAGAAGACACAGAAATATGTCCCCTATCTTTCCTCTCCCCTGGTGGGAGAGGATGAAGGTGAGGGGCAAAATAGAGGAATGAAGAAAAAGTTTATAAATTTTGCGAGAAAACTGAGGAAACGCTCTACAAATACAGAAAGTTATCTATGGAAGTACCTCAGGAATAAACAAATAGAAGGATGTAAATTTCGTCGACAACAGGTTATCGGGAGGTATATTGTAGATTTTGTTAGTTTTGAAAAAAAAGTAGTAATAGAAGTAGATGGCGGACAACATGCAATCTATAAAATAAGAGATTTAGAGAGAGATGAAGAATTAAAAAGGCAGGGATATAAAGTATTGAGGTTCTGGGATAACGATGTTTTAAGCAATATAGAGGGGGTACTGGAAGTAATACGGGAACAACTTTTATCCCCCTCATCCTGCCCTTCTCCCACAAGGGGAGAAGGCAATAATTAATTTTGAAAGGTACGATAAGCAATGGAAAGGTATGTTGTGTTTCCTCTCCCCTGGTGGGAGAGGGAAAAGAAGGGGTACAAAGAAGCAAGGGGAACATCTTTAATCTTTCCTCTCCCCTGGTGGGAGAGGATGAAGGTGAGGGGGTAAAGAAGGGAAAGATGATAGAAGAGATAAAGAGGTTAAAAAAGGAAAAGGATGCGGTGATACTGGCGCATAACTATCAGATTCCAGAGGTGCAGGATATTGCGGATTTTGTAGGAGATTCACTTGAACTTGCAAGGATATCAAAAGAAGTAAAGGTGTCCACCATTGTCTTTTGCGGGGTGAAGTTTATGGCTGAGACAGCAAAGATTCTTTCCCCAGAGAAAAAGGTATTGCTTCCCGAGATAGATGCAGGATGTCCTCTGGCGGATATGGCAAAATATGAAGATGTTTTGAATATGAAAGAGAAATATCCTGATGCCTGGGTTGTTTCTTATGTTAATACAAATGCTGATGTTAAAGCAATAACTGATGTATGCTGCACAAGTGGCAATGCAGAGAAGGTAGTAAGAAATGTTCCTGCAAAAAAAATAATATTTCTCCCTGACAAAAACCTCTGCTGGTATGTGAAGAAAAAGGTTCCGGAAAAAGAGATAATATGCTGGGAAGGGTATTGTGTTGTCCACAGGAAATTTACAGTGGATGAGGTTATAAAAGCGAGAGAAAAATATCCTGATGCGGAAATAATCGTACATCCTGAGTGTGAGCCAGAGGTACAGGAACTTGCAGATGGCATATATTCCACATCGGGTATATTAAAAAGGGCAAGGGAATCAGAAAAAAAGAAGTTTATAATCGGGACAGAGGAAGGGCTTTTACACCGTCTTAAAAAGGAAAACCCTGATAAGGAATTTTATTCTCTGGGTTCACCGAAGGTCTGCTATAATATGAAGAAGACAACACTGAAAAGTGTAAGGGACTCTCTTGAAGAAGGGAAGTATGAGATACTTCTGCCTGATGATATAATTAAGAAGGCAAGGGCGTCTCTTGAAAGAATGATAGAGTATGTATAAGAGAAAGGGGTGTTATATGGAATATACGGAAAAGGTTCTTGAGTATCTGAAAAACCCCAGGAATATGGGAAGGATTGAAGACCCTGATGGCGTGGGAACTGTCGGTAGTCCCGTGTGCGGTGATGTGATGAAGATATATATAAAGGTAAAGGGTGATATTATAGAGGATATAAAGTTTGAGACGTTTGGCTGTGGTGCGGCAATAGCTACATCATCAGTAATAACAGAACTTGTAAAGGGAAAGACAATTGAAGAAGCAGAGAAGATAACAAATAAGCAGGTGGTTGATTTTCTTGGGGGACTGCCACCTGTAAAGATGCACTGTTCACTTCTTGCAGAGGATGGGCTTAAGGCAGCGATAGCCGACTACAGGAGAAAAAGAGATGCTGGAGGAAAAAGGGAAGGTAGTGGAGATTAAGGATAATACAGCGGTGGTTGCTGTGGAGAAAAGGGATGGTTCCCACTGTGGCTCCTGTTCTCTCTGTCGTAAGGGAACGGGTGGAATGTTTTTTCTTGAGGTGGCGAATAATACGGATGTAAAAGAAGGGGACAGTGTTATAGTAAGAATAAATGACAGTGCTGTGCTGAAAGGGATACTGTTTGTCTACGGGCTGCCACTTGCAGGGCTTATCGCAGGGGTTGTATCCGCATATTTTGTTCATCTACTTTACTTAAAGATGGTAATATTCCTTTCTGTTTTTACAGCATTCTGGTATTATGGCTTGAAAAAAGGCAATGAGGTGGGAGAAAAGAGAAAACCGGAGATTATCAAGGAGAAAAATAATGGATATGAAAGAGAAGGTTGAAAAGGCGCTGGAAGATGTAAGAAAGTTTTTGCAGGCGGAAGGCGGTGATTGTGAGGTAGTGGATGTTGATGATAAAGGGAAGGTGAGTGTTCGGCTTCAGGGTGCCTGCAAGGGGTGTCCATTTTCTGCTATGACATTGAAGATGAGGATAGAGGCAATTATAAAAGAAAGGGTGCCTGAGGTAACTGAGGTGGTTGCTGTGGAGTGATAAGGTAGCCGCAGGTCCCCTCGCCTTTAATCCTCTCCCCATCCGCTTGAGGCGGACAGGTCTTCCTGAGGCGGACAGGTCCTCCTGAGGCGGACAGGCACGGGGAGAGGGAAAGAAAGGGTAAGGGGGATGGTAGAGAGAGAATGAAAAAGAAAGTGCTTGTCGGGATGAGTGGAGGTGTGGACTCATCAGTTGCTGCCGCATTGCTTAAGGAAGATGGCTATGATGTCAGTGGTGTCTTTATGAAGGTGTGGGATGAGAAGAATGAGTGCAGGAACAGATTTTCTATTTCTGCCTGTTATAGCCCTGAAGGTAAGGATATTGAAGATGCAAAAGAGGTGGCGGAACTTCTCGGAATAAAACTTTATATTATAGACCTTTCAAAGGAGTATTCAGATACAGTCCTTTCATATTTCAAAAAAGAATATCTTGCAGGAAGGACCCCTAATCCCTGTGTTGTCTGTAACAGGTTTTTGAAGTTCGGGTTACTCCTTGATAGATTTACAGAAATAGAAAAAAGCCACTTTGACCTTTTTGCCACAGGGCATTATGCAATTGTGGGATTAGATAGAGAGAGAGGTAGATATATCCTGAAAAAGGGGATTGATAAAAAGAAAGAGCAGAGTTACTTCCTGTTTCTTCTCACACAGAAGCAACTTTCACAGGTTATGTTTCCATTGGGGATGTATAAGAAAAGTGAAGTGAGGAAGATGGCAGAGAGATATAAACTGCCTGTAAGGGATAAGGAGGAAAGTCAGGACTTTATCGCAGGAGGACGGGAAGCGCTTTTTTCGGACGAGATAGAGACAGGGGAGATTGTTGATAAAGATGGGAATCTGCTTGGATTGTATAAAGGGATTTTCCGTTATACCATAGGACAGAGGAAAGGGATGGGTATTGCAAAAGGCAAGCCGTTGTATATTACAGAGATAGACAGTGAAAATAAAAGGATAGTGCTTGGCGAAAAGAAGGATGTATATAAGAGTGAGTTCCTTGTGGAGAAGACAAACTGGGTGTCTGTTGAAGAGATAACGGAACCGGTAAAGGCAGGTGTAAAGGTGAGATATAAACACACTGAGGCAGATGCTACTGTGTATCCACCTGATAAAGATAATTGTGTAAAGGTGGTTTTTGACAGGCCCCAGTGGGCGATTACACCGGGGCAGGCAGCCGTTTTTTATAAAGGGGATATCCTTTTAGGGGGTGGATTTATTAAAACTGTTTATAAATAAAGGGTTTTGTGGTAATATAAATAAAAGGTTTAGTTTAGAGTTTTGAATTCTGGGTTTAAAAAGGAGGTGTGGGCTATGATGAATATGGAATCTAAACTTTTGAATGTTATGGAAAAAGGGCCATCGCAGAGATTTGTGACAGCAGCGTTGAGTCTGGGACTGAGAAGTTCTCTTACCAGAAGGCATCTTATAGATGCGCTTGACAGGGCAACCTATAAGATGTCGTTTAAGAGTTTAGATAGGCCAGATAAGGTAAAAGAAGAGAGATATTATATGGGAAGTGCTTTGCTTCGTTCAATTGAACGGGCATTTGAGTCAAAGGCCATCTCTCCTAAGTGTATGAGGGCACTTTCAGATATATTAATCAGTAAGGTAATGGTGGAGGGTGTGTATATCAGGCATACATTTGCAGAGAAGCACGGATTCAGGCCACCATCTTTTGTCACAATCTCTCCTACCAATGTGTGTAATCTGAAATGTAAAGGTTGTTATGCAGGAGATATATACCAGAGGCATACATTAAAGTATGATGTTTTTGACAGGGTGATAACCGAAATTAAGGAGCAGTTTGGAGCGTATTTCTTCGTTATCTCGGGTGGAGAGCCAATTGCTTACAGGGATGGTGGAAAGACCCTATTTGACATACTGGAAAAACACTCTGACAGTTATTTTATGGCTTATACCAACGCAACACTTATAAACAGGGATGTGGCAAAACGGCTGAGTGAATTGGGAAACTTCACGCCTGCCATATCTGTTGAGGGCTTTGAAAAAGAGACGGATGACAGACGCGGTGAAGGGACATTCAGAAAGATTATGGATGCAATGGACAACCTGAAGGAATATGGAGTGCCTTTTGGTATATCAGCCACACCGACCAGATACAATGCAGAACTGCTGCTTTCTGATGAGTTCCTTGACTTTTATTTCAATAAGAAGGGTGCTATATACGGCTGGTACTTCCAGTATATGCCTATAGGTAGGAAGCCGGACTTCAACCTTATGGTCACTCCTGAACAGAGGTATAAGATGCTTGAAAGAATATGGAGTGTGGTAAAGGAGAAGAAGATATTTATAGGGGACTTCTGGAATTCAGGGACTGCGTCAGATGGATGTATGGCAGCAGCAAGGGGTGGCGGATATTTCTATATAATGTGGGATGGGACCATTACCCCCTGTGTATTTATACCTTTCAAAGATAAGGAGTACGGCAATCTTTATAAGTTGTATGAAAACGGGAAGACCATAACAGATGCAATAAAGTCCCCGCTTTTCACAAAATTGAGGGAGTGGCAGGACAACTACTGGATAAGACAGCCGAAACATAAGTGTGGTAATCTGCTTACTCCCTGTGCGATAAGGGATAATTCTGAGGACTTTTACAGGATAGTCAAGGATACAGAAGCGGTTCCTACAGACCAGGGAGCGGAAGAGTATCTCCGGATGATAGAAGAAGGGAAGATGCCTGAGTACAACAGGCAGTACAGGGCATATACAGACCCGTTATGGGAAAAGGAATACTTGGGGAGCTAATGTTCAGGGTCAGGTCTTGAAATATCAGTTTTTGGGATGGAGTGGCTTTATTATCAAGGTTAGTGAGAAGATTGGAAGATGCATTTCACTTTGTAATAAGTGGAGAGAAGAGTGAAAAAGAGGAATGTATTGTTTGCAGTGGTATTTTTTTTATGTGTTTCCTTTTCACTTATGGCTTTTGATATCAGAAAACCTGATGGTAAAGAGGTTTTTATCACATACGGATGGGACGACCATCTGAAACATCAGGGACAGTATGTCCACCATACAGCAGGAATTGACCTCTGCTATCCTTTAAAGTGGAAAAATTTACAGTTTCAGTTAGAGCCATTTGTTTCAGTTGTGTCTTCCCCTGAGGTTAACGGCGAACTCGGCATTGTCTTTTTCATTAAGTACACCTTCCCTGTAAAATTCCCGATAAAACCATATATAAGGGGTGGTAGTGGTATAATAGTTATTACACAGGAGACAGAGGAGCAGTCCACCCTCTTTAACTTTGCCAGCCAGTCAGGTTATGGACTCTCTGTGGATATTGGTAAAGGTAGATATCTTCTTTTTGAATATAGGAACCGCCATGTCTCTAACGGCGATATCAAGGAGCCGAATTCAGGTATAGACAGTTATATATGGCTTTTAGGATTCGGCAGTAAATTCTGATAATTGAATTATGTAAGAGCAGTAAAAGATAGGTATGTGTTAACAAGTCCTTCTTTTTGACTTATTACTTTTAACTTTTGTAAATGCTTACTGAACACCGCTTGATAAGAGTCGTAGAGAGAAGAGGGAAAAGCCCCTCACCCATACCCTCTCCCCAAAGGGGCGAGGGAGAACCCCTCACCCATACCCTCTCCCCACTGCCTGTCCGCCGAAGGCGGAGGGGAGAGGAATAAGGTGAGGGGGCAATAAAAAGGTATAATTAAAACAACGGGGTTTAGTAAATATCTACTTACTTTTTACTTATTACTTTTTACTTATTAGTTATTACTTTTTACTTTTGCCTTATTCCTTTATGAAGATATCAGTCATTGCAGGAGAGAAGTCAGGGGACAACTACGGCTCGCTCCTTATTGATTGCATAAGGAAGATTAAGCCGGATGTATTTGTTATAGGGGCAGGCGGAGAGGGCATAAGGGAGAGGACAGACCTGTTTGTAGACCTTCCATACGGAAAAATGGGGTTTTCTGGAGTGATTTCCAGTATGCCTCTTTTTTATCGTAAATTTAAAGAAGTAAAAGAGATATTAGATAAAGAAAATCCTTCTTTTATCGTATTTATAGATAATCCAGGATTTAACCTGAAACTTGCCGCATCACTTGGAGAAAAATTCCCCTGTTTTTACTATATTCCGCCAAAGGTATGGGCGCATAACTATAAAAGGATATATGTAATAAAAAGATATATCAAAGCGGTTATCCCGATATTCCCTTTTGAACAGGATATATATCAGAAGGAGGATATTCCCGTATTCTGGTTTGGCCACCCGGTAATAGACCTTGTAAAGGCAGATGAAACAGAGAAGGAAAGAGATATTCCTGTTATAGGACTTCTGCCGGGAAGCAGGGAGGAAGAGGTAAGATACCTTTTGCCCGTTTTTCTCCGTATCCTGAAGATTATTTCAGGGAAGAGAAAGGTAAAAGCGTTATTATCTGCGTCAGACAGTGCTATAAGGAAGATAGAAGAGAGGATTTTAAAAGAGCACTCAACCAATATTGATATTATTGAAGGCAGTCCCCATTCCATTATAAGAGAGGTATCTTTGCTTCTTGCCACAAGCGGGACTGTGAATTTAGAGGTTGCCCTTTACGGAAAGCCACTGCTTGTATTCTATAAGACCACATATCTCAATTATCTTCTTGCTAAAATAATGGTAAAATTAGATGTGATAAGCCCGGTTAATCTTATGCTTGAAAAAAAGGTTGTTCCTGAATATATACAGCACTTTTCTTACAGAAGGATTGTGGGAGATATAAACAATATACTGGATAAAGGACTTCTCTACAGAAACCAAAAGGATGCATTTGCCAGGATAAAAATTATGATAGGCAGAGAGAATGTAAGTGAGAGGGTGGCAGATTTTTTAATTAAGTGGGGTGGAAGTTAGTGGCTGGCAGGTTAATCTTCTAAAAAGAAGAGAATAAAGAAAAATGGTGAAAGAGATATTTAAAATAAGAAATTATGTGGATGTAAGATGGAGATACTTTTTTGCGGGTGTGGTCTTTATGGTTTTGAATTCTCTCCTTAACGGTATATCCATATTTTCCATAGTACCTCTTATGGACAATATCATTGCAGGGAAAAAGATACTTATCCCTGAAAAACTACCCCTTTTTTTCAGGGTAAAGATTGAGCCGCTTGTAAATATCCTGAATGCCTTACCACCATCAACTGTTCTGAAATATACACTTATCTTTATTATATCAGCCATTACACTCAAAGGGCTGTTTTTTTATCTTACCCACTATTACTTTAATCTCTTTGGAAACCGGCTACTAACTGATATAAGGAATAAACTGTATGGAAAGGTTACAACGCTATCTATGGACTTCTTTGTCTATGGCAGGTCAGGAGAGATTACATCACGTCTGATATACGATGTTAATCTCTTAAGGCAGATGTTTGTGACACATATTCCGGGCATTATCTTTCAGGGTACCCTTGCACTGGTCTATCTTGTTATCATATTTACCATTGACTGGAAGATGAGTTTGCTTGCGGTTCTGATATTTCCACCACTGCTTTTTCCCATATTCAGGATAGGAAAAAAATTGAGAAAGTTAGGGAAAAAAGTTCAGGAGTCATATGGCAGGATAAGCAACCTCATATATGAAGGGGTATATGGACAGCAGATAATCAAGGCATACAACCAGGAAAAGGAAATTGTGAAGAGGTTTTCCGCAGAGAATGAAAAGATATTCAGGTCTGTTATGGCAGGGACAAAAAGGATAATGATGATAGGTCCTTTTACAGAGGTTGTATCTGTGCTCGGGGCAAGCGGGCTTTTATATTACGGAGCAAGGAAGGTAATGGGTGGTTCTATCAGTTCCGGTTTTCTGTTTCTCTTTTTTGTAGCCCTCTTTTCCATTATAAGTCCGCTTAAAGGTGCTGGTAATGCATATGCCAGTATAAAACAGGACTCAGCAGCACTTCCAAGGGTTTACTCTATTCTTGATATGGAAAGCAGGATAGAAGATAAAGGCACAGAGGTTTTTTCGGGGCTGAAAGAAGGGATTGAGTTTAAAAATGTAAGTTTTTCGTACGGAGAAAAGGCAATTCTGAAAAATATCTCATTTTATATGAAGAAGGGAGAGAAGTTAGGTATAGTAGGACCAACAGGAGTTGGGAAGACATCTCTTATAGGGCTGC